>OJKC01001114.1_pt1 | contig 17956 bp, 14 predicted proteins | sample 1596401 | NCBI WGS metagenome assembly OJKC01 (sample SAMEA4350162, study PRJEB24818) | metagenome | biome: human; feature: gut; material: faeces | place: Denmark | collected 2013-09 | reverse complement strand
ACGGGAAACGGCAGAGAGGGGGGGGGGGGGAAGGGGAAGGAGAAAGCTCAAAAAGAAAGAAAGAAAGAGAGAGGAGGAGGAAGAGGAAGAGGGGGAGAAGAGAAAGAAAGGAAAAGAGGGAAAGGAGGGGAAGAGGGAGGAAGAGGAATGAAGAAGAAAGGGGAAGGGGAAAGAGGGGAAGGGAGGAGAGGGAAGGAGGAGAAAAAGAAGAGGAGAGAAGAGAGAAGGAAAAAGGCATAAAATTCCGTATTTCTTTTGTAATATTATTTGCCGCAGCAAGCTTCGCTGCGTGCTTTGCTCTTTATATGAAAAGCAGCTCGCCTGCCGATGATAAGCCCCAAGCTGACGGCAGCGCATCTCAGGTGACGGCTTTTACTGTTACACAGACCGTTTCTGAAACAGAAACAGAAACGGAGGCGGTGAGCGAAAGAACATCTACTGCCGACATTAACCCCATTGCCGAAAGTGCAGAGGTAGATGAAAGCTACTTTGATGACTGTATGTTTGTGGGCGACTCCCTTATGGTGGGACTTGGCACATACGGCTTTATCTCCGAAGAACAGATCGCTGCAGGCATCGGAATGAGCGTTGTCAGTATAGGCACTACACCTCTTACAAATGCAGACGGAAGCGAGATCCTTGCAGCCGATAAGGTTAATGCCGCTTCTCCCCGGCATGTTTATATCCTGCTGGGACTTAATATGCTGGGAACCTATACCGATGAGCAGCTTTTGTCATATTACGGCGATTTTATTGACAGCATCAACAGGGAAAATACGGATATCTATGTCATTTCCGTTCCGCCCGTAACAGGGGAGAGGGAAACTGACGAGGATAATCCTATCCTTAATTCGGATATCGACAGCTTCAATGCCGATCTGCTTAAATTTGCAAACAACCGCTGTGTTTACTATGTTGACCTTAACACGGCACTCAAAGGTCCCGACGGAAGATTTCCCGAGGAGGACGCCGAGGCGGACGGTGTGCATTTCAAGAAGCCTACCTACAGGACTATGCTTGAATATCTTCGTACACACGTTTACAGCGGAGAATAAGAAAAATATGAAAAGGTCTGTAACAGCAGGTCTTTCTGAAAGGTGATAGTAGATATGAAGAAATATTGTCTTGCCGCTGCGGCGGCTTTATGTGCTGTTATGATGACAGCCTGCGGGGCAGGAAACGGGGCTCCTGCAGATACTTCCGCTCAGTCGGAGACCGAAAGCGTCACTGAGTCCGTTTCCGAGACTGTGAGCGAAACAGAAGCGGCTTCCTCCGAGGAAACTACCGTCAGCGAGACTGAGGAACCAACTGAGACCTCCGAGACCAAGGAAGCTTTTACCTGTGCGGATATCGTTGCTGAGATAGAAAACACCGTAGAGCTGCCCTCCATGGCTGATATCGGCGCTGACCGTGTTCATATGTATCTTGATTTTGAGATCCCCGAGGGCTGCGACTTTGCAATGTCCATCTGCGGCTCAGGCGGATTTGCGGATGAGATATTCGTTATAGATGCTTCCGATATCGATGAAGCGGCTCTTGAAGCTGCGGTTGAAAAGCGCATTACTGCAAGAGAAAAGGATTTCGAGGGTTACAATCCCGATGAATATGACAAGCTGGAGAATTATTTTTCAAAGTACAGCGGCGGTTATTATATGTATGTTGTTACAGCCGATAACGCAGCCTGCGAAAATATTTTTGATAATTATGTAAAATAATTTCTCTCTGTGACAAGTTTTTACAAAAAACTCTTTACATTATAAGCAAAATAGTGTAAAATAGATAATTGAAAATGTATGATAGAGGGAAAGGATGTTTGAATTATGCCCGATGAGATCAAATATAAGCGAGTTCTTCTCAAGCTCAGCGGAGAAGCCCTTGCGGGAGATAAGAAAACAGGTCTTGACTACAGCGTTATCACGCCCATATGCGCAAGCATAAAGAAGTGCGCCGATGCAGGCGTTCAGATGGGTATCGTTGTAGGCGGCGGAAACTTCTGGAGAGGCCGTTCCAGCGGCGCTATGGACAGGACCCGTGCAGACCATATCGGAATGCTTGCGACCACAATGAATGCACTTGCTGTTGCTGATGTGCTGGAGTCCATGGGACTTGATGTACGTGTTCAGACTGCTATCTCAATGCCTCAGGTCGCAGAGCCTTACATAAGAAACAAGGCTGTAAGACATTTTGAAAAGGGAAGAGTCGTTATCTTCGGCTGCGGAACGGGAAATCCCTTCTTCTCCACAGATACCGCTTCAACTCTGAGAGCTGCCGAGATCGAGGCAGATATCGTCCTCAAGGCTACAATGGTAGATGGCGTTTACGATAAGGACCCCAACAAGTATGATGACGCTGTCAAGTACGATAAGCTCACATTCAACGAGATACTTCTCAAAAATCTTGCGGTAATGGACAGCACTGCTGCTTCCATGTGCAAGGACAATAATCTTCCCATTCTTGTTTTTGACCTCAACCGTCCCGAAAATATCTATGATGCCTGCATGGGCAAGAATGTCGGAACACTCGTAGTTCCCGAATAAGCAATAATACGTGATAAATATACTTTGAAAGGAAAAGATCAATATGCACGAAACAGTTAAAACAGCCCAGGAGAAAATGAGCAAGTGCCTCGCAGCCCTTGAAAGAGAGCTTACCACAGTAAGAGCAGGAAGAGCTAACCCTGCTGTTCTCGACAGGATCCAGGTAGATTACTACGGCACTCCCACAGCTATCAACGCAATGGCTGCAATCAGCGTTTCCGAGGCAAGAGTTCTGGTTATCCAGCCCTGGGATATGTCTGCTCTCAAGAATATTGAAAAGGCTATCCTTGCTTCCGATATCGGAATCACTCCCACAAATGACGGCAAGGTACTCCGTCTTGCATTCCCTCAGCCCACTGAGGAGCGCCGTAAGGAGCTTGTAAAGAAGGTAAAGGCTGACGGCGAAGAGGCTAAGGTAACTGTAAGAAATGCAAGAAGAGATGCTCTTGACAAGCTCAAGGCTATGAAGAAGAATTCCGAGATCACCGAGGACGACATGAAGTCTATCGAAAAGGATCTCCAGAAGGTAACTGACAAGGCTGTTGATGATATCGACGCAGTTGTTGCTGACAAGGAAAAGGAGATCATGACCGTCTGATCTGCGGCTATATTTGATTTACAGAGAGGTTGTGTAGTTATAAGCGCATCTGATCTTTCTAAAAACACTGCAAATGTTCCTGCTCATGTGGGATTTATAATGGACGGCAACGGAAGATGGGCTGCTAAGCGTGGCCTTCCTCGTCCTGCGGGTCATAAGGCGGGAGCCGATAATCTCCGCAGGATAATGGACGCCTGCCGAAACAGGGGAATAAAGTATGCCACTTTCTTTGCGTTTTCCACCGAAAACTGGAAGCGCCCCAAGGAAGAGGTAGATGCTCTTATGCGCCTTTTTTACGATTATCTTGACGATGCTGACCGATTTACGGGCAAAAAAGCAAGGATAATGTTTCTCGGCAGCAAGGAGCCGTTCCCCGAAAAGCTCAGGGAGCGCATGATAAAGCTGGAGCAAAATTCTGCGGGCTATGACTCTATGACGATCATGTTTGCGATGAACTACGGCGGCAGAGATGATATTGTTTATGCGGCAAGGCGACTGGCGGAAGCTGCTGCCGATGGGGACATTAAGCCCTCCGATATTGACGAGAAGCTTTTTTCGGGAATGCTTTACACAGGTTCAGCACCCGATGCCGACCTTATCATACGCACCAGCGGCGAGCTGAGGCTTTCCAATTTCCTTTTGTGGCAGGCGGCGTATGCCGAGCTGTATTCTACAGATGTTTTATGGCCTGATTTCAATGAAAAAGAGCTGGATAAGGCTCTTGAAGCATACGCTTCAAGAAGCAGGCGCTTCGGAGGTGTTTGACCGTGAAAACAAGAATCATAACTGCTATAATCGGTATTACTATTGGCATAATCGTAATGATACTCAGCAATACCGTGCTTTATCCCATTGTTGTAGCGGCAATAGCGGGAATGTCCGTGTATGAGATTCTCCATGCCTGCGGCTGCGGTGTGAATAAGTATCCGGGCCATTTTGCAATGTGCATTGCCTTTGCTGTGACGATACCATTGCTTACATGGTTTGATTTTATCGGCGATATCTGGAGACTGCTTGCAGCTTCTGTTATCGTGTTCCTGATGTTTGCGGGATATGTTGCCGATCACAAGCGCCTGCCCTTTGACAAGCTGGCTGTGATGGTGACCACCACCTGCCTTATCACACTTTCCGTTACCTGCCTTGTATCTCTGAAGAATATGAGCAGCGTTCACGGCATATCCTATGTTATAATGGCTCTTATGGCTGCGTGGATACCTGACGGCGGTGCATATTTTGTAGGTACATTCTTCGGCAAGCACAAGCTCTGCCCCGATATCTCTCCCAAGAAAACAGTCGAGGGTGCAGTAGGCGGACTTGTGGTAACTGTCATTGTTTTCATTCTTTACGCAATGGGCTATAAGTATGTTATGCACCTGAACGGAATTGATTTTGAGGTAAATTACCTGCTGCTTTCCATTGTAATGATGATTGCAACTCCCATCAGCATGGTGGGCGACCTTTCAGCTTCACTTCTCAAAAGAGAGTACGGTATCAAGGATTACGGCAAGATACTTCCCGGTCACGGCGGAATAGTTGACCGCTTTGACAGCGTTTATTTTGTGCTTCCTTATATCATGCTGGTTTTCAACGCATTCGGTCAGAATATATTTGTTTCCAGCGTTAGCTGATGATGTGAAATAACGGTGCTGTTTCGAGCTCGGATAAATTCGGAGCAGGGCAGCACCTTGATTTTTTTGGAGACGTTTTTATGAAGAAGATAAATCTGCTGGGATCGGGCGGCTCTATCGGCACTCAGACTGCCGAGGTATGCAGGCTCCACGGTATCGGCATACATTCCGCTGCTCTGAAAAGCAACTATAAAAGACTTGCCGAGCAGGCAAAAGAATTCGGCATGAAAAGGGTCTGCATCTTTGATGAGGAATATGTCAAGCCTTTAAAAAATGAGCTTTTCGGAACAGGCACTGAGATACTTACGGGTATGGAGGGACTGTGCGCCCTTGCGTCGGACGATACTGCGGATATCACTTTCAATTCCGTTGTGGGAATGGTCGGATTAAAGCCTACTATTGCCGCTCTTGAAAGCGGATTGGACGTTGCTCTTGCCAACAAGGAAACTCTTGTTGCAGGCGGAGATATCGTTATGAAGCTGGCTGCCGACCTTGGCAGGCAGATACTTCCCGTTGACAGCGAGCACAGCGCAATTTTTCAGTGCATAATGGGCATAAAGGGTGACGTTTCAAAGCAGCTCAAAGGGATAATCCTTACCGCTTCGGGAGGGCCTTTCTTCGGAAAGACCTTTGAAGAGCTGGAAAATGTGACTATCGAGCAGGCGCTCAAGCACCCCAACTGGTCAATGGGCAGAAAGATAACCGTTGACAGTGCCACACTTATGAACAAGGGGCTGGAGCTTATGGAGGCGTGTCATCTTTTTCACGTCAAGCCCTCTGATGTGGAGATAGTTGTCCACAGGCAGAGCGTTGTCCATTCGGCGATAGTTCTGGCGGATAATGCGGTCATTGCTCAGCTTGGCGTTCCCGATATGAAGATACCGATACAGCTGGCTCTTACATATCCCGAGCGTATGCCCTCGGCATCGGGTAAGCTTTCCCTCACCGATTATGGCAGGCTTACCTTTGAAAAGCCTGATATGGAGGCTTTTCCCTGCCTTGCTGCGGCTGTCAGGGCTGCCGAAACAGGCGGAACGGCGGGAAGCATCGTGAACGGTGCCAACGAGCGTGCAGTTGAGCTTTTCCTTGACAAAAAGATAGGCTTTAACGATATAGGCAGGGGAGTATGCGCCGCACTTGATGAGATACCCGTAAAGTGCGCCGACAGCGTTGACACGGTTCTTGAAGCAGATAAGGCTGCAAGAGCGTTTATTGACAGCAGATATCACATCTGCTGATTTTCGGAGGAGCTAATGAGTACAGTTATTTCTATCATCTGTGCGATCCTTATTTTCTGCGTGATCGTGGTGGTACATGAGTTCGGTCACTTTATCGTTGCGAGAAAATGTGGGATAGACGTAAAGGAATTTGCCATAGGAATGGGCCCTGCGATATTCAAAAAGCAGGGTAAAAACACGCTTTTTACCATTCGTATCCTGCCCCTTGGCGGTTACTGCTCCATGGACGAGGACGAGGAAGCTGTCAGCGAGAACAGCTTCCGCAGCAAGTCTGTTTGGCGCAGAATGGCAGTTATTGCAGCAGGTGCCATAATGAACCTGATACTCGGTTTTCTTATTTCCATAGTGACACTTCTGGTGGCACAGCAATACACCACAAATATCGTTGCCGAGATATCCGACGGTTCGGGCTGTCAGGCAGCGGGTATGCAGGTGGGCGACAGGATAGTAAAGGTCAACGGACTGCATATTTTCACTGCAAATGACATCATCTATCAGCTCAGAAATGACGGGGACGGCGTACTTGATTTTGTGGTAGTGCGTGACGGTCGGAAGCTTGATCTGAACGGTGTAAAATTCCAGCTCACTGTTGATGAAGAAACAGGCGAGCGTGTGCTCAACTATGATTTCAAGGTATATGCCAAGAAGCTTGGAGCAGCTGATCTTCTTCCTCAGGCGGGAAACAAGTTCTGTTACTATTCACGCCTTGTGCTCCTTTCACTGAAAGACCTTATCACAGGCAAATACGGTCTTAACAATCTTCAGGGCCCTGTGGGAATAGTTACGGTTATCTCGGAAAGCGCTCAGGAATCAGGCTTTGATATAGGATTCCTGCTTGAAATAGCTATGCTTATTTCGGTAAACGTGGGAATTTTTAACCTCCTGCCCCTGCCTGCTCTTGACGGCGGCAGACTGGTTTTCCTTATCATCGAAGCGATGCGCAAAAAGCCCATGAAGCCCGAAACAGAGGGTATGATACATTTTGCGGGCTTTGCACTGCTTATGCTGCTTATGCTCTTTGTTACATTCAATGATGTGAAGAATATCATAAAGTAGCCTTGTGCTGAAAGATACCGCAAATCAAAGGAGAATGCAAAATGAGAAAGCTCCACCCCGTAAAAGTCGGAAACCTTACCTTTGACGGTAAGAAAATATATATCCAGTCCATGCTCAATGTTATTGCTGATGACGTGGAGGGCAATGTCCGTCAGGCAATGGCGCTTGAAGAGGCAGGCTGTGAGATAATTCGTGTGTCCGTGCCGTCGCTTAAAGATGTACGGCTCATTGAAGCCATAAAGAACAGGATATCCGTGCCTCTGGTTGCGGATATCCATTTCGATTATAAGGTGGCGCTGGAATGTGCCGCAGCAGGCGTGGATAAGATACGCATAAACCCCGGAAATATCGGCGGAATGGACAGGGTAAAGGCTGTTGCCGATGCCTGCCGTGCAAGAAATATCCCCATAAGGATAGGCGTTAACTCAGGCTCCCTTGAAAAGGATATTCTTGCCGAGTACGGCGGCCCCTGCGCCGAGGCTCTTGTCAAAAGCGCTATAGGTCACGCAAGGCTGCTGGAGCAGTGCGATTTCAATGATATCGTAATTTCCATTAAATCATCCGACGTTAAGACAATGATAGCAGCATACCGCCTTGCGGCAGAGCAGACTGAATATCCTCTGCATCTTGGTGTTACCGAGGCTGGCACGGCTCATATGGGACTTATCAAATCGGCTGTTGGAATTGGCTCGTTGCTTTGTGACGGCATAGGCGAGACTATCCGTGTTTCCCTCACTGATGACCCTGTTACCGAGGTGGCAGCTGCAAAGGATATTCTCAAAGCAATCGGTCTTGGTCACGGAGTAAAGCTTGTGTCATGTCCCACCTGCGGACGCACAAGGATAGATATTGTAGGGCTTGCCAAGAGCGTTGAAGCTGCGGTAAAGGATATCCCCGAGGATATCACGGTTGCAGTCATGGGCTGTGCTGTCAACGGCCCCGGAGAGGCTGCCGAGGCTGATATCGGCATTGCGGGAGGAGACGGCTGTGCCGTTATTTTCCGAAAGGGCAGGCTTCTTAGAAAAGTAAATGAAGAGGACGTTTTGAAAGAGCTTTTGTCTGAGATAGACAAGCTGCGGGAGGAAAACAGAAATTGCTGATAAAAGAGCTTTTTTCCGAATATACCGATAATATTCCCAACCCCGTAGGCAGGGGAGAGCTGCTGAAAATATGCCACAGCAAGGACGGCAAGCAGATGGTTCTGTTTGCAAAGTTTACTCAGCTGCAAAGGTTTGATAACCTTGACGAGTTCGAGCGTGCGGCGGCAAAGGCTGTGGGGCTGGACTATCTGCGTGTAAAGTGCAGATATACTCCCGATATGCTGGACGCAAAATACACGGGTGAGGCTGTCAAGCGTTTAAAGCAGGATATGGCAGTGATAAACGGTCATCTTAACGGTGCGTTTTATTATATCGACAACAATACCGTACATATCGAGCTTAAAAGAGGCGGTGCGGAGCTTTTGTCAAGGGCTGGCTTTGAAAATGCTCTTGCAAAGCTGCTGAATGAGGAATTTTCCGTAAAACTTACCGTAAAGCTTATCGAAAAGCAGACAGAGCAGGATAATGACTACCATTATGAGCAGATGATGAAGCAGGTCTATTCCGATTCTCTGCCCATTCCCGACCCTGACATTCCTGCACGTCCCGCATATGTGGAAGAGACTCCTCAGACAGTCACCGTTGATTTCAAGGATATCCCCGTAATGAGCGACGGCGCTGAGATAGTTAAGGGAAAGCGCATTTATGCCGACAGCGTTACCAACATCGGCGATATAAATGAAGCCAGAAACGGAATTGTTATCTGGGGCGATGTTTTTGACTATGCCGAAAAGGAGATAAAAAACAAAAAGGGTGAGGAAAAGCGCATAACCACTGTTAGCCTTACCGACTACACAGGTTCTATTTCCATAAAGGATTTTGCCGACAAGGACAGCGAAAATGTTCTTGCAAAGCTCAAAAAGGGCTGCACCGTTGTCATCAGGGGCAAGGCGGATTTTGATACATTTGACAACGAATTTATCATGCGTGCCAATGATATCATGCTGGTGAAAAAGCTTGAAAGAACTGATACCTGCGAGGAAAAGCGTGTTGAGCTTCATATGCACACCAATATGTCCCAGATGGATGCGATAACCCCAGCGGACAAGCTTATCAAGCGTGCATATTCGTGGGGACATAAGGCTATTGCCATCACAGACCACGGTGGACTTCAGGCATTTCCCGATGCGGTGGCTGCCTGCGATGATATAAGAAAAGGCGGCGGAGAGTTTAAGATAATATACGGCTGCGAAGCCTATTCCGTTGATGATACCGTTGAGGCTGTCAAGGTCTATAAGGACGTTCCCATCAAGGGTGAGCTTATCGTGTTCGACCTGGAGACAACGGGCTTTTCAGCTACAGGCGAGAGGATCATCGAGTACGGCGCAGTAAGGCTCCGTGACCTGGAGCTATGCGACACATTTTCCAGCTTTGCCGACCCCGAGCGTCCTATCCCCGAGAGGATAACAAAGCTTACGGGTATCACGGGCGAAATGGTCAAGGGTGCGCCCTCCGAGAAGGAAGCGTTGGAAAAATTCATTGAATACTGCGGTGAAGATCCCGTGCTTATTGCCCACAATGCGGGCTTTGATACGTCCTTTATCCGTGCGGAATGTCTCCGTCACGGCATTGAGTTCCATTTTTCCACTATTGATACGGTGGTAATGTGCCGTAGTATGCTCCCCGAGCTTAAAAAGCACAAGCTTGATGTTGTGGCAAAGCATCTTGGACTGGGCGAGTTTGACCATCACCGTGCCTTTGAGGACGCAAAAATGCTGGGACGCATTTTCATCAAGCTTGCCACACGTCTTATCACCGAGCACGGCTGTGTGAACATCAGCGAGATAAACAGCGTTACCAAGAACGTTGACCCAAGGCTCCTGAGAACCTATCATCAGATAATCCTTGTGCGCAACAATGCGGGACTTAAAAATCTGTACAAGCTGGTTTCGTTCAGCCACCTGAACCATTACCACAGGCGGCCGAGAATACCCATGTCCGAGCTGCTCACGTACCGTGAGGGTCTCATCGTGGGAAGCGCCTGCGAATCGGGCGAGCTTTTCACTGCTGTCCGTGACGGCAGACCATGGGACGTTCTCTGCGAGATAGCTTCATTTTACGATTATCTGGAGATACAGCCTGCCCTCAACAACCAGTTCCTTATCCGTGATGAGGATTACGAGAACATCAACACCGTTGAGGATCTGCAGGAGTTCAACAAAACGATCGTTAAGCTGGGTGAGGCGCTGAACATACCCGTTGTTGCCACCTGCGACGTTCATTTTATGGACCCTGCGGACTCTATATTCAGAAAGATACTTATGTACGACAAGTTTGCCGATGCCGAATATCAGCCGCCGCTGTATCTCAGGACGACTGATGAAATGCTGGAGGAATTTTCCTATCTTGGCAAGGAAAAGGCTTACGAGGTCGTTGTTACCAATACAAACAAGATAGCGGATATGGTCGATCCAGATATCAGACCCATTCCGCCGGGAACATTCACCCCAAGCATGGATAATGCCGAGGAGGAGCTTCCCCGAATCACATGGCAAAGAGCTAAGGAGACTTACGGCGACCCGCTGCCCGACATCGTTCAGAAGCGTCTTGACAAGGAGCTGAACTCCATTATCAAAAACGGATTTGCGGTTTTGTACATGATCGCCCAGAAGCTTGTTGCAAACTCCAATGAGCATGGCTATCAGGTAGGTTCCCGTGGATCTGTAGGTTCATCATTCGTTGCAAATATGTCAGGTATCTCGGAGGTAAACTCTCTGCCGCCCCACTATCTTTGCCCCAACTGCAAAAACAGCGAGTTCATAACCGACGGTTCGGTCGGCTCGGGCTATGACCTGCCGCCTAAAAAGTGCCCCAAGTGCGGCACTGAATACATAAGAGAAGGTCACGATATCCCCTTTGAAACGTTCCTTGGATTTAACGGAGACAAGGCGCCTGATATCGACCTTAACTTTTCGGGCGAGTATCAGACCTCCGCTCATAAATACACCGAGACACTTTTCGGAAGCGAGAACGTGTTCAAGGCGGGAACCACAGGTTCGGTTGCTGAAAAGACCGCATACGGTTACGTAAAGCATTATCTTGAAGCCGTTGGCAAGCACGTTTCAAAGGCTGAGGAAAACAGGCTCACACTGGGCTGCACTGGCGTTAAGAGAACCACAGGTCAGCACCCCGGAGGAATGGTCGTTGTTCCCTCTGATTATGAGGTTTACGACTTTACCGCCGTTCAGCACCCTGCGGAAGACCCAAAGTCCAACTTCGTCACAACCCACTTCGACTTCCATTCACTCCATGATACTATCCTGAAGCTTGACGAGCTTGGACACGATGTGCCCACACTTTACAAGCATCTTGAAGACATGACAGGCGTTATGACAAAGGATATTTTCCCTGCGGACGAAAAGGTAATGAGCCTTTATCAGTCGCCCGCAGCACTGGGCGTTACCGCTGAGGATATCGGCTGGCAGACAGGAACCCTTGCTATCCCTGAGATGGGTACGGGATTTGCCATGCAGATGCTTCTTGATGCAAAGCCCACAAAATTCTCCGACCTGCTCCAGATCTCGGGACTTTCCCACGGTACGGACGTATGGCTGGGCAATGCGCAGGACCTTATCAAAAACGGCATATGCACAATTTCGGACGTTATCGGCTGCCGTGACGGTATCATGACATATCTTATCTATCACGGCGTTGATCCCAACCTTTCCTTTAAGATAATGGAGATAACCCGTAAGGGTAAGGCTCCAAAGCTCCTCACCGAGGAGATGAAGCAGACCATGCGTGACCACGATGTTCCGGAGTGGTACATTGACAGCTGTCTGAAAATAAAATATATGTTCCCGAAAGCCCATGCGGCGGCTTATGTTATTGCAGCCAACAAGCTTGCGTGGTACAAGGTCTATTATCCGCTGGAATTTTACGCTACCATATTTACAGTTCGTGGCGAAGATTTCGATGCCGAAACTGCTATGCAGGGCAGAGAAGCCGTCAAGTTCAAGATGAACGAGATAAAGGCAAAGGGAAATGACAAGACTGCCAAGGATTCGGGCACATATGATATGCTGCTGCTCACCAACGAGATGATGGCAAGAGGCTACGACTTCCTGCCCATTGATATTTTTAAGTCCCACGCCACAAAATACAAGGTGGAGGACGGAAAGATACGTATGCCCTTTGCGGCTGCGGGCGGCGTTGGTGAAAATGCGGCAAAGGCGCTTTATGACACGGTTCAGCAGGGAAATTTCATTTCTATTGATGAGCTTCAGGAGCGCAGCGGAGTTTCAAAGTCCGTTATCGAGAAGCTGGAGTCTATCGGAGCCATGGGCGATCTGCCCAAGTCCGACCAGATAAGTCTTTTCTGAGGTGAGATATGCACAAGGTATTATGCTCCACGGGAGCGCTTATAACAAGAAAAAACGGCAGAGATCACAGGCTTCTGGCAGGCTTTGCGGAGCAGCTCCACTGCGACGGATTTGAGTTTATGCTCTATGATTCGTGGTATGATAAGCTTGATAGTATTGCCGATGATGTAAAGGCGATGGGGCTTGATATCCCCGCTGTCCACTGCGAAAAAAGCATAGGCGAGCTTATCGCTGCCGAAGATGATCTGGCATATGAGCGGTTTGAGATGAACTGCAAGGCTGCCGAAAGGGTGGGCGCAAAGCTGCTGGTGCTTCATCTGTGGAACGGGCTTGTGTCCGACAGCAATTTCGGCGCAAACCTTAGAGCTTACGGCAGGCTTGCGGATATGGCTGCGGAGCATGGACTGACGCTTACCGTTGAAAATGTTGTCTGCAATCATTCCACTCCTGCGGCTCATCTTAAAGAGCTGGCGGAGGAATATCCCCATATACCGTTCACCTTTGATACGAAAATGGCTGAGTTTCACGGCGAGCTTGACAAGGTGTATGATGAAAAGCTCTGGACTGACAATATCCGTCACCTGCACATCAACGACTATGGTGGGGGAGTAAAGGACTGGTCAGACCTGCGTACGCTGCATTTCGGCGAGGGTCATGTAGATTTTGAAAGATTTTTCGCATTTGAGAGGAAAATGGGCTACAGCGGCGACTTTACCGTTGAAGCAAGCTCCGTCAGAGATGACGGTTCCGTTGATATAGACAAGCTTAACAGGGATTTTTTGATTATCAAGGGTCATATTGCCTAATTTATCTGCAAGCCTTGACAAGATACGATTATTGTGTTATTATAGTAGTATGATAATTCGGTAATATGGTATCACTTTAATGTAATAAAATTTGGGAGATAGTTATGAAAAGATTTGATTTGATCACCCCCGAGGGAACAAGGGACCTGCTTTTTGAGGACTGCGCTGCTGTCCGTGCAGTGGAAACAAGGCTCCAGAACAGCTTCAAGGCAAAGGGCTATTCCGAAGTAATCACTCCGGGACTGGAATTTTACGATGTTTTCAACATGAAGTCAAGATATTTTCCTCAGGAAAGTATGTACAAGCTGGTAGATAACAAGCTGAGACTTATGGTAGTTCGTCCCGATTCCACAATGCCTATCGCACGTATGACCGCTACACGTCTGAGAGAGCAGGAGCTTCCTATCAGATTGTGCTACAGTCAGAGCGTTTACCGCAGCAAGCCCAGCATGAGAGGAAGAAGCGATGAGATCCGCCAGACGGGTATCGAGCTTATCGGCTCCGCTTCAAAGCGTGCAGAGCTTGAAATTCTTTCAAATGCTCTTGAGGTGCTTTCCTCATTCCAGACAGAGGGCTTCCGCCTGGAGCTTGGTCATATCGGATTTTTCAAGGCAATGATAGAAAAGCTTGACTGCGACAGCGATACTGCCGAGAATATCAGAAGCCTTATCGAGGTAAAGAACTATCCCGCTCTGAACGATCTCCTTGATACAGTAGGGGACAGCGAGGCTGCAAGGGCGCTCAAGCAGCTGCCCAGACTTTTCGGCGGCGAAGAGGTATTTGAAGAGGCTGCAAAGCTTTATTCCGACCCACAGGCAGATGCGGTCCTCGCCGAACTGAAAGAGACCTATGAGAGAGCCAACGCTCTTGGCTACAAGGGCATGATAACCATTGATCTTGGTCTTGTAAACCGTATGGACTACTACACAGGTACTGTTATAAAGGGCTATATCGAGGGCTGCGGAGACGCTGTTCTTTCAGGCGGAAGATACGACAAGCTTCTTTCCGAGTTTGGATATGATGTTCCCGCCGCAGGCTTTGCAGTAAATGTTGACGCAGTTGCAAGAGCTGAGATGAAGAAGATAGACTTCCGTCCCAAGCCTGTTGACGTTATTGTATTCGGCACAGATGGTCATGAGACCGATGCGGCTGTACATTGCAGCAAGCTTATTTCCGAAGGCCTTACCGCTGAGACAGCTGTGTTTGATATTATTGAAGAAGTACGTGCCTATGCCGCAAAGAAGAAGATCGGAAGAATAGACATCGTTTCCGATACCATTACTTCCGAGAAACTGTAATAAAGGAGAACTTCAGATATGAACAGCAATATATCAAGACCCCTGAGAATAGCTCTCACAAAGGGCAGACTGGAAAAGGATACCGTGGCACTGCTTGAAAAGCTTGGCTACGACTGCACAGCTGTCCATGAAAAGGGCAGAAAGCTCATTCTTCCCGTGGGAGACGATATCGAAGTTGTCCTTGCAAAGGCAGCGGACGTTATTACCTACGTTGAAAACGGCGTGTGCGACCTTGGCGTTGTAGGCAAGGATACTATCATAGAAATGAGCGGCAAGTTCTTTGAGCTTTCCGACCTTGGCTTCGGCAAGTGCCGCTTTGCTCTTGCAGGCAAAAAAGGCGAGAACTTCTATGAGGGTACTCACGTAAGAACTATCGCCACAAAGTACCCCAACGTTGCAAGAACATTCTTTGAAAAGAAGAATATGGACGTTGATATCGTTAAGATAGAGGGAAGCGTTGAACTGGCGCCTCTGCTGGGACTTTCCCACGCTATCGTTGATATCGTTGAAACAGGAACAACTCTCAAGGAAAACGGCCTTGAGGTATATGAATATATCTGTCCCATTTCCGCACGCATTATTGCCAATATGGTAAGCCTGAAGCTGCGCAAGAATGAGATAGAAAAGCTTATATCGGCTATTGAAGCCAACATCTGATAAGGAGTTTTGTCATGATAAGAAAAATTATTGCAGACGGTACTTCCGAAGTCGCTTTCTTAAAGGAAGTTGAAAAGCGCAACGGCGAGACCGACAAGAAGATATCCGAAATAGTTTCGGACATCATCGACAATGTTAAGGAAAACGGAGACAAGGCTGTAAACGAATATACCCTGAAGTTTGACGGCAAGCTCCCCGAATATTATGAAGTTCCCCTTGATGTTATACACGATGCACTTGACGAAGCAGACGAGGATTTCGTAAATGCACTTCTGGACGCAATGGAGAACATTGCTGAGTTCCACCACAGACAGAAGGAGCAGAGCTTCATTGATGCAAAGTCCAACGGCTGCATTCTTGGTCAGCGTGTAAGAGGTCTGGAGAGAGTAGGTCTCTACGTTCCGGGTGGCACAGCAGCATATCCCTCCTCCGTTCTTATGAATGCTATTCCCGCAAAGATCGCAGGCGTTAAGGAGATAATCATGGTAACACCTCCAGGCAAGGACGGCAAGCCCAATCCCGATATCCTTGCTGCGGCTGCTGTTGTAGGCGTTGACAGGGTGTTCATGTGCGGCGGAGCGCAGGCTATTGCTGCTCTTGCATACGGCACAGAGACTATTCCCAGAGTTGACAAGATAGTAGGCCCCGGCAACATTTTTGTTGCCACCGCAAAGAAGCTTCTTTACGGCAAGGTCGATATTGATATGATCGCAGGCCCCAGCGAGATACTTATAGTTGCAGATGAATCCGCTGACCCCAAGTTCCTTGCTGCCGACCTTATGTCTCAGGCTGAGCATGATAAGCTTGCTTCCGCCATCCTTATCACAACCAGCGAAAAGATAGCTGACGAGACCTCCGCTGAGCTTGAAAAGCAGATGCAGTCCCTTGAAAGAAAGGATATTATCCGTTCTTCCATCGACAACTACGGCGCAATAATCGTTACCGACTGCGTTGACTGCGCACTTGAGCTGGCAAACGCCCTTGCTCCAGAGCACCTTGAAATTCAGGTAGAGGATCCTATGAGATACCTTGGAAAGCTTGACAATGTAGGCTCCGTATTTATGGGCCGCTACAGCCCCGAGCCTCTCGGCGACTATTTTGCAGGCCCCAACCACGTTCTTCCCACCAGCGGAACTGCAAGATTTTTCTCGCCTCTGTCCGTAAACAGCTTTGTAAAGCGTTCTCAGTTCATTTACTATACTGAGCAGGCTCTTCTTGATGCAAAGGACGATATTGTTTGCATCGCTGAAAAGGAAGGTCTTACCGCCCATGCTCATGCCATTAAGATTAGGTTTGACAAGTAATTCTGAAAGGATTGTTTTAAATGGCATACGAGCTTAACAAAAAGCTTAAGGGCATTGAGCCTTATTCTCCCATAAACGAAAATTATGCAGTCAGACTTGACGCAAATGAGTCATGCTTCAATATTGGGGACAAGCTGGGCGATGTTATTGCCGATGCTGTCCGCAATATCGACTTCAACCGCTATCCCGATTCCGCAGCGGAGCTTGTAACAAAGGGCTTTGCCGATTTTTACGGCATTTCTCCCGAAAAATGCACCGCAGGAAACGGTTCGGACGAGCTGATAAGCGTTATTCTTGGAGCGTTCTTGGAAAAGGGTGACACAGTTCTCACCCTTTCTCCCGACTTTTCAATGTATGCCTTTTACGGCTATGTTGATGAGCTGAAAATAAAGGCTCTGCACAAAGAGGACGACCTGACTGTTGATATCCAAAAGGTCATCGACTGCTGCAACAATAACAATGTTAAGGCGGTCATCTTCTCAAATCCCTGCAACCCAACATCGCTGGGAGTTTCACGCAATGATATCATCAAGCTCATAAAGAACGTTTTCTGTCTTGTTGTAATTGATGAAGCATATATGGATTTCTGGGGAGAAAGCGTGCTGGATCAGGTGGATAAGTACGATAATCTTATTGTGCTGAAAACCTGTTCAAAGAGCATGGGAATGGCAGCCCTGAGACTTGGCTTTGCCGTTGCGGACGAGGGTATCACAAACGCTCTTAAAGCGGTGAAGTCGCCCTACAATGTAAATTCCGTAACTCAGGCAGTTGCCTGCGAGATATTCAGGCACAAATCGCTTATAAATGAATACACCGCTGAGATAATAGAGAGCAGAAAGCAGCTGAGAAGGTCTCTTCTTGAACTGGCTGAAAACTGCACCTATATTGAAAAGGTGTACGATTCGGTGACAAACTTTGTTTTTGTGAAAACATCAAAGGCAAAGGAGATCTATGATAAGCTTCTGGAAAGAAGCATCGCCGTTCGCTATATGGGAAGCTATCTCAGGATAACAGCGGGAACGGAAAGTGAAAACAAGCTGTTTCTGGCAGCACTCAGGGAAATTCTTCCGCAGCTTTGATACGAAAGGAAAAATCATATGCGCATTGCCGAAATAACAAGAAATACAAGGGAGACCCAGATAACCGTTAAGCTTGACCTTGACGGAAAGGGCGTTCATAACATTGATACGGGAATAGGATTTTTTGACCATATGCTCACTGCTCTGTGTGTTCACGGTGGCTTTGATATGGACGTTTCGGTCAAAGGCGACCTTTATGTTGACGGTCATCATTCCGTTGAGGACACAGGTATTGTGCTTGGTATGGCATTCAAGCAGGCTGTGGGCGATATGAAGGGCATTGCAAGGTATGGAACAAGCTTTATCCCCATGGACGAGAGCCTTGGGTTCTGC
>OJKC01001113.1_pt1 | contig 17963 bp, 13 predicted proteins | sample 1596401 | NCBI WGS metagenome assembly OJKC01 (sample SAMEA4350162, study PRJEB24818) | metagenome | biome: human; feature: gut; material: faeces | place: Denmark | collected 2013-09 | reverse complement strand
TGTCAGCGGGGATTGCAGTGACGGGCACCACGGTGACGTCCACGGGAGCATCGATGGGATCGGGGAAGTCCTTGATGCAGGCAGCATCCACGGGCAGCAGCAGCTTGACGCCCTTCTCCTGTGCCTTAGCCATCATTTCCTTGCAGTAGTCCAGCTTGGTGTCGTCGCACAGGCTCTTGCCCACTTCGTAGCCCTGAGCCTTGACGAAGGTGTAAGCCATGCCGCCGCCGATGATCAGGGTATCGACCTTCTCCAGCAGGTTGGAGATGACGTTCAGCTTATCAGCAACCTTAGCGCCGCCCAGAATAGCGGTGAAGGGACGGACGGGGTCGTTGACGGCGTTGCCCAGGTACTTGATTTCCTTCTCCATCAGGTAGCCGACAGCGGTATCCTTGATGTAGTCGGTGACACCTGCGGTGGAGCAGTGTGCACGGTGGCAGCTGCCGAATGCATCGTCAACGTATGCATCAGCCAGAGAAGCCAGCTCCTGGCTGAACTCGGGCATGTTCTTGGTCTCTTCCTTGCGGAAACGGGTGTTCTGCAGCAGAACGACGTCGCCGTTGTTCATGGCAGCCACAGCAGCCTTTGCGTTGTCGCCCACGACGGTGTCGTCATCGGCAAACACAACGGTCTTGCCCAGCTTTGCGCTCAGAGCCACAGCAACGGGTGCCAGGCTGAACTTTGCCTCGGGGCCGTTCTTGGGCTTGCCCAGGTGGCTGCACAGGATGACCTTAGCGCCATCGTTGACCAGCTTCTGGATGGTGGGCAGAGCCGCATTGATGCGGTTCTCGTTGGTGATGACACCGTCCTTCATCGGGACGTTGAAATCACAGCGGACAAGCACCTTCTTGCCGCAGTAGTTCTGATCGTCGATCGTCTTCTTACCTAAACCCATGGTAATAAACTCCTCTCAAACTTTGATTTCTGAACTAGAGTTTCGCTCGCTTTTCAGGGGGCATTCCTGCCCCGCCTGTTACTATTATAAACAAAAACTGTGTACAATGCAAGGACGCAGAATAGATAATTGTTTAACAAACATTTCCTGTGGTTGTTCCAAAATGTGTCTATTTTGACCGAACCGGGCACAAACCACGATGCATCCCTGTTTTTGCGAGCGACATCTCTCTCCTGCCGTACCATTTTTACCGGCAGGAACAGACGCTTCCCTTGCTGTATACGCCCCGATCAAAACACACCCGGACAAACAAAAGCACCCTTTTCTCCACGGAATGCAGAGAAAAGGGTGCAAGTCAACGTATTCACATGGCCATGCCGGAACCGGCACAGCCCGGTATGTTCACCTCAGGCACTTTCCAGTGAGAAGCTATAATCAGCAGTTCTCAGCGAAGTACTTAATGGTACGAACCATCTGAGAAGTGTAAGAGTTCTCGTTGTCGTACCAAGACACGACCTGGACCTGGTAGGTGTCGTCGTCGATCTTAGCGACCATGGTCTGGGTAGCGTCGAACAGAGAACCGTAACGCATACCGATGACGTCGGAGGAAACGATCGGGTCCTCGTTGTAGCCGAAGGACTCAGAAGTAGCAGCCTTCATGGCAGCGTTGATGGACTCAACGGTAACGTCCTTACCCTTGACAACGGCAACCAGGATGGTGGTAGAACCGGTGGGAACGGGCACACGCTGAGCAGAGCCGATCAGCTTGCCGTTCAGCTCAGGGATGACCAGGCCGATTGCCTTAGCAGCGCCGGTGGTGTTGGGAACGATGTTCTGAGCACCAGCACGAGCACGGCGCAGATCGCCCTTGCGCTGAGGACCATCCAGGATCATCTGGTCGCCGGTGTAAGCATGAACAGTGGTCATGATGCCGGAAACGATGGGGTAGGTCTTGTTCAGGGTGTTAGCCATGGGAGCCAGGCAGTTGGTGGTGCAGGAAGCAGCGGAGATGACCTGATCCTCAGCGGTCAGGGTCTTCTCGTTGACGGAGTAGACGATGGTCTTCAGATCCTTGCCGGCAGGAGCAGAGATGACGACCTTCTTTGCGCCAGCCTGGATGTGAGCCATGCTCTTCTCCTTGCTGGTGTAGAAGCCGGTGCACTCCAGAACGACATCAACGTTCAGCTCGCCCCAGGGAGCATCCTTTGCGTCCTTGACAGCGTAGATCTTGATCTCCTTGCCGTCAACGATGATGGAATCCTCGGTAGCCTCGACGGTGTGCTTGCCTTCGCCGATCTTGCCGCAGAAAGAACCCTGAGCAGTATCGTACTTCAGCAGGTGAGCCAGCATCTTGGGGCTGGTCAGGTCGTTGATTGCGACGACCTCGTAACCCTCAGCGTCAAACATCTGACGGAAAGCCAGACGGCCAATGCGACCGAAACCATTGATAGCAACTCTAACAGCCATGTTAATAGTACCTCCTAATTGTTTTTACCCTAAAATGGATAAATCACGGTATCTTTATTTTAGACCAAAATGCAGAAACTTTCAAGTCTCTGCCAAAAAATTAACAAGGTAAATCCATCATTTTTTGCTTTTGTACGATTTTATCGAATTTCCCTTTCCCGTTTTGGGCAATTACACCAAGAGCACGGGCGGTGTTTTCGTCACTCCGGACGCCGTGCGCAGGCTGCGGCGCACACGCCGCCCAGCGCTCCCACGCAGCACAGTGCCAGCGCGGCAAACAGCTCCGGCAGCAGGGCCGGTTCTGCCGCTGCTCCAACCGCCAGGACCGCTGCATGGGGCAGCTCCCAGCACAGGCACAGGCAGAGTGCTGCCAGACCGGCGGCGCACAGGGTGCGGCCGTTTTCCGGCTTTGGCAGGTACAGCGCCCGGGCAAGGCTGCTCAGCAGCAACAGTGCTGCCAGCGCCTGCCACACCGCTGCGGTGGGGGCCACCCGGTGCCAGCTGGAGCTGTTCTCCATAAAGCGCATCAGCACGTTCCAGTAGAACAGCACACTGCCCGCCACCGCCAGATACAGCCCGCCCGTAGGCTTTTTCCAGACGGAAGGGGTAAGCCAGCAGCGGCCCAGCGTGCTGAGCCACACCGCGCAGATGCACTCCAGAATGGACCGCACGAAGCTGCTCGTTGCCGACAGACCCACCGCCAGCTGCGCACCGGCGGCCGCCAGAAAGCACACGGCTCCGGCAAAGGCCAGCACTCCGGCCAGAGGCTGACGGCTACGGACCGTCTCGGCTTTTCCGGCGCAGTGCCGACCGATGAGCACTGCGGCCAGCACCACCGCGCCCAATGCCGCATAGCGCCACCACACCGAACCGACCGTACACAGCCCGGTCACGGCATCGGTGCCAAAGGCAAGATCTGCCCCGCGGGCGATGCCCAGCGCAGCGGACAGGAGAATCGAAAGTAAAATCAGTGCATTCATCAGCGTTCCTCGATCGGCTTGTATTTCTGGCGCACGCCCAGATACTTGTAGGCCGGGCGGATGATGCGGTTGGCGAACACGACCTCTTCCACCCGGTGTGCGCACCAGCCCGGCACACGGGCAATGGCAAACAAGGGGGTGTACAGGTCCTCGGAGATGCCCAGCATATTGTAGATCAGGCCGCTGAACAGGTCCACATTGGCACACACCGGCTTAGTGCTGCCCTTTTCCTCGGCAAAGATGCCGGGGGCCAGCCGCTCGATGCTGCACAGCATATTGTACTCTTCCTCAAAGCCCTTCTCGTAGGCCAGGTGACGGGCACGCTGCTTCAGGATCACCTCACGGGGGTCGCTGATGGTGTACACTGCGTGGCCCATGCCGTAGATCAGACCGGAGCCGTCACCGGCCTGCTTGCGCAGGATGCGGCGCAGATACTCGCGTACCTCATCGTCATCGTCCGGGTTTTCCACATGCTTCAGGACATCCTGCAGCTGACGGTTGACCATCAGGTTGGCGCCGCCGTGCTTGGGGCCCTTCAAGGCACCGATGCCTGCCGCAATGGCCGAGTAGGTATCGGTGCCCGAGGAGGACAGCACACGGGTGGTAAAGGTGGAGCAGTTGCCGCCGCCGTGGTCTGCGTGGACCAGCAGGCACATATCCAGGAGCTTGGCTTCCTCGTGGGTGAACTTCTGGTCCGGCCGGTAGGTGCTCAGGATATGCTCGGCCGTGCTCTGGCCCGGCTTGGGCAGATGGAAGAACATACTCTGCTTGTCGTAGTAGCGGCGTTTCATCTGATAAGCGTTCACCATCATGGTGGGCATGCTGGCGATCAGGTTGATGCTCTGGTTCAGGATATTTTCCAGGGTCAGGTCCTCGGCGTGCTCGTCGTAGGAGTACAGGCCCAGCACACAACGCTGCAGCTTATTCATAATGTTGGGGGAGGGGGCATTCATGGTATCCATAAAGCCCTCTGGCAGGGCACGGTGCTCTGCCAGGATCTCGCAAAAATCATCCAGCTGCTCCTGGGTAGGCAGGCTGCCGAACAGCAGCAGCCAGATCACTTCCTCAAACACGAAGCGGTCGTTGCGGTAGGCCTCCTCCACGATCTCGTTGATGTTGACGCCTCGGTAGATCAGCTTGCCGGGGGTGGGGATCACATGTCCTTCCTGATCCTTTTTGTAGCCCACAACGTCACACACGTTGGTCAGGCCGGCCAGCACGCCGGTGCCGTCCGGGTTGCGCAGACCGCGCTTGACGCCCAGACGCTCACTGGTCTCGGGGTCGATGTAGTTGTTGGCAATGTACTCCTCGCACAGGGTCCGCATCGTGGTGGGGTCCAGGGTCGCCACTTCTGCATGTGCAAAATTCACGGGGGATCTCTCCTTTCTTCCGGTTCCTATTTTTTACTTTCCCATACTTTCCTGCCATCCTCACTGATGGACATAATCTTATATTATCGCTTTTGTGCAGTAAATTCAAGCGCAATGTGTTCACTTCTCACTGGCCCGTGCCAAACGACTTTCATTTTTGCGGGCAACGTTTTTTCGCAGGGTTTTGCAGGCAGGTCTTTTTATACTGGAGACAGAATCTTTTTCACGCTGCAAGGGAGATCCCGTTATGAAAAAAGCTTTTCTGCTGCTGTGTACCCTGCTCCTGGTGCTTGGATGCGCCCTGCCTCTGGCCGCCTACCACCTCACCCGCGCGGTGCTGGGGCCTGCCGTTTCCACGGTCCGCCTTCCGCTTTCGTCACCGGAGAGCACTGCTTCCGCCCCGGAAATCTCCGCTGCCTACGCCGGTGACGCGGACCGGTTCCTGATTCAGGATGCCTCCACCGGGCAGGTGCTGGAGTTGTCCCGCCGGGAATATCTCATCGGCGCGGTAGCGGCCGAAATGCCGGTGAGCTGGCCGGACGAGGCCCTCAAGGCACAGGCCGTTGCCGCCCACAGCTACGCGCTGTACTGCCGCGACCATGCCGCACCGGACAGTATCGGCTGGCTGACGGCCGACCCGGCACGACGGCAGGGCTGCCTGACTGACCCGGTGCTGCGCAGCTACTGGGGCACCGCCTATGAGACCAACTATGCCCGTCTGGCCGCGCTGGTGGACGAGGTGGAACATACCGTACTGCTCTGCGACGGTGCCCCTGCCTGTGCCAGCTACTTTGCCATCTCCAATGGCCGCACCGAGACCAGCGAAAACGTCTGGGGCACCGCCCTGCCCTACCTTGTTTCGGTGGACAGCAGCACCGACCTTGCCGCCGACCATTACGAGTACGCCCTGACCCTTTCGGCACAGCAGACAGCACAGCAACTGGCTGCCCTGGGCCTCACCGCTGACCTTGCCGCCCCGGAGCAGTGGTTCGGCACCCCGGAGTACACCGCCGCCGGTTATGTTGCTGCCCTGCCCGTCTGCGGGCAGCGCATCACCGGTACGGCCCTGCGGCAGGCGCTGGGCCTGCGCAGCACCTGCTTCACGGTCCGGTATGAGAGCGGTGCGTTCTGTTTTACCACAAAAGGCTACGGCCATGGCGTGGGGCTCAGCCAGTGGGGTGCCAAGGCACTGGCCGAGCAGGGGCAGAACTTTGCCGACATCCTGGCCCATTACTACCCCGGAACTTCCCTGTCCGGATAAAAAAAGAGCCCATCTCCCGAAGGAGACAGGCTCTGTGAAATGCATGCAGAAGGGATCAGCCAAACAGGCCGGACAGCCAGCCGAGGGTGCTCTGGATCGTTTCTTCCGCCGTGGCCGTAATGGTCTGGTCGGTAAGTTTGGTACCGTCGGGGTCCTGCACCGACCAATAGGTAGCGGTGCTGGTGGCGGCATCCGAAACGGTGAAGTCGCTGGCGAAGCAAAGAGTCTCGCCGCTGGACTCGGTCACGATGACCATGTAGGTGTAGCAGCCCGTGGGCAGCTCACCGAAGTGGATCTGGTCGTCCAGCATCTTGAGGGAGAAGCTGGTTCCGCCCACCTGGGCCTGTGCGGACTGCACGATCTTGTCGTTCTCGTCCAGGATGGCCACCTGCACACCTTCCAGCGTGCTGCCGGAGGTGCTGTTGGCGGTGCCGGTAAGGGCCATGCCGCTGCCGGTGTGCACATTGACCGGATAGCGCATGCCTTCCAGCCGCAGATCATCTGCCTGCAGGGCTGCGCCGTTGTGGTCGGCGCTCACATACCAGTAGCAGGACGCCCGTGCAATGGACACGCTGGAGCTGGTGAGCGGGATGCGGCCGGAGGAGATGTTCCCGGCGGGGTCGGAACAGTAGAACACGCCGTTCGTATAATCGGTCAGCAACACGGCATGGGGCTGCGTGCGGTCGTACAGGACAATGCCTTCCGGGTGCTGAGCCAGCAGCTGGATGAGCAGCTGGGTCTTTTCCTGATTATTGGAGGGCAGGGTCGCATAGGCCACCTGCATCTCCCGGTATGTAAAGCTGTGGGCCAGACCATTGGACCAGGCCGTGGAGCGCACACTGTTTTCAGTCACATCCACCCAGTCGGTCCGTCCGTCAAAGTAAGCGCGGCGGCGCAGCATCATGGCTGCCGAAGCCAGCGTGCAGGTGCCGCCCCGGCTCTGCTTGAAGTAGAACCCGGCATCCACATTCAGGTCCACAGCCAGTGCTGCGGGCAGACAGGTGAGTGCAAACACGATGGTGAGCAGAATGCCCACCAGTTTTTTATGTGCGGTCGTTGGCGCTGCGGTATTCACGGTCTGGTCGCTCCTCCCTTTTCTGGCATCATTTTTCACGTTTCACTGCCATAAAGTATACCAGCCTGTAACCATTTTGTAAACAAAGGCGGTTATTTTTTCTCAGGATTGACACGTTTTCAAGGTTTTTGTTGGGAGAAATGCACAATTTCAAGCGCGATATTCTACATATCCTACAATTTTTTGTGTTTTATTTCTGCCGTCGTTCCTCCTGTCGCACGCAAAAAAGCCGTCGGGCGCAGGCACAAAAAAAGAAAAGGTCCAACGACTTCTGTTGCGAAATCGTTGGACCTCTTGGTCCGAGTGGCGAGAATCGAACTCACGGCCTCTTGAACCCCATTCAAGCGCGCTACCAAAACTGCGCTACACCCGGATATCTGTAAGCGTTTGTCGCTCACAGCTTGATTAGTATACCCGACTTCTCGCATTTTGTCAAGCACTTTTCGGCAACTTTTTTAAATTTCTTCGTCCGCATCCTCCTGCAAGGGCAGGGTCGGCTGGGCAATGGGCGGAAATTCCACCGTAGCCACAGCCACCGCAAACACGCTCTCCGCACCCGCCGAAAGCAGAGCCTGTGCACAGGCGGCAGCCGTAGCACCGGTGGTGATCACATCGTCCACCAGCAGCACGCGGCGGCCCTCTATGAGGTCCGGGTCCTGCACGCGGAACGCACCGGCCACATTGGCCAGGCGCTGTTCAAAGGGCAGTCCTGCCTGCCGGTCCTTCCGGCGGGCAGGACCAAGAGCCTTTGTTTCCAGCGGAAGGTCCAGTGCCTCTGCCAGCGGCTGCGCCATGCGTTCCGGTACATTGTACCCGCGTCTGCGGCTGGACGCCGGTACCGGCACGATGCAGTCATAGCCGAGCCGGGCACCTTCCACCCGCTGAGGCACCGGTTCCGCGCTCCTCATCCGGACCTCGCTGCCAAAGGCAAGCTCTGCCAGCACCACGCCCAGCTCCACCGCCGTCCATGGTGCAGCCTGATACTTTGCCCGCAGGATGGCCCGCCGCACGCAGCCCTCATACCGGAACGGTGCCGCTGCGCCGCTCAGGCCGCCCAGATAATGCTGCGATGCGTCCAGCCGGATGCCGGGCTTCCGGCGCAGCCGGTCCACTTCTTCCGCACAGTCCGGGCAGGTCCTTATGCTGCCCAGCACCGCATTGCAGAAGGGGCACCGACGCGGATAAAGCAGCTGCCGTACCCCGCGCAGTGCCCGGCGCGGGGCGCTGTAATAGCGCATCAGTCCTTCTTCACGGCCACGATCACGCGGACACGCTTGCCCGCGGCGCAGCCAAAGTTGTCGTACCAGCCGGTGAGGTAGTAATCGTCCGAGTTCACCTCGGCCAGCTTCGTGGCGTAATACTGGCCCTTGTACCACAGGTACACCTGGGCATTGTCCGCTACCTCATAGCGGGTGGAACCGGACAGCACCGACGCGGCACCCACCTTGTCGATCTTCATGGGCATCAGCTGAATCATCGCCTTCACCGAACCGTTCACTTCCTGCCGCACGGCCAGGCCGCCGGCCAGCACCGGGTATTTGATGGAGGTGGTGTAGCTGGTAAGCTGTCCATTGACATAGCACACATAGGTGGCACCGCCGCCCACATAGTTCAGGATGGTGCCATAAGGCTCCCCTACCACCTTAGCCAGCTGTTTGACGCCGATGCTCACCAGGGAGCCGGTGCTGCTGGTGACCTTATTCCACACGGTCTGGAGGATATCGCCGTTGATGACGCCCCACAGGATCTCGCTGGTGGTAGGCACCAGCACGCTCCGCAGGTCCTTCAGCACATGGGTGGTCCCATCAGAGCCTTCGCCCTCAGAATCCCCTGCAGTGGCAGGGGTCTTGGTGGAGGGCAGGTTGGCCGCAATGTTGCGGATATCGTCCAGCACGCCGTACTTCCACAGGTCGCCGGTGACATCGTTGAGGATCAGCCGGTCGATCTCGCCGTTGTCGTTAAGCGTATAGTAGCGGACATTCAGCATGTTCAGTTTCGTCCCGGATAGGCGGCTGGGACGAACCGTCCCAGCCACACCCTCCGTAGTCGTATCCAAGATCTGCACGTCGTCTGCCAGCTTACGGTCGCCCAGCATGGTGGCGTCTGCGCTCACCGTGCCGCTGATGGTCCGGTTTTCAATAGCGGTCACGTTCTCGCCTTCCGGCGTCACGTCGATGCGCACCATCCAGCCGGCGGGGTAGTTCAGGCTTTTGTCCACGTTCACCGTGCGGGTGATGCCGTCGGTGCACATCACTGCCACGCGCTGCAGCACGTCGGCACCGTTGTCCTCCACAAGGGAGCGGGTGGCCGTCTGCACCACGCCGTAGAACACGCTGTCGGCCTCTTCGCCGGTGACCACATCTGCCACCTCATTGTCCATGCCCAGCAGCAGGGTGACCACTTCGCCCACGCCGCCGCCGTTCAGGGACGAGATCTTGGACGCCACCGCCGAGCTGCCCAGCTGGTAGCTGGTACCGGCCACGGTCACCGCCGTGGGAGCGCTGGCGCTGGGCGAAACTGCTGTGATGCGGCCTGCGGCGCGGCGGGTATAGATCCATACCGTCTGCAGACTCTCGCTGTAATAATACACATCGTATTTGTTCAGTTCGCCGGACTCCGACACCTTATCGTTGCGGTACACGCTCACCGGTGCAAAGGGCAGCTGGGTGCCCTCCGACGCCACAAAGGGTCCCTTCAGGCTGCTGAGCAGCACCGTGGAGGTGTCCACCTGACCATTTGCCACGGTAAAGCCCAGGGTGCTGCCATAGGCTCCGCCGGAGGCCGTGTTGGCCGTGAGGGCATTGTACAGCAGCATGGCGCAGTCCTCGTAGGTCATGGTCTGGCCCTGTGCCCTGTTCAGCTGGCTGCGCAGGCCCAGTTCCTGAGCCTTGTTCAGCTGCGCCGACGGGAAAGCACCGTTCAGATCTGTCATCTTGTAGCCCAGCAGCTTGAGCACTGCCGTGCAGGCTTCTTCCAGCGTGACGGCGTTGTCCGGGCGGAAGGTGCCGTCCGTGTAGCCGTTCATCCAGCCCTGCTGCACCGCAATGCGGATGTAGGGTGCCCACTGCGAAGAGCCGGGCACGTCCTTATACAGGGTGCCCACAGCCCCCTGGGAGGCTGCGCTCTCCCGGTACGCCGAGAACGCCACCAGCATGCGGGCAAAGGCCCCGCGGGTGACGGCGGCGTCCAGGCTGCCGGTCTGCCCGGCGTCCATACCGCCCAGCGTGATGGCCGTCTGCACGGCCGTGTTGCTGGCACTGCCCAGCGCAGCCGCCGGCATGGCCAGCATGGACACCGCCATGCTCACCGCCAGCAAAAGTGCGAGAAAACGTTTTTTCATAGGTATTCCCCTTTCTTCGGGCTCAGTCGTAGCGCAGCGCCTCGATGGGATTGAGACGTGCCGCGCGCCGGGCCGGCAGATAGCCGAACAGCACACCGATGCCCACCGAGATGCCAAAAGCCACCACGATGGAGTTGAACGACGGACTCACCGTGATGGTGGTATCGCTCATGAACATGGGCAGCACCTTGTTGGCCGCCATGCTCACCGCATAGCCCAGTGCGATGCCCAGCGCACCGCCCAGCGCCGAGGTGGTGGCAGCTTCCACCACGAACTGCGCCAGAATGGTACGCTCCTTGGCACCCAGTGCCTTGCGGATGCCGATCTCACGGGTGCGCTCGGTCACCGACACCAGCATGATGTTCATGATGCCGATGCCGCCCACCAGCAGCGAGATGCTGGCAATGCCGGTAAGCACCACGATGACCATGTTGATCATCTTGTTCATTTCCTCCAGCCACTCGCTGGCGCTGTACACATAGTAGCCGTTTTCGGTCTTGAGGATCTTCTGCAGCTCCTCTTCCATCGTGGTTTTGGCCTCGTTGGCAAAGTTTTCGTCCGTCATCACAGCCGTGTAGTTATTCACCGCGCTCTGGCTGGAAAGCCGCATCACGGTGGTGTAGGGCAGGTAGACGCAGTCGTCGTCGCTGCCTTGCTGCATGGTGGGGTTGCTGACCTTGGCCGCCAGCACGCCCACAATGCGGAACTTGTTGGCACCGATCTTGAGCGTCTGCCCCATACCGTTGCCGCCAAAAGCCACCCGGTTCAGGTAATCGCCAATGATGCAGACCTGCTTGTTGTCCTGCATATCCATGTACTGCAGGCCGCGTCCCTGTGCGATCTGGTAATTTTTCATTTCGGTGTAGTTCTCGTCCACACCGCTGATGTTGGACCAGCGGTAACTGGTGGTGCCGATCTTCAGCGTACCGCTGGCTTTGCCGCTGAATTCGATCTGGGGCGACACTGCCTTGATCAGGTCGGAGTGCCGCTGGCAGATGTCGTACATATCGTCCACCGGTACGGTGCGGGAGCCGTAGCCCCAAACCTGAATGCTCAGGGTGTTGGTGCCCAGCGCGGAAAAACTGTCCCGCATGCTCTTGGTCATACCGTTGCCCAGACCCACGATGACGATGACCGCCATCACGCCGATGATGATGCCCAGCATGGTCAGAAAGGTGCGCAGCTTGTTGCTCCACACGTTCTGGATGGCCTGCCGGAAGGTTTCAAAGATCATGCCTGTTCCTCCTTTTCCGGCGTTTCGGGCAGCAGGGTGGGCTGCACCATGGCCTCCGGTGCGTGGGAGTCGCCGTCATACACCACCTGACCGTCCTCCAGCCGGATGATGCGGTCGGCCTGCACAGCAATGGAGTTGTCGTGGGTGATCAGCACCACGGTATGTCCCTGCTTGTGCAGTTGCTGCAAAAGCCCCAGCACCTCGCGGCCGGTGTGGGAGTCCAGTGCACCGGTGGGCTCGTCGGCCAGGATCACCGGCGGGTTGCGCACCAGTGCCCGCGCAATGGACACACGCTGCTGCTGGCCGCCGGAAAGCTGGTTGGGCCGGTTTTTCAGTTTGTCGCCCAGGCCCACCTGCTCCAATACCTCACGGGCACGGGCGTGCCGCTCGGCGCGGGAGACGCCCGCGTACACCAGCGGCACCTCCACATTCTCCATCAGGTTCAGCCGGGGCAGCAGATTGTACTGCTGGAAGATGAAGCCCAGCATCTCGTTGCGGACCGAGGCCAGTTCGTTGCGACTCATCTTACCCACGTCCCGGCCGTTGAGCCGGTACACCCCGTGGGTAGGCACGTCCAGACAGCCGATGATGTTCATGCAGGTGGACTTGCCGGAGCCGGACTGGCCCACGATGGCCACGAACTCGCCTTTGTCGATCTTCATGGTAATGTGGTCTGCGGCCTTTACCGTGGTGTCGCCCATCTGGTAATACTTGCAGACCTCTTCAAATTCGATCAGAGCGCTCATGCATTCCTCCGTGTCAGGTCAGGATCACGCCGTCGGCCTCGCCGATCACTTCGCCGTCATTTCCGGCGTCCACCGGCTCATCAACGGCCGGTTCCTCGGTCACGGTGCTTTCTGCACCTTCCCCATCGGCCGTGCCGTCGGTGGTCTCGCCACCCGTCGTGTCGGTGGTGCCATCGGTCATGTACTCATAGCCGCCGTTGTCGTAATAGGTATCGCTGCTCACCGAGCTGGGGTCGTAGCCCACGGTGTCCTGCGCGGTCAGGCCGCTGACAACCTGGGTGTAATCGCTGTCACTGACGCCCAGCTTGACCTTGACGTACACAAAGCCGTCCGGTGCGACCATGTCCGGGTCTGCGTTGACCGCACTGGGGGAATCCTGGGTCACCAGCACATAGCTGCCGCGCACCACAGCTGCATTGGGCACCGCCAGTGCGTTCTTGGCCTGGGCCACCACGATCTCCGCGTTGGCGTTCATGCCGGGGCGCAGGCCGTCGGTCTCGTCGATGCGCACGGTGACCGGGTAGGTGGTGGTGCCGCCGCTGGTGTCGCCCTTCATGGACACGCGGGTCACAACGCCCTCATAGGTCCTGTCCTGCACGGCGTCGGCGGTGACCTGCACGGTCTGCCCCACCGACAGGCTGCTGACCTGCAGCTCATCCACATTGATGGTCATTTCCAGGTAGCTCAGATCGTAGATGGTGCACAGGTCGCTGCCCGTGCTCAGGGCATCGCCCACCTTGGCGGCCTTTTCGATGATGGTGCCGCTGATGGGCGAGGTGATGGTGTAGTTGTTCATGGTGTCCTGGGTGCTCTGCATGGACAGCTCCGCACCGCGCAGGGTCTCAGAAGCGGACTGGATGGACTCGCTCAGGTCGTCACCGCTGATCTGCAGCACGATGTCGTCCTTGTTCACGCTGTCGCCCTCGCGTGCATGGATGGCGGTGACCGTACCGGCGGCCAGCGTCGTCAGGGTGCGCTCGGCCTGATACTGGAAGGCGGCCGCGCCGATGGAGCTCACGCCGTTCACAGTAGCGGTGGCCGCCTGGGCGGTGGTCAGGCCGCCTGCATTGCGCACCGAGATGGTCACGGTGCGGGTGAGCAGGTTGCCGGTGCTCAGGGCATCGGTGCCGGTGACGGCGGTAATGGTGCCGGTCAGGGTCTCAAAGGTACCGTCCAGCGTCACGTCCGCGCTCTGCCCCACCGAGAAACCGGCTGCGTCTGCCGCCGGGAACTCCAGTGCCAGTGTCATCTTGGAGTTGTCGCGGATCACGGCCACTTCCTGGCCGCTGGTCACCTCGTCGCCCTTGGCGACCTTCAGGCTGCTCACGACACCGGCCACTTCCGCGCGCACATACTGGCGGTCCACCGTCTTGTCGTAGTTGCGCTGGGCCTGCTGCAGGGTGATGCCCGCCTGCTCCACCTTGGTGGTGGCGTCGGAGGAGTCCACGGTGTAGAGCACATCGCCCTCTTCCACGTTGTCGCCTTCCTCAAAGCTGCAGGTCAGCACCTTGCCGGACACCAGCGACTTGACATTATAAGTATTCGCCGGCTTCAGGGTGCCGGTGCCGCTCAGGGCATTGACGAGGTCTCGCTGTTCCGGCGCGGTCTCCACATAGCTGGTATCCACGCTGGCAGGCTTGTCGGCCTTGGGCTTGAGCAGCCACACACCGCCCAGCACGGCCACGCAGGCCACCGGGACCAGCCACTTCCAGTTCTTTTTCAGGAACCCGGCTGCTCCGGTACCGGCCGTTTTCCCCGTCTGCGGCGCTCCCGCAGCATTCTGCTCGGTTTTCTTTTTCATAGATCCTCCTAAAAATGAGCAGGCGGCGCTCCCGCCTGCAGGCATCCGGTTTACGGTTCAGTTGATTGTAGTGTAGCGCATTTTGGGGCAATACACAAGCGTCCAAATTTCGTACATCCATCTTTTCAACAAAATTTAACAAAGCCGGGGCACACCCGCAGGCATACTCCGGCTTTTCCGGTTTTTCTTCGATTTTATACGCGCACCATATCGGGGGTGATCTCTGCCAGACTGTGAGCGCCGCACATCTGCATGGTGTCGGCCAGTTCCCCGGCCAGCTTGTCGATGTAGCACTTCACGCCTTCCTCGCCGCCGCCGTACACGGCCGTGACAAAGGGGCGGCAGATCAGCACGCCATCGGCGCCCAGGGCCAGTGCCTTGAACACATCCACACCGGTGCGGATGCCGCCGTCCACCAGGATCTTCACGCTGGTGCCCTTGAGGGCTGCAGCGATCTCCGGCAGGACTTCAGCGGTGGCGGGGCACTGGTCCAGCACACGGCCGCCGTGGTTGGACACCACGATGGCGGCGGCACCGGCCTCCCTGGCCTTCAAAGCACCCTTGACGGTCATCACACCCTTGACGATGAAGGGCCGCTCGGCCAGCTTCACGATCTCGGCCAGCTCTTCCACGCTCTTGCTGCCGGCCGGCGGGGTCATGTTCTTGAGGAAGGGCAGGCCTGCCGCATCCACGTCCATAGCCACGGCAAAGCAGCCGCTGGCCTTGGCCTGGGCCATCTTCTCCCGGATGGTGTCGATGTTCCAGGGCTTGATGGTGGGCACACCGCAGCCGCCTGCCGCGCCGATGGCCTTGGTGGCCATCTCCATCACGGTGGGGTTGGTGCCGTCACCGGTAAAGGCGGCAATGCCGTTCTCGGCGCAGGCGCGTACCAGCACGTCGTTATAGGTCATATCGGTGTAGGTCTCGGAGTAGTGCAGGTTCACCGCACCCACCGGGCCTGCAAAGAAGGGGTATTTGAACTGCTTGCCAAACAGTTCAAGCGTGGTGTCCGGGGTGCCGCCCTCGCACAGGGTGTCCATGTTCACCCGGATGTCCGCCCACTTATTATAGTTGCGGATCGCCGTGTCGCCCACGCCCTTGGCACCGGGACCGGGGATCTGGTTTTTGCAGGCCACGCCGTTGCACACCGGGCAGGCCTTGCAGTATTTGCCGATGCACTCCCGCGCATTGGCCAGCACTTCAGCATAGTTCATACAGAGTCCATCCTCCTTGTTTTCCATTTCTGCGGCAGGAAATGCCCTGCTGCTACACTCTCTGCCCCCATCATAGCCTTGTTTTGGCTCCCCGTCAAGGGCTCTGCACACCTTTTGCCCGCCTCTTGTCATTTTGCAGTACGATGGTACGTCATTTTGAAAAAAGTCCGATCTTTTTCAAAAAAATCCTTGACAAAACAGCTGGTTTCAGGTATTATAGTGGAGCGCCAAGGGCACCCGCCCAAAGGCAGAACAAAAGATGTGGAAAGATGGCTGAGTTGGTCTAAGGCGCACGACTGGAAATCGTGTAACGTGTCAAAAGCGTTCTGGGGTTCGAATCCCCATCTTTCCGCCAGAAACCTGAAACAGAAATGTTTCAGGTTTTTTGTTTTGTCCGCAGTTTGCGGCGCTTGACATTTGCGGGCAGTTCCGTTATGCTGGAACAAATACGTTTTACCGGAAGGAGAGGTTTTTCCATGGCATCTTCCCACAAAAAGCGCACTGGTCTGCGGGCGGCGCTGATCGTTCTGCTGTGTCTGGTTTTGGTGTGCGTAGTGGCTGCGGCAGTGCTGTACAGCTTCGTCAGCCGCAAGATCAAGGCATTCCAGAGCGGTGCCAGCTTTGCGCTGGACTACACCATCACCTCCACCGAAGCAGAGCCCCCTGCCCTTTACGCCCTGCTGGACAAGTTCGGCGGCACCACCGGCAGTCTGACCGGCCAGTACACCCCCCGGGCGGTGCAGCTGGCGCTGTACCCAACGGGCACCAGCACCGTCAACGATGCCCCTTTGACCCGGATGTACATCAGCGAGGAAGAGACCCTTTACGACGCCGGACAGCTGTACAACAAGCTGCGCAGCACGGTTGTAGCCGAGTATCCGCTGGCAAGCCTGCTGCTGCCGGGCTGGTCGCTGGGCAGCTACATCTCCCAAGACCAGCTGGCCACCCTGCTGGGGGTAGACCCCGCCGCCACCGGCTTGCAGCAGGTGAACGACTTCCAGCTGGATCTCAAGCAGCTCAAAACCGTGCAGCCCGCCAACGCCAAGGAAGGCTACCTCTACCTTCAGCTGCCGAACCTCACCGCCGGGGAGGGCGCGCCGCAGCTGATTCTGGGCATTGAAAAGCAGGGTCTGCTCAAGACCTTGTCCCCCAAGGTGCACATCCTGCTGGACGTGCCCGCCCACCACATCCATGCAGAACTTTCCGGCACGGTGACTGCCTCCCAGACCGTGGTGACCGCCCCCACCTCCCGGATGCAGGACTCTGACGTGGAAAGCCTTGTGCAGCTGCGCAAGACCATCGAGAGCATCGTGCAGTTCGTGCAGAGCGCCGCCCAGAGCGATGATGCTGCCGCCCCTGCTGCATAAAAAAGCTTCTATAAACACAAAAAATCGGACAGACTGCGGTCTGTCCGATTTTTTTGCGTTTTATGATCTCTTACTTCTTTACGGTCTTTTTGCAGGGTGCACGCTTTGCCTTGGGCTTTGCAGCAGCGGGTGCGGCCTTAGTTGCAGGGACAGTAGTCTCAGCCTTGGTCTCCACAACGGGCGCAGCCTTCACCTCTGCGGCGGGGGCAGCAGGCTCAGCCTTTGCCTTAGCAGCCTTCTTCGCAGCGGGCTTTTCTGCCTTGACCGGCTCTGCGGCCTTTGCAGCGGGCTTCTCCTCCACCTTCTTGGTGGTGCGGGGCTTGCGGGCTGCGGGCTTTTTGGCGGGAGAGGCTTCCTTGGCAGGTGCGGACTTCGTCTCGGCAGCAGGTGCTGCCTGCTCAGCCTTAGCGGCACGCTTTACGCGGTCCTTTACCTCAGAGATGACCCACAGCTGGTCGCCACCGCCGGGCACTTCCTGCCAGATCTGCAGCACAGCGCCCACCTCGGCACCCATGCCCACGGTGTCCACGCACTTGCCGCCTGCCCAAGAGGAGCGCAGACGCACAGTGCCCTCCGGCGTGTGCTCCACCTTCCACATCTGGGACGTGCCGCCCACGTCCTCCCACAGATGCAGCCATGTGCCGTTGGCAGTGCCGGTCATGGTCAGATCCAGTAACTTGCCGGAAGCGCGGTTGCGGATGCGGTACACGCCATCGCCCTCGCGGACAAAGCTCCACTCCTGTTCGGGCTTGTGGTCGTACTTGCCCAGACGGACAGTGCCGCCGTCCTTGCTGCCTTCCACTGCCTGAATGACGTTGCCGGTGTGAGCGGCAATGGTATAAAAGCGGTCGGCTTCGATCACAGTTTGTGCTACGGATTTCATGTACAAATCCCTCCCAATCATAAAATACACAGATTTTTCCAATTCCTTCTTATAAAGAATACCACATATCGTGATTTTTCACAAGCAATTCGACAATTCTTTAGCACTTTATATAGAAACCACCCTGTTTTCGCCTTCTTTTTCGCCCCTTCGCAGGGGAGAAAGGGCCGTTTTTCTCCCTCTCGACATTTTGCCGCAACTGCGTTATACTGTTTTTACAAAGCTTATCTGCCGCTCTGGAAGGGGCGGTTTTCTCGTTTTTGAAGGAGGATATTTGCCCATGACCCAGCAGGACCGCACTGCGGTGCAGTATCATAAAATGACTGAGAC
>OJKC01001106.1_pt1 | contig 18019 bp, 9 predicted proteins | sample 1596401 | NCBI WGS metagenome assembly OJKC01 (sample SAMEA4350162, study PRJEB24818) | metagenome | biome: human; feature: gut; material: faeces | place: Denmark | collected 2013-09 | reverse complement strand
GGGGCGGGCTTCCCGACCGCCGGAGGCGTCACGGCCGGCGCTGCCGGCTGCGGCTCGGGAACCTCGACGGGCGTCGGCACGACCGGTTCGGCCGGAGCGGGAACCGCCGCAGGAGCGGGCGCCGGCGTCGGAGCAGGTTTCGCCGCAGGGCGCGGAGCCGGGGCCGGCGTTGCAGCCGGAGCCGCCTTCGGGCCTTTGCCCGAGAGGTCGATCTTGCCCAATATCTTGGGACCCATGCTCGCCACCTCGTCCTTCACGCTGATGACGTTGCTCTTGACCAGCAACTCCTCGTCGTTCTTTCCGCCCTTGCCCTTCGCGTCGTCGTCGAGGGTGACGGTCGCCTGCTTCTGCGCGATGCGCTCGCGGATATTGACACGTTCGCTGTTGACGGCACGGCCCGCGCCGAACTCTTTTTCGAGAAGGGCATAAGTCTCCGCATCGACCAGCGCATTGGGCGATCCGTCGCTCTTGACCCCCTTCTTTTGCAGGAAGTCCGTGATGGTGTTGATGCCCACATTGAACTCCTTTGCAACCTGGATGAGTCTTATTCTTCTTTCATTTGCCATATTGTCTGTTCTCCTTTCTTTGTCTCGTTATTCGAATTCGGCTTTGAGAATCTCCACCACCTTCTGGGCCTGCTCCATTTCCAGATCGGCGCGCGAAGCGATCTCCTCGACCGAAAGTTCCAGCACGCTCTTCGCCGTATCGCATCCGACGGCTTTCAGCGCGTCGATGATCCACGCATCGATCTCGTCCTTGAATTCGTTCAGGTCGACGTCCTCCTCCTCGACCTCGCGGTAAACGTCGATGTCGTAGCCGGTGAGCATCTTCGACAGGCGGATGTTCAGACCGCCCTTGCCGATGGCCAGCGACACCTGATCGGGTTTGAGATAGACCGAAGCGGTCTGCTTCTCCTCGTCGATGGTGATCGACGAGATCTTGGCCGGATTGAGCGAGCGCTGGATCATCAGCTGGGTGTTGGTCGTGTAGTTCACCACGTCGATGTTCTCGTTGCGCAGCTCCTTGACGATGCCGTAGATGCGCGATCCCTTCATACCCACGCAGGCGCCCACCGGATCGATCCGCTCGTCGTACGACTCGACGGCCACCTTGGCGCGCTCGCCCGGTATGCGGGCGATCTTCTTGATCGTAATCAGCCCGTCGGCGATTTCAGGCACCTCCTGCTCGAAGAGCCGTTCGAGGAACTGATTGGCCGTACGCGAGAGGATGATGCGCGGCTGGTTGTTGTTCATCTCCACGGCCTTGACGATCGCCTTGATCGTATCGCCCTTGCGGTAGAAGTCGTTGGGAATCTGCTCCGCCTTGGGCAGGATCAGTTCGTTTTCGTCCTCGTCGAGGATCAGCACCTCCCTTTTCCAGACCTGGTAAACCTCGCCGGTGATGATCTCGCCCACCTGCTGCGAATATTTCTCGTAGAGGCTGGCCTTCTCCAGATCGAGGATGCGCGACGCGAGATTCTGACGCAGCGACAGCACCGTGCGGCGGCCGAACGACGAGAGCTTGATCTCATCGGCATACTCGTCGCCCACCTCGTAGGTCGGATCGATGGCCTTCACCTCCGAGACGGCGATCTGCGCGTTGGGATTCTCCACCTCGCCGTCGGCCACCACCGTGCGGTTGCGCCAGATTTCGAGGTCGCCCTTTTCGGGGTTGATAATCACGTCGAAGTTTTCGTCCGTCTCGTACTGCTTTTGCAGGGCGTGGCGGAAAACGTCCTCCAACACGCCGATCATCGTGCTCTTGTCGATGTTTTTCAGCTCCTTGAATTCAGCGAAGTTGCTGATCAGATTCAGATTATCCATGTTGCGTTATCTTATTTTTATTATTTTGATCCGTCTACTTGAAATCCAGGTACTCCTTCGTATATTTCACCTCGGAGAAGGCGTAGCGTTTGACCACCTTCACCAGCTGCTTGCGCTTTTTGCCCTCGATCGCCTGCTTCTCCTCGTAGGAGAGCGTGATCCCCCCGGCATCCGCCGCATCGAGCAGCGCACGGATCTTCGTGCCGTTCAACAGCAGCACTTCGACCGGACGGCCCACCAGCTTGCGGAACTGCCGTTCGCATTTCAGCTCTTCGCCGATACCGGCCGAAGCCACCGTGAGCGAAAAATCCTCTTCGTCGTCGGCCATCGCTTCGTTGACGGCGCGGTTGACGGCGGCGCAGGTTTCGAGCTGCACGGAGGTGTCGCTGTCCAGCAGCAACTCCACCTCGTTGGAAGGGGAAACCTTACAGCTCACCACAAACACATCGGTACCAACGAGTTGCTGCTCGGCAAGCGCCTTGATTTTCTGACAATCGATCATAATCGTTTCGGATATATTTACGAAATAAGGGGACTCCTGTCCCCTTACTGCTTCTTTTCACGCCACAAATATAGTAAAATTTTCTTCTACCACAAATATTTACGAAGAAAAATCGTTCCGACGCTCCCTTCGGCCGCCGCGAACGGCTCGGAAAGCCTCCGATACGGAGCGGTTTCGGGTCAACGGCGCGTCTCCGGGATCGGAGTCGGAAACCGTGCTCCCGCCGTTTCCTCGGAATTCCGCACCTCCGTTCGCCGGAACGATGCCGATCCGCTCGGCGGATGCACGGCAGGGCCGATCCGCCCCCTGACCGGAACACGAAGGAACCGTACCGCGCGGCAACCGGAAATTCCGCACGGTACGATTCCCCAAGATTTCGGCTGCGCGCTATGCGTGCGAGCGCTTCGACACGCATAGCGCGAGGATGAACGAAAGGGCCGAGGCCGCGATCCAGAAGAGGGCTGCGGCCTCGAAATCGTAGCGAGCGACGCCGTCGACGACCGTTTTTCCCTCGTTGATGAGCCACCCGCTCACGATGTCCTGCAACCCCGCGCCGATGTAGCTGGCCATGCCGACGATGCCCAGGGCCGCGCCGGTTGCCTCGCGGGGTACGATGTCGATGGCCATCAAACCTCCGAGGAAGCAGATCAGCACGCCGATGGCCATACCGAAGAGCACCATGCTCAGCATGTTGACGAGTATGCCGTCGCCCGAATAGAGGAACAGACACAGCGCGACGGTATTCAGCACGCCGAAACCGAAGGCCAGCACATTGCGGCGTCCGTGAAACAGCGTATCGGACAACCAGCCCGAAAAGACCGTCCCGACGATGCCCAGCAGCGCGTTGACCGAAATGACCTGTGTGGCCAGAGCCAGCGAGTAGCCCTTGACCTCCTGCAAGAACAGCACGCCCCAACCGTTGACGGCATAGCGCGAGACATACATGAAGGCGCTCGACAGGGCCAGCACCCAGACGAAGGGATTGCGGATGACCGAACGCTGCAAGTCGGAGGTCGAACCGTGGTCATGGCTCTGTCCGGGTGACTCCTCGCCGGTCAGCACCTCGATCGGAGGCAATCCTTTGGATTCAGGGGTGTCGTGAAGCAGGAAGACGATCACCGCTACGCCCAACACGCCCGCCACCGACGAGCCGACGAAGCCCCATTGCCAGCCGAAGATGCCGACGACGGCCCCGACGAAGAGGAACGACAGGAATTCGCCGAGGTTGTGGCTGGCGCTGAAAAAACCGTAGTAAGTGCCGCGTTTGCTCAGGGGATACCACCGCGACAGCGCGATGATCGCAGGTGGTGCGCCCATCGATTGCGCCCATCCGTTGACGCCCCACATCACGGCGAAGGCGACGAACAGCGTCATGTTGCCCGCCAAGCCCGCGCCGCCCGCGAATCCCAGCACCCCGACCAGCAGGTTGGCGACGGCCGAGACGCACAGTCCGGCCGCCATGAAGCGCTTGATGTTGCTGTGGTCGGAGAGAAAGCCGTTGACGAATTTGCCTATGGCATAGGCGAACAGCAGCGCCGAACCGATGATACCCAGCTGCGTGGCGTCGAGCGCCCCGCTTTCGAGAATCGGTTTCTTGACCACGTTGAGACTCGTGCGGCAGACGTAATAGAGACTGTAACCGACCGTACCGGCGATGAAACTCTGGAAGCGGAGTTTCCGATACAGTTTCATGCGCGCCGCGTCGTCTCCCGCGAAGGGTGCCGACGGCGCGCTTTTTCGAAAGAAAGAGAGAGGGTTCATTCGGTTGTTTACACTAGGTGTTTCGGAATTCAAAATTATCCCATAAAACGACATAAATAACGGTATTGTTCGGGAAAGTAGTCGTGCAGGAGACTTAATCTGTTCAAAATAAGCGATATGATATTCTGTTCCGTCCGTAAAATAGTAGATGGAATTCCGATTTGTCGTGCGATACGCTCGCGACTTTTTGTCCGAACTCCGGTCGGTCCCTTGTTTGGCAAGCCTGCGGAAACGAAGGCGGGAATCTACTTTATTCGAAGCCGGCCGAAAGAGGAATCCGCTGCCTTCTAATATTTTGCAACGTAACAAGAACTCTATTTTTCTCTTGAGATTGAATTCGAAGCGCTTTATGGAATAAATTTGCAAACTGATAAATTGATAAACCCCGCTATCCCTGATCGTTCCATCCGGCATGATTTCGAAAAAGAACCGGACTTCGACCCAAATCTCACCCGCAATGAAAAAGTTACTTGCATCCTTATTCTTTGTCTTCACGACGTTGTTCACGTATGGACAGCAGTTTCATGTGGCATCCTATAATGTCCGGTATGCGAACCCGGCCGATGAACAACGAGGCAATGGGTGGAGCCAGCGATGTCCGGTCATCTGCAATCAGATCGCCTACGAGTCGTTCGACCTGGTCGGCATGCAGGAGGTTCTTAAATCCCAGTTCGACGACTTGTCGAACCGTTTGTCTCGTGACTACGGTTGTATCGGAGTCGGCCGCAACGACGGCAAAACGTCCGGCGAGTACGCTCCGATATTCTATAAAAAAGATCGCTTCATCTTGCTGGATTCCGGCTGTTTCTGGTTGTCGGAAACTCCCGATAAGCCGAGCGTGGGATGGGATGCGAAATATCCGCGTATTTGCAGTTGGGCACAATTGCAGGACCGAAACACCGGAAATACCCTGTACTTCCTGAATACGCATTTCGATCACGTCGGAAAGCAGGCTCGGAAGGAGAGCGCCTGCATGATCGTGAAGTGGATCCGCAGGCATTCGGACTGCGGAGAGACGATTCTGGTCGGAGACTTCAATGTGGATCAACGCAGCGAAAGCTACCGGGAACTCGTAAAGACTGGATTCCTGACGGACTCTTTCGAAGCGGCACCCATTCGCATGGCTGCCACCGGAACGGTCAACGGATTCGACCCGCAGAGATGGACCGGCCAGCGTATCGACCACGTTCTGGTCACTCGAGGCATCGAAGTCCTCCGCTACGGTTTGCTAACGAACCCCTATTGGTCGGTGGACTGCGCGGGAAATCGGGAAGCCCGCCTGCCGTCGGACCACTATCCCGTCAGCGTATACCTAACGATTCCGTAACTCACATCCGGTTTCCACGAGAAATTCACGGCAGATGTTCCGATCGATAATCCCCTATGAACTTTTAACGATATCATGAAAATATGAAAAATGCCATTACAACTCTTTTGACACTCCTCGTGCTGGTTTCGTGCAGGCCTCATCGTACCGGCTCGGGGATGATGTTCGAAACAGATTGTCCAAAAGTAAACGAAGCGTGGGAATTGGCCGTGAAGACGGTCCGTTACAATATTCGCGACAGCATTCTGGCGGCAGGTGCCGACTATGGCGGAGAGTGGACCCGCGATGTGGCCATCAATACATGGAACGGGACGGATCTGTTCATCCCCGAGGTGATGGAACGCTCCCTGTGGCATGTAACCGACGGGCGACGAACCGTCGGACATCAATATTGGGATAAGATCATTTGGGTGCAGGGAGCCTATTATCACTATCTGCTTACCCGCGATACGAATTTCCTGAAAGAAGCCTATATCTGCTCGCGCAATACGATGAAACAGCTCGAGACGGTGGCTTACGATCCGAGCTACGGCCTGTTCACGGGACCCTCGGTGTTCAACGACGGCATATCGGCATTCGAAGAACCCATTTACGATGCATCCAAACCGGACCTTTCGGGCGTCATGCGGCATAATACGCAGAATATAAAGTGTCTGAGCACGAACTGTGTTTATTATATGGCGTATCGGGCTTTGAACGAGATGCACCGGATATTAGGAGAAACCGAGCATGTCGAGTATGCAGGCAAAGCTGAAACATTGAAGGAAAATATCCGCCGAAATTTCTTCAGTCCGCGGGGAAAACTCTATTATGCTATCGACGAGCAAGGCGGAGTTCATAAGCATCAGGAGGCATTGGGAAATGCCTTTGCCATTCTCTCCGGTATCGTAACCCCTCTGGAAGGACACTTGACGCTGATTCGAAACGAAACGACCGAGTACGGAGTCCCTTCGATCACGCCGACATTCAAGCGATTTTCCAAAGAGCGTCCCGGACGGCACAACCGTTTGATCTGGCCCTTCGTCAATGCCTTTTATGCAGAAGCCGCCTTGGTGACCGGTGACTGGGATATTTTCGAACACGAATTCAGGGCGATGGCGGCCTTGGCGTTGGATGAAGATAAGGGAAATTACAATTTCTATGAGATATTCGATCCCGAAACAGGGAAACCGGAAGGTGGAAATCAGGCCGGCCGCGCCGTATGGCACTCCCGCCGCCACCAGACTTGGTCGGCGACAGGATACATGACTATGGTCTGTCAGGGTATCTGCGGCCTTCGTCCAAATCCGGACGGCATAGAGATACGGCCCTATCTGCCGAGAGGAATCAATCGGCTGTCTATCAAAGGACTAAAATTCGGGAAGATGACACTCGACATCGACTTGCAGGGACAAGGTTACCGAATCGTCGATTTCCGGGTCGACGGCCGGAAATCCGCGAATCATTTCATCGCGGCGGACGAGACAGGACGGCGACACATCGAGATCCGGTTGGATCGGCCTCGATTCCCGTGATCGCGCCAACCCTACACGCGTCTGCCCGAAAGCGGTGCGGAGAATCCTCCGCACCGCTTTTTCTTTGCCCGAAGGTAAAGAACGCTCATACGGCCGTTCGATTCTGAAATATCCCGCAGCATTCCCTTTTCCCGTTCGGATCACTTGCTCGTGCCGACACGTTCTCCGCCGATCTTTCGCACCCGGATTTCGAAATCATCGCGTGAGACGAGTGCGCAATTGCGCACTTTCGTGCGATAATTATTATACGGTAGAGATCGAGCAGCGCAGGAACGAAGCGATCTTGGCACTATCGGTAATACCCAGCCGCAGTAACGCGTAAATGCGAAGTTCCCTGTTCAAAAGATGCCCGGATTTGGGAACGATCTGTTCATCTTTTTTCAACAGGGCATTGAAATCGGAGACGAAATTGGGATACATCCCCAAAAATATGTTGTCGAAATGGGTATACAGTTCGTCTATTTCATGTTCGATCAACCGGTTCGATTTCAATTGCTTGAAAAGTTCCTCCATTTGCCGGTTTACAGCCAGCCTGTTTAACGATTTACGGTAGGTTTCGAATTTGTCGATGTAGTTCGAATGCAGGTCGAAGAATTGAGTGATATACTGTTCCTTGACCATATTCGATTCGGTAAGCAGACTATTCGTTTCGATGATTTCCCGGTTTTGCTCCGTCAGTCGGACATTGCTCTCGGAGAGTCGCTCCTTGATCTTGGATATATTTTTCATCTGTTTGAGGATCTGAGCGATAAGCAAAATAAGAGATAGGGACAACAAACTGATGAGTAGTAGCGACCACTGAAGGTTGTGTTTTGCAGCGGCCTCTTTATCGCGAAATGCGGCGTTGACCATCGTATAAAACTCCGCCATTTGCGTGGTACGAACCTGCGCACCGCCGAATACGGCATCCTCGATGGCAGACTGGGCATATTTGAAAGCCCGTTTCTCATCGCCTGCGTCGAAATAGATAAGTGCTAGATTTTGAAGGGCGGAGGTCTCCTTGATAGCGCACCGGATGTCCGTTATGGCAGAAATCGTGTAGTATTTCTTGGCCAGATCGAGTCGGTTCATCCGTTGGTAGAGTTTGGCCAGCTGATGATTCGAACTGGCATAATCGGGAGTGTCTTTCGGCGTTTGAGCGAGAAGGTCCGCAAGTATCCTTTCGGCAAGAGCGTAGTTCGACGGATCGGCGCTGTTCATAAGCTGTGTCACGCGATTCGAACGATACGTTCTGGATCGGGGAGCAGCTGTTTTCATTAGCGAATCGCGTAGCGCCGTCTTGATATCATGGTATTTGTTCGAGCTGGCCAGACCGTAATGGTCGTAAAATTGGATGCAGACTTCGTAATACCTGCTGAGCATCTCTTCGGGGAGCTGCGAAGGATCGATCGATTTCAGAACCGCCTGGGAGTCGATATACCGGCCGGAGAAAGAGTATAACGGCGCCAGTTGCAGCAGCGATTGATATATTTTTCGAGAGGATTTGAGTTCGCGAGCGATTTCGAGATTCCGCTCGACGTAGCGCACCGCCGAATCGAGGATGTATTTTCGGTACTCCTCATAGAGTTTCAGATTTATATCGTACTCATGTTCTGCGGAGAGCGAATCCGCTCGAAGCATCCGTTTTGCCTCTTCGATCGTTCGGTCTTTTTCCCGGATGAATGATACCTTGTTGTCGATAGCATGATCCAGGCAATCGGTCAGTTCGTCCGGCTTTTCACCGTAACAACCTGAAAGTCCGGATAAACATATCAGCAAAACTACGTGAAAGAATCTTGTTTGTGCTGACGACATACCGAGCTTCATATCTTAGGAGTTTATATTTGATGTCATCAGTATTTCATTAAAATCAGGACACTGATGAACTGATTTGACAAATCTACTGCAATATCTGAAAGATGTTTTAGTACCTGGTAGGGGCTCTTCTCAATTATACAAATTCAATATGCTTTGACAAATTTACTAACTTCAATGAGAATAATCGTATCTGATATAAGATTTATGTAGTTTATAAAGACGGTTCCCGACAATCAATCTATTTAAAACTTGATTTAAAGGCTTCATAAATCTCATCAAGTGAATAACCGGGTATGAGAGACCACCAGAAAGAGTTGCTGTGCCCACTTCCTTCACCATCTTCGGAAGGATAAACGATAACCGGAGGGATCATCACACTCGTCGAATCACGGGCCTCTATTCCATCGAGATCGATCAACCGGATCGGATTATTCCCGCAGAAAACATACGGACTATGGTATTGCTGCAAGGGATCCTGCGAGAGCCATCGTCCTCGTTCTCGGTCGTACATTCGGGCGCCGTAGTCCGAGAACGGCAGGCCGGCGAACGATTGATCCTCCTTTCCATTGAAGCGGTCTCGGTTATCCGAGACAGGCATCGAAGGCGTTACCCAGCGTTTGCCGAAAGGCTGGTAGTCGTTGCGTTCGAGAACCTCGCACCCCGAATTTACGACCGCGCGCACGCTGCCCAGATGGTCCGTCAGGAAATAACGAACCTCGGTTTCAGCGTCGACCGTCCCTACGATCCTGCCGCCGCCGAACGGCGTACTCTCGAATACACGGTCGCCTCCGGCATCTGCACGGTATGTAAAAGAACCCCGATACGCAAAACCGCAGTCGTCGGCATTCACCGCAGAGAGTTTCGTACCATCTGCAAGGTACGAATATTTCGCGACAATCGTATCGTTCCGCATGGCTTTTTCTAACAGATTCAGATTGTTGTATGCAAAATTCGTTTCCAACTCCATGTCGTATGTCAGATTGCCGTTGCGGTCGTGCGCATAACGTGAATGCAAGATAATCCCCGGATCGACAGGATGTACGACCGCACTCGTATCGATGGAGATTTCGGCATCCAACGCGGCAGTTCCATTGTCCTCCGTAACCCTCGCCAGATTTCGAAAAGCGGATCGGATATGCCTCTGATCCTACATTATGGGATAGCCTTATCAGTAATTATAACAGATTACATCCCGATGAGCCGTTTACAAAGTGGATATAATTCGCTTCCCAAGATAAATGGGAAGAATAAAATATGAACAGCCTAAAAGGTTGGATAGAAACCTTTTAGACTATTCATATTTCCTATTTTCTTACACTGAAATATTTATGATTATTTTATTTAAAATAAATTTTGCAAATCAATCATCCACCCAAGTGCTGGCAACACCAAGAATATCGAGCATATACTCTCCCGCGTAGCCCTGACGACGGAGATAGGATACGACAACCTGATCCGATAATATATTCTGAGCCAGCTGTTTGGATTGAGGATCCCCATAATAATCCATATAACTCCATTTGTACAGCATGTTATATGGCTCTATCAATGTCGCTTGATACAACATCTTACAACCTAATTGTTCTTTGGGTTCTTTATTCGTTTCTTTTAATCCGAACAACCATTCGGCGACAGGAATTAAAGAACCAACAAAAAATAAATATTCCGCATTATCCATATGGCGCTGCTGCCCATCAAGAAACGTTAGAATCAACAATCGTTGTGCTTCCTGCGCTTCTAATGGTGTTGGGTTTTCTTCCAACAATATGTCGTGGGTTAAATAGATTGTCTGGATATATGAATCTGCAGAATTGTTATCTTTTTGTTTCTGTTGCTCGCAGAAAACTATAATATCCATCCAGCGCTCTTGACGCTTCAATTCCAATAAATCATCTTTCCAACTCATAAATTTATCATCATTTTGGTACAAACATCGTTCCTATATCGGGAAGCCCATCAACTACATATCCTCGAACCGTCACCTGTGATCCTCCCAACTCAATTGTCGCTTCAAATTTTCCGCTAACAGGCAATTTCCCATTTAACTCGATTAATGCTTGACGTATCGTATTTTCTTTACCTCCTAACGTGTTAACGACATTCTCTAATTTATGCTTGGGAACAAAAATATGTCTATCTATTTTATTTTTATTTCGCATCATTTTTTGAACTGCACGTTCAATTGTACTATTCGAGAATTGAGGTAATATTCTTGAAATAGAGGTAGCCTTTTTCAGATTCTTTCCAACTTTGTATAAGTTGCTCAACTTACTAATAGGGATAAAACAAAGGCCAATATCTATTGTTCCATACAATCCATTCTTAAAGCCTGATTTATATTCCCCATCGCTAAAAGCTTCATAAGCTTCATAAAGTGAATAACCGGGTATGAGAGACCACCAGAAAGAGTTGCTGTGCCCACTTCCTTCACCATCTTCGGAAGGATAAACGATAACCGGAGGAATCATCACACTCGTCGAATCACGGGCCTCCATTCCATCGAGATCGATCAACCGGATCGGATTATTCCCGCAGAAAACATACGGGCTATGGTATTGCTGCAAGGGATCTTGCGAGAGCCACCGTCCTCGTTCTCGGTCGTACATTCGGGCGCCGTAGTCCGAGAACGGCAGGCCTGCGAACGATTGATCCTCCTTACCGTTGAAGTGGTCCCGATTGTCCGAAATTGGCAGCGATGCAGAGTTCCAGCGTTTTCCGAAAGGATAGTAGTCGTTGCGTTCGAGAACCTCGCACCCCGAATTTACGACCGCGCGCACGCTGCCCAGATGATCGGTCAGGAAATAACGGACCTCGGTTTCATCGTCGACCGTCCCCACGATCCGCCCGCCGCCGAACGGCGTACTCTCGAATACTCGATCCGGTTGGGAACTTTCATCCGTACGATATGTAAAAGAACCTCGATACGAGAAACCGCAGCCGTCGCCAGTCATGCCTGTGAGCTTCGTACCATCTGCAAGATACGAATATTTCGCGACAATCGTATCGTTCCGCACCGCTTTTTCTAACAGATTCAGACTGTTGTATGCAAAATCCGTTTGCAACTCCATGTCGTATGTCAGATTCCCGTTGCGGTCGTGTGCATAACGCGAACGCTTGATAATATCGATAATGTCGCCCGGATCGACAGGATGTACGACCGCACTCGTGTCGATGGAGATTCCGGCATCCAACGTAGAGGCTCCATTGTCCGCCATAGCAGCTCCAGGAACCACGATCGCCGGACCGCCAGGCTGACTATCGATTTCGTCCCATGCGATCACCTTGTCTTTCTCCATTCGGTCGAGCCGGTTGCCGGTGTAGGTATAACGGCGATTGCTGCTCTGCTCGCCGTTCTCATAGCGGATCATCGTCAGCAGGTTTCCATTGCGGTCGTAGGAGAGGAAACGTTCGACATTCTGCTTGTTCAATTCCCCGTTCACATACTGAGTCGTATTCGCCAGCCGCGAGAGGCCGTCGTAAGTGAATTCATACCGGTTCTGCGGGCCGTCGCCGGACGGGTCTCCCTTGTGCTGCCACTGCCAGGAGGTGATATTTCCCGTATAGGAGTGTCCGAGCGACATGTCGAACAGCTCGCTGCTTTTCTCGGTCAGCCAGCTTCGGATGTCGTATTCCGACTGTTCAGCGATCGCCGACGTCCCCTCGCCCAGACGCCGCGCAGCAAGCCTTCCCAGCTCGTCGTACTCATAATCGACAACGGCCAGCTCGCCACCGTTCACCTGTGTCGTCTCGCTTAATAACCGCCCGCGATCGTCGTAGGTGAAGGTGCGGTCGATGTCGTCGGTCTTGCCCGCGCGGGTATAGCTTTCGCGTTGTGCGATGAGGTTTCCCACGAAATCGTAGCGCTGCGAGGTGCAGAGGATGCCGTCCTCGGTGTCGCGCTCGACGGTCTGGATCAAACGTCCTTTGTAGTCGTAATAGTAGGCGCGCTGGTGATAGCCCGTGATCGTATCGTTGGCCAGCACAGCGAGTTTCTCGTAGGTCAGCGAACCCGTGGCATTGTCGTAGTGCAGCGATTCACCGTCCGTGGCCGTCAGACCTTCGATCGGCTGGAAATCGAGCCCTGCCGCCTGCACCTCCGATGGATAGGAGTCGTAGGTACAACTGCGAAGGAGCGGTACGGTCGGATCGTTCGTGAAAGTCATGTATAAAAACAGCGGATTGTTCTCGAACGCCCAAATCGGACCATCCGTCGAATCGGGTTTCGTTCCCAACAGTTGCTTTTCGATGCGACCGAAAGCGTCGTAAAGGTAGACGATCCATTGCTTCTTTGCACGTAGATTGCCGTCCTGCGACATCACAAGACGATCGTTCTTATCATAAAACATGCTCTCCGCCTCGCGCCCGGGCATCCGTTTCTCGGTCATGAGGCCGCGATCGTTGTAGGTGTAGACGTAGCAATACTTTTCGGCGAAATCGTCGTCGACGGGGACTGTCAGCGAATCGCTGAGCAGGTAACTGCCTTCGGGTGTGACGACCCACCGCAGCCGGCCGTAATCGTCGTAGACGGAGTAGGTGTCGATCGGTTCGTCATCGTCGAACGTGCGGCTCAGCAGCGTCCGCCCCTGTCCGTCGGTGAAGCTCTGCACGACATGGCCGTCGGGATCGGTCGTCACGGTGCATGAGAGCGTTCCGGCGTCGTGGCACCCCTCGCAGACCAGTTCGCCGTCGACGCCCACTGCGAGCCATCGCACCTCGTCGGTGTCGTTTGTCCGGTAATCGAACTCGGTGTAGAGGACTTCGTAGTCTTTCATGTAACCGGGCAACGCCTGCTTGCGTACGCGCCCGAGCGGCGACGCCTCGTAGACCTTCTCCGTGAAGGAGCGCTGCGCATCGGCCTGTCCATACAATGTGCCGTAAAATGCCTGCTGGTTCGTCAGGGCCGATGCCTGTTTCCGTCCGCCACTCGACCGAGCCGCATAAGAGAGGTAACTTTTGGCGTCTTCACGCAGCAGCGCGTCATAACCGATTGGCGTTACCAGATCCCGACCGTCAGGCGATGCCGCGATCTGAATCGACTGTTCGGGCAATCCCAGCCCATTGTAATAGGCGACATCGGACGCCGCCGGCTTGTCGCCGTTGAAGGTTCTGGTCAGAATCCAGTTCTCGTCTTTGTCGAGAGCCAGTATGCCGTCGTCATACCGGGCGCCGTCGAGTTCCTTTTCGTCGCGGAGCCCGTTCTCTTCGTAGGCCGCCGTGACGTGGTAATATCCGGTGGCTTTCGGGGCGTACAGCGTGATGGTCTCTCCGTTGCCGAGCACGGTCTCCTGTTCGATTCCGTCGCGATAGAGCGTATAGACCACGTCGGGTTGAGAGTTGCCGATATTTGCCACGACAACGGAGGCTGTTTTATCGTAGTGATAGACGACAGGAAGTGTTCGTACTGAGCCACCTCCGGACTGATGTACTTCCATAGCCATATTGTCGTCGAAACGCAAATTCGTATAACTGCGTATCGTCGCATTCGAGAGGTTGGGCGGACAATAGATCTCCAAATAGAGTTTCCCTAAATTTTCGTCGTAACCATAGGAGATACGCATATGTGGATTCCATTGGCTTGAATCTCCCGAATTGTAAATTGCGAACGGCGCATCGAAGAAGGAAATGTCCGCAAGATCGTCGACTGGATACATCGTACCGTCCTTCCAATATCGGGTCAGTGTGTATCGATATACGCCGCCGTCGGGATCGGCTGCGAGAACCTCTTCGCCGGCATTGTAGACATACTCGAATGCCTCGTAGTACTTGATTGAAAAATCCGAATCCGGGAAGTCGAACCGGTACGTGCCCGGAGTAGAGATACGATAGGTATAATCGCCACCCGTACCGAGGAAGAAGTCAGTCTCCTCCTCGGAATCGTCCTCGTAGGTCCGCCATAGGAAATAGCTCTTGTCGATCTCCGTGTCGTGCAGATGAATTTCTGCGGACTGCCCCGGACAGATGTAGAAACAGCGGTCGGCCGGCCAGTCGACGGACGGATACGAATACTGGGGTTTTTGCTTGATATAGACGTGACTGGCATAAGTGCCGAAAGCCACCGTGCGTTCGCCGCTCGTGGTGTTGGGATCGAGTTGGAGTTCGATCAGATAGCTGCCCGTTTCGGCGTTGTCGATATACAGGACGCGAACCCAGCGGATTCCATTATCCAGAAGTTGGCGGTTCATCTCCTCGACGGCGTTGCCCGGCGAGAACTCGTCGCCGTCTTCGGCAACGATCGTATAGGACGTATCGTCCCAGGACAGCGAGACCTGCTCCGAGGGCGGTGTTCCGAGATTCGGATGCCAGATCAACTGGGCGAAGGATACGTGCATGCCCGCTACTGCGAGAGCAAGCAACAGATATAGCTTTTTCATGAGTGATTCAGATTTACCGGTTTTCCGTAGCAAAATGATAATCATAAGATTGGACTTGTTCGCCCTTACCGTCTTTGACCGAGATCAGGCGGCCGAACGCATCGTACTCGTAGGTGGTTTCACGTCCCGAAGGGTCGGTCATCGAGGCCATCCCCACCAGCGGGATGTATGTCGCCGTGGTGACGTGCCACTCCTTGCGGCTGGTTCGCAGGCCGTCGAGCGCCGCAAGATCGCCCTCCGACAGCACGACCGAGGTACGGATACGCTCGACGGTCGCCGCACCCAAGGCGGTCGTCACCTCGTCGTATGCGGCGTTGCGGATTTCGGCCACGAGGTACTGACCCTTGTAGCCCCACAGATAACAGATCGGAGGCTGTCCCACGGCCTGCACCTCGCAGATGTTGCCGTCGGCGTCGTAGCGCAGCGACGCCCGTCCGATGTAATGCGTGTCGGGCGTATAGGCGCCTTTCCCGCCCGTAGAGCTGCGGTTCGAGAAGCGGAACGATGCGGGCGAGAGGTCGAGCGAAGCCAGCGTCGAGAGGCTGTCGGGACGCCCGTAGAGATCGTAGCGGAACGTATCGCCGTGCGTGACGGTCTCGTCGGTATAGACGACCCGTTCGAGCGGGAGCGAGAGGAGGTTGCGATCGAGCATCGTCCGTACGCTCGACGGCAGGTAGTCTTCGGCGTAGAGCGTCCGCTCGGTGACGGTTCGTCCGTCGGCGTAGGTCGTCTCCTTGCGGCTGGCGGTATAGGGATTCGTGTCGTAATAATAGTTCGTCCGTCGGCGCAGGATGCGTCCGTCGTCTTCGCGCTGCTCGATAACCTCCTCCGAAAGCTGCATACAACCCACGTCGATGGCATTGTAGGAGTAACTATATGTATTTTTATTATCGTCGTAGGGTGAAGTTGTCAACCGAGGTTGTTCCCGTAAGGAGCCATTCGCTTCGATCTGTACATGCCGGGTAGTTGGCCAGACACGTCCTCTGAAAATTTTCTTAGCCGAGAGATACGGCATATAGGTATAATCTCTGCGGACGAGCCATTCGAAACGACCGTCGACATACTTGTATTGGATGACGGAATCGAGACTTCCTTGATGCCAAGATTCCATTTCCATGGGATAGGGACTTCCGGGGAGTGCTATTGCGGGGCGATTCAGCGAGCCCTCGAGCGGCGGATCGAGCGTATATTTGTAGACGGTTTTTCCGGACAGAATTCCACCTTCGCTTTGGTATTCGGCCACCTCGTCGTACTGGACATGGCTCCCGTCGTCGTAGTTGGTGCGATACGTCGTATGAGGATAATATGTCCTGCAACGTAACCGCAGGGTGTTCGTTGTCGCTCCATTGTACGTCTCATAATAGACGATCGTCTGTAAGGTATGGCAATTACCCTGTTCCTCGCTCGTGTCGGGTTCATGACGAATGATGCCGTTGCCGCTTTCATTGGCTCCGTATTCGTAGTGTGTCTGTTTGAGCAACATACTGTCACGATCGAACGCACGGATGTCCCGAATACGGTAACTCGAGATATAACGGTTTATGCCTGAGCGATCGCAGAACTGGTTGTGGTCGCAGTGGAACTCCGTATAGCCGCCTGTGGGATAGGTAATCGTAAGCAGTTTTTTGGGGGCTGCCGTATAGAGATAAATCTCGGATGTATAGTACGACGGAATATATTTCTCATATTCCGAAAGAGGCGTATCGATCAATCTGTTACCGTGACGGTCTCGGGGTGAGCTGCCTTTCTCGATCGTCGTATAATGGCGTGCAATAGCAGGAATTCCGCGGTCGTAGCTGCCCATACGCGCATGTCCCCAGAAATCCGAGAAAGAATCTCCGTAGTGCATCGCTCCATACTCGAATCGATAACGTTGAGCGTCGATCGTCAGTGCGTTCAGGTAACGGCCGTACATCATGGCCAAATTTTCGTCGAGGTAATACCCCGTATCGATGGATTGTGTCAGCAGGATCGTCTTGCGCAGCACGCCTTGCAGATCGTAAACCTCGATACGTGTCAGAATGGGCCTGCGAATCGCTGTGCGATTGGAGTTGTATTGTTCGTAGACGAATTGCAGGGAACCGCCGCGGAATTCGATTCTGTCGATGTAATGGGTGTGTATCGTATTGAGGACTTTGCGGGCAAATTGTGCGCTTTCATCCTGTTCGGGCGCAGTTCCCATCTCCCAACCGTCGGCAATTTCATTGTCTCCTCTCAGAAAATAATCGCACGAAGTATTCATTCCGTAATGCAGCTCCTGCCGGGGCGTTCGAGCCAGCGATTCAAACATTGAAGAGCCGGAACCTGAAATCTCGGCATCGTCGTACAAATCGTGCGATCCCTCCAATTGTCGAACCAGATTGGATTCATAAGGTAGGTACGAGAAGGTGATCGCATCGCTGCCGTCGGCACTCTCGATACGAGTGCATTTCCATGCAGTCGGTGCCGGAGCCTCCATCGCGTTGAAATCTCGCACCCAATCGACGTACTGCGATGAGAAACTGTATTTTGTTCCGTCACTACCCACGATACTAAAATCTGTATTCCCGTTGCGGTTCGCATAATCGATCCTATCGCCGTTCATCGGTACGGTCGTCGGCCCCAGCTCTTTCTCGATGTAGAATGCACCGCTGCTACCGAGAAGCTTATAGTAAAACTTGTCGGGCTCTTCGTCTATATTCTTAATCCACATCGAAAAGAGATGTTGATCCGAAGGAACGATTTCGGGAGTATTCTTGTCGATATTGGTGTAGGATGTGCCCGTAGACAGATAACCCGAGGCGTGAAAATCATCACGGCCGTTGATGATGCGCGAGACCTGCAAGTCGCAGCTCAGCGACCATCCTGCGCCGGCCGCGCCGGCGAGCTGGTTCACGCGCGTGAAGTCGTCGAGGTGGAAACTCAGGTTCACGGGCAGCTCCAGC
>OJKC01001101.1_pt1 | contig 18078 bp, 17 predicted proteins | sample 1596401 | NCBI WGS metagenome assembly OJKC01 (sample SAMEA4350162, study PRJEB24818) | metagenome | biome: human; feature: gut; material: faeces | place: Denmark | collected 2013-09 | reverse complement strand
ACCGCATGGATCCCTACACCCCCGCCCTGCTGGAGCACGGGCTGAAGTGCATGATCGGCAAGGGTCGGCGGTCGCCGGAGGTGGCGGAATCCATCGTGAAGAACCACGCGGTGTACCTGCTGACCATTGGCGGAACGGCAGCGCTGACTGCTCAGTCTATTTACAAGAAAGAACCGGTATGCTATGATGACCTGGGCACCGAAGCCGTCTGCCGTCTCTATGTACAGGATTTCTATGCCATCGTGGGCATCGACTGTCACGGTGGCGCCATTGTCTGACCGGTGCGCCTACTACGCTTGCAGAGGGTGATGCTATGAAAAGCGGGATCATCGGAACGTATTTTTCCACACCGTCCTTTTACAAAAAAGCGCTGCGTCTGGCGCTGCCCATCTGCTTGCAGCAGGCGCTGAACCAGGGCGCGTCCTTTCTGGACACCATGATGGTCAGTCATGTGGGCGGTGTGGGCGCCGTAACGGTGGCCACGCAGATCGACAACCTGCTGATGCTGGTGGGTTTCGGCGTCAACTCCTGCATTCTGATATTCGCCTCCCAGTTTTTCGGTGCCGGGAACCGGCGGAACCTGAAGCGCTGCTTCGGCTTACAGCTGCTGCTGAACGTGTGTATCGCGCTGGCCTTCTTTCTGCTGGCCAAGCTGGGCGGCACATGGTTCCTGTCCTTCTTCAGCGACGACGCCCGGCTCATCGAGCTGGCGAAGCAGTACATCTCCATCAGCGCCTTTTCCTACTTCTTCACCGCGCTCATCAACGGGTACACGTTCATGTACCGCAGCGTGCAGACCACGAAGGTTCCCATGCTCCTCGGTCTGGCCACCAACTGCCTCAACGCCCTGCTGAACTATCTGCTGATCTTCGGAAAGCTGGGGCTTCCCGCGCTGGGCGTGCGGGGCGCGGCCATCGCCACCGTCATTGCCACCTTCTGCGGGCTGGCGGGGCATGTGACCTACGCCTTTGTCACCCGCCAGCCGTTCCTCGGCTTCGCCGGAGAGCTGTTCCGCTGGCCGTCCACGTTCCTGCGCCCCATATTTCGCCGCATGATCCCCATGGCCGGCAACGAGATCGTGTTCGGTCTGGGCGACGCCATGTACCTGAAGGCGTTCGGCATGCTGGGCACCGCCATGCTGGAGGCCTATCAGGTGGCCTATAAGATCGGCATGGTTCCCCACACCATCGCCGACGGCATGGGCAGTGCCAGCGGCATTCTGCTGGGCGAGCACCTGGGACGGGGCGAGTCGGAGAAGGCACGCTCCATCATCCGGTATCTGTTCCCGCTGGCCATCGGGCTTTCTGTCGTGGTGTCCGCGGTGATGATCCTGATCGCCCGGCCGGTGGTCAGCATCTTCGCGCTGCCGGACAGCTCCGTGGACGTGGCCGTTCTGATGGTGAGGCTGTTCAACATCCGCATCGCCACCCGCATGTTCAACGCCGTGCTGCTGTCCGCCATTCGCGCCGGCGGCGACACAAAGTTCCTGCTGTTCATGGACAGCGGTCTTGTGTGGCTGGTGGGCATTCCCGCCGCCTATATCGGCCTGCTGGTGCTGGGCGTGAACTCCCTGCCGGTGCTGTTCCTGCTGACGCAGTCGGAGCAGGTGGTACGCATGATCATCGGTCTGCTGCGCTGCCGTTCCGGTAAATGGCTGCACAATCTGACAGAAGAAACAGGAACGCAATAAACGCAATAGTAATACACAGCACAAGCTCCTCCTCCGGCCAGCCCGGAGGAGGAGCTCAGCTTGTCGAAAAAGTCCATCCGGACTTTTTCGACAAGCTGCCTGCAAAATCGCAAAATAAAAACCAGCATTTTATTTTGCGATTTTGGTCGCTGCGGCGGGTGATTGAACGCGAAAGGGAACCCTGACGGTTCCCTTTCACACTATCCTTCCCTCCGATATTTGCGACCGAATAGGTTTTTTGACAGGCTGAAGCGCTTATTATTCAGAACACCCCGTAGCCGGCGCCTTGGGTGATGATATACGACCAGAGGACGGGGCCTACCGCGCCGGTGGGGGTATAGCCCAGCCGGTTTTGCAGGGCGCGGACAGCGGCGGCGGTGGCCGCGCCGAAGATGCCGTCCGCGGTCACGGAGGGCAGGGCGCTGTCCCGCTGCGCCAGCCGGTTCAGCTGGGTCTGAAGCAGCGTCACCTCCGCGCCGGTGTCGCCTTCCACCAGAAAACGGCCGGGGTATATCTGCCGGGCGAAGGTCTGGTACTCCGGCGGCAGCTGGTAGAGCGTCTGCTCATAGACGTTCCGGATGGCGTTCCATGTGTTCCGCCCCACCACGCCGTCCACCGTCAGGCCATAGGTGCTCTGGAAGGCCAGCACCGCGTCCCGCAGCTCGTCGTCGAACACGTCGGAGATACGGATGGGCGGCAGCTCCGGCAGGAAGAAGCCCAAAAACGCCAGATAGAACCGGATGGTCTGGACGCCGATGCCGGTGTCGCCCAGCCGCAGCACCTTGGGGAACTGCCGCTGGGCTTCGGAGAGGGACAGCCCCTCGCTGGTGACCTCCGACAGGCTCTTGACCCCGTTGTAGACGGACTTGATGCGATACCATGTGCCCTTGCCCACAATGCCGTCCTCCGTCAGGCCGAAGATCCGCTGGAAGGCGCGGACGGCGGCGGCGGTGTCCGCGCCGAAGACGCCGTCGGTCTCTCCGACGGCGGGGAGAGCCGGGTAGTTCTTGCGGATACGGTTCAGCTCCCGCTGGATGGTGCGGACATCCTCGCCCACGCTGCCCACGGTCAGCGGCTGTCCGGGATAGGAGGGTATGCTGTCCCCCACCGGGGCGTTGTACACCAGGTCGATATCCTGCCCGTAGTAGTACTGCAATATCTCGTAGGGCGTGCGTCCCTGCTGCGCCAGCTCCTGGCTGCCCCACTGAGACAGCCCCCGGCACTGGGTTCGCACGCCATCGCAGAACTGGGCGTACAGCGGCTCCACGTTACCCCGGCGGACGATGTAGTTGTTGAACGTATCGTCCACGATGGCGTTGATGTTCTCGAACATCTCCTTATTGGGGGAGAATGCCTGATCGTACTGGGTGTTGTTGGTGATGTCGAAGTCATAGCCCCGGCTGCGGTAGAACTCCGTATAGACCCGGTTCAGCGCCACGGATATCTGCGCCAGCACGTTGGCGCGGATGGCGCTCTCGTTCCACGTGGGGTATATCTCGCTGGCGGCCACGCCCTTGATATAGCGGGGAAAGGTGACGGTGACGTTCTCCGCCGGGGCGTCCGGCGCGCCCAGATGGACGGTGATGTACTCCGGAACAACAGGATAGGGCACGGCTCAGCCCTCCTCTCGCTGCGGCGGCAGCGTCACCGCCAGCACGGACTCAATACGGGGAAACACCAGCACCTGCTGGTGCTCCGGACAGTGGTAGTCCGGGTGGCTCACCGCCACGGTATAGGCCGTTCCGCTGATGCCCGCCGTGTCCGACGACAGTCCCAGCGACGCGGGCAGCGCCGGCAGCAGTATCCTGTCGGCAATGCCGGAGCTGTCGGTCACGCCGGAGTAGAACGTCTCCCGCACCGCGCCGAAGTCGCGGTATACCTCCACCGCCACGCCGGGGATGGGGAATATGCCCCGGGCGGCGGATACCTGCACCCGCAGGCTGCCCTGCTCCGGGTGTGCGCTGCGGAACCATGTGATGGGGTCAAGCTGTGCCATGGTCACTCCTCCTTTTGGAGCAGTATATGCGCCGCAGGATAAGAAATGCCCCCGGCCGGCGGCCGGGAGCAGTGTATTTATCACATCCACGCCCGCAGGTGCTTTTTCCACGGGCGGTACAGCCCGTAGCCCACAAGGGCACCGGCGGTGTTGCAGATCAGGTCGGTGATGTCCGCCGTCCGCGCCGTGGGCAGCAGCGGCTGCACCAGCTCAATGCACAGGCTCATAAAAAACGCCGCGCCCACCGTGCGCAGCACCCCGGCCTTGCCCCGGCGCACCACCGGCCAGAGAACGCCGAAGGGCACCGTCATCAGCACGTTCAGGAGCAGCTGGCGCTCGGCGTCGCCGTACCCGGCGCGCAGGTCGCGGAAGGGCTCCAGGATCATGGGCACATAGGGGTGATGTACGCCCAGCAGGGAGACAAGGGGCAGCACCGTCACCCACAGCACGCCCGCCATATAGACGTAAAACGCGGTGTACACGAACACGCGCCGCCCGCCCTGCTGCGCCCAGCGGCGCAGCAGCAGGAGATACAGCGCCAGCAGCAGGAGCAGGTCAGGCGCATACCGGGACAGCGCCCGCATGATGTTCTCCGCCATAGCCGCACCTCCCTCTTACATAGTATGCCCTATTATGCCCGCCCGCGCCGGGAAAGTCAACCAACTTAAACAAAACATACAAGTTAACTTCAACTAATTTAACTTTTACTTAAAGATAAATCATCCCCCGTCCGGCGGACGGGGGATGGCGGTATATCATTCACTTCCTGTGTGCCGGGATCCGGACGGTGAAGGTGCTGCCCTGCCCCGGCGCGCTGTCCACCTCCGCGGTGCCGCCGTGGAGCCGCGCGATCTGCCGCACCATGTACAGCCCCAGTCCGGTGCCCTCGCCGCCGCTGCGGGCGGGATCCACCTGATAGAACCGCTGCCATATCCTCTCCTGCTGCTCCGGCGCGATACCGATGCCGTCATCCCGGACGGCCAGCACCGCCCAGCCGTTCTCCCGCCGGACGGTCACGCTCACATGGCCGCCGTCCTTTCCATAGCGGAAGGCGTTGGCGATCAGGTTGTTCAGCACACGGGTCATGAGCAGCACGTCCGCCTGCACCTCCACCGGCTCTGGCGCGTCCAGCGTCAGCTCCGTGCCCGCCGGGGCGATCAGCCTCTGCTGCTCGCACACGGCCTCCGCCAGCGCGCTCAGGTCGGCGCGCTCCATGTACGCTTTCTGCGTGCCCTGCTCCAGCCGGGTGATGTGCAGCAGCTGCCCGATAAGACGGGACATCTGCTGCGCCTGCCGCCGGATCACGCCCACGCCCTCCTGATAGTCCTCTGCCGTGGGCTGTGTGCGCTCCAGCGTATCGCACTCTGCCAGAATGACGGTGACGGGCGTCCGCAGCTCGTGGCTGGCGTCGGAGGTAAACTGCGTCTCCGCCTTGAAGGAGCGCTCCAGCCGGTCGAACATATCGTCAAAGGCGCCCGCCAGCCGGTTGATCTCGCTTTTCCCCCGCGGCAGACCGATGCGCTTCGACAGGTCGTCGCCGCCGGAGATGCTCTCCGCCGCGGCGATGACCTTCTCCATGGGCTTGAAGGACATGCTGGATATCAGCCAGCCGCCCAGCGCCGACACCACCACCAGACCCGGCAGCAGCGCCCACGCCAGCGGCACGATCACGTCCATGACGCCCTCTCTGGCGGCGCTGTCGATGGTGCCCCGCACCCACACGGTGGCGCCGCCCACGTTCAGCGCCCTGTCGTACACATAGTACCGCCCGCCGTCGCTGCCGGTCACTGTCCGCAGTCCCTCGTCGGAGAAGGGCATCTGCTCCGTCACCGCCGCAGGCCCCGCGCCGCCCAGCAGGCGCCCGTCCTCGTCGTAGATCTCGGTGTACACCCCGTGGCCGTAGAACTCCACGTCGCTGAAATCCCAGTTCCCGTGGTCAAATTCCAGATCGTCGGCGTTGCGCTGCACCATGTACACCACCTGCGCCTCCGGCGGGCGGGTGACGCTGTTGCGGTTCATCAGCATCACGAACACCAGCACCAGCGCGGAGATGGTCACCATCACCACCGTGAACCACAGGGTCATGCGCCACTTGATAGAGATGTGTCTCATGCGTCCTCCTTCAGCACCCAGCCCATGCCCCGCACGGTGTGCAGCAGCCTGGCCTCGCCGGGCAGCTCCAGCTTTTTCCGCAGATAGCTGATGTACACGTCCACCACGTTGGTGCCCCCGGCGTAATCCAGGCTCCAGAGGTTATTTTCGATCTGCTGGCGGGAGAGGATCACGCCCTTATTGCGCATCAGGTATTCCAGCAGCGCGTATTCCCGCGCCGACAGCTCCAGCGTCCGCCCGTTCCGCTGCGCCGTCCGTCCGGCGGTGTCCACCGTCAGGTCGGCCAGTGTATACACGTTGGTGCGGCCGCTGCCCTTCTTCCGGGTCAGCACCCGCAGCCGCGCCAGCAGCTCGTCCAGCGCAAAGGGCTTGATGAGATAGTCATCCGCCCCGGCATCCAGGCCGTCCACCCGGTCGGCCACCGCGTCCCGGGCGGTGAGCAGCAGCACAGGCAGCTGCCCGTCCCGGCCGCGCAGCGTGCGCAGCACCGTCAGGCCGTCCACTTTGGGCATCATGATGTCCAGCACCGCCACGTCGTAGTCCGCCGCATCCAGATAAGCCAGCGCCTCCTCACCGTCGGGCACACCGTCCACGGTGCAGCCCGCCGCCGTCAGGTTTTTCACCAGCATCCGCCGCAGCTCCGGCTGATCCTCCGCCACCAGAATACGCATAGCATGTCTCCTCTCATAGCATCACCCGCCGGGGGTCTTTCGTAGGGGCGATGGCCACATCGCCCCGCCGGGAACAAATACACATTTCGCGGCGGGACACACGGGTCCCGCCCTACAGAACGCGGCGGGCACACGGGGCGGACAGAGTCGTCCGCCCCTACGACGGGACGTCGTGGACGCCGTCCCCTACGGAGCATGACCACGCATGCCGTAGGGTGGGGGTGCCCTCACCCCGCCGCACAAGGGGACGTGGATTCCCACGCCAGTGACACGGTCACTGGCTCGGAATGACAGGGTATGGGACGTCGTGGACGCCGTCCCCTACGTCCACTATACGGGGACACCCGCCCGCCCTCAGGCGGGCGGGTGTCGGTCGCTCCCGCTCAGTATAGCAGAATCGGGGAAAAATGACAAGCCTTACGCCGTCAGCAAAGGCAGGTCGGCTGCGTCCACGCCGCTGTATTTCCGGGTCAGGTAGTCCTCGATATACGCCGCCTCCTCCACGGAGCGCAGGTCGGTGAAGGACTCCAGCTGCTTTTCATAGGCGGCGGTGACGGTCAGCGTATCACCGCAGTGGATGAGCCGCAGCACCACGCCGTTGTCCAGCGTGCGGGTGCTCTCCAGCGCGTAGTTGACGGGGGAAGCCTTCTTGATGAGAGTGAAGCGTTTCATATCTGTTACCTCCTGAAAGTGTTATATATGTTGGATGTGTTGTGTGGTTTCCTTTGGGATGACCTTATGGTACCCGGCGAACATTAGACGGGCATTAAAGAAATGAAAACAATTTTTGAACGTGCGGCGCTGCCGCTTTTCAAATCCGCTCCCCGGTGGTACAATACGTTTAATAAAGAAGCAACAGGAGGACATTACCATGAGAAAGAGCGTTCTCCGGGCGTATGCCCGGCTCATCGCCCGCAGCGGCGTCAATATTCAGAAGGGGCAGGAGGTGTTCATCGCCGCCGATCTGGATCAGCCGGAGTTTGTGGCCATGCTGGTGGACGAGTGCTATAAATGCAAGGCAAAGAAGGTGGTGGTGGACTGGAACTACCAACCCCTGCAGAAGCTCCACGTGCGGCACCGCAGCCTGACCACGCTGTCCAAGGTGGAGGACTATGAGCTGGCGCGCTGGCAGCACTATGTGGACACCATTCCCTGCCGCATCTATCTGCTCAGTGAGGATCCCGACGGTCTGAAGGGCATCGACCAGACGAAGCTGGCCAAGAGCCAGCAGGCCAAGTTCCCCATCATCAAGCCCTACCGGGACAAGATCGAGAACCGGTACCAGTGGTGCATTGCCGCCGTGCCCGGCGAGGCGTGGGCGAAGAAGCTGTTCCCCGGTCTGCGGAGATCGCAGGCGGTGGAGAAGCTGTGGGAGGCCATTCTGTCCACCTCCCGTGCGCTGGAGGGCGATCCGGTGGCCAACTGGGACGCCCACAACACCGACATCCACAGCCGCTGCGACTATCTCAACAGCCTGCACATCCGCCAGCTGCGCTACAAAAGCGCCACCGGCACCGACTTCACCGTGGGCATGATCCCCCAGGCGCACTTCTGCGGCGGCAGCGAAAAGAGCCTGCAGGGTATCGTGTTCAACCCCAACATCCCCACGGAGGAGTGCTTCATCTCCCCCAAGCGGGGCGAGGCCGAGGGCATCGTTTACGCCACCAAGCCCCTGAGCTATCAGGGACAGCTGATCGACGGGTTCTGGATCCGCTTCCACGAGGGCAAGGCCGTGGAGTGGCACGCGGAGCAGAACAACGACCTGCTGACCAAGCTCATCACCATGGACGAGGGCAGCGCCTATCTGGGCGAGTGCGCGCTGGTGCCCTACGACAGTCCCATCCGGCAGTCCGGCCTGCTGTTCTACAACACGCTGTTCGACGAAAACGCCGCCTGCCATCTGGCGCTGGGCATGGGCTTTGCCGACACCATCAACGATTTCGAGAGCAAGACGCTGGAGGAGTGCCGCGCGCTGGGCGTCAACGACTCCATGATCCACGAGGATTTCATGATCGGCTCGGAGGATATGGATATTGACGCCGTCTGCGAGGACGGGAAGGTGGTACCCATCTTCCGCCACGGCAACTGGGCGTTCTGAAAATAACAGCAGTCCCCCGGCAAAGCCGGGGGACTGCTGTTATTTCGCGTTATGCCAGCGCCGCGCGCAGGCGAGCGGTCTTCTCCGCCAGCTGCGTGAGCTGGGCGGGCGTCAGCGCCTGTGCTCCGTCGGACAGGGCGGTGGCCGGGCGGTCATGTACCTCCACCAGCAGGCCGTCGGCTCCGGCGGCGACCGCCGCCAGCGCCAGCGGCTCCACCAGATCGGCGCGCCCCGCGGCGTGGCTGGGATCCACGATCACCGGCAGGTGCGTCAGCCGCTTCAGCACCGGGATGGAGGACACATCCAGCGCGGCGCGGGCGGCGGTCAGGCCGCTGCGGATGCCCCGCTCGCACAGGATCACCTGCTCGTTACCGCCGGAGAGGATATACTCTGCCGCCAACAGCAGCTCCTCCACGGTGGCGGCGGCGCCCCGCTTCAGCAGGATGGGCTTGCGCGCCTGTCCCAGCGCCTTCAGCAGGGCAAAGTTCTGCATATTCCGCGCGCCCACCTGCCACACGTCCACGCCGGACAGCAGCTCCATCTGGGACGCGTCGCTGATCTCGGTGACAGTGGGCAGTCCGGCGCTCCGTCCGGCCCGCACCAGCAGCTCAATACCCGGCTCGCCCATGCCCTGAAAGGTGTAGGGCGAGGTGCGGGGCTTGAACACGCCACCCCGCAGCAGCTGCGCCCCGGCGTCCTTCACGGCGCGGGACAGGGTGTCCATCTGGTAGGCGGACTCCACGGCGCAGGGCCCCGCTATCAGGCAGAAGTCCGCGCCGATGGAAACGTCGCCCACCGTGACCACGGTGTTCTCCGGGTGGGCGGCGCGGTCGGCCAGACGGTAGGCGGGCGTCAGCCGCCGCGCTTCCATCACAAAGGGCAGCGCCTGCAGCGCCGAGGGATCCAGCCGCCACGTCTCCCCCACCAGCGGCAGGAGAATGGCGTTGTCCCCGGCCACACAGCCGCCCTTGACGTTTTGCAGGCTCAGCTGCGCCAGAAGCTGGCGGATGGCCGGCTCCGGCGTGTTCTTTTGCAGTATCAGTATCATAAGGGATATCTCCTCTGTCGTATTTCGCGGGATATTATACCGTATCCGGGCGATTTTTGCAATCACCCCAAAGCGCATATTGACAACGGCAGGGAGAGCCATATAATATGTATGTGATATTCCATATTAAATTCGGAGGGGTTTATGGACAGAAAATTTACACTGAGCTGCTGCTCCACCGTGGATCTCCCCTACTCCTATATGGAGAGCCGGGACATTCCCGTTCTGTTCTACACCTATGTGGTGGACGGGCGGGAGTATGACGACGACATGGGACGCGACCCGGAGGCGCTGCCCCGGTTCTACACCTTCCTGAAGGAGGGCAAGCTGCCCCAGACCAGCCAGATCAATGTGGCCGCCTATACCGAGTTCTTCGAAAAGCTGCTGGACAAGGGCGGCGACGTGCTGCACATCGCCTTCACCTCCGGTCAGTCCGGGTCGGTACACAACGCATTTCTGGCAGCGGAGGAGCTGAAGGACCGATATCCCGGTCAGCGTCTGGTGGTCATCGACTCCCTGTGCTCCTCGTCGGGCTACGGCCTGCTGGTGGACTACGCCGCCGACATGCGGGACGAGGGAAAAACGCTGGACGAGGTGGCGCAGTGGGTGCTGGACAACCGCAACAAGGTACACCACCAGTTCTTCTCCAGCGATATGACCCAGTTCCATCGGACGGGGCGCGTGTCCGGCGCAGCCGCCGCCGTTGCCACCGTGCTGAATATCTGCCCCATCATGCGGCTGGACGACAAGGGCGCGATCAAGGCATACAGCAAGGTGCGGGGCAAGAAAAAAGCCGTGGAGACCACGGTGGACACCATGGAACAGTGCGCCCGGAATGGCCGGGACTACGACGGCAAGTGCTTCGTCTGCCACAGCCAGTGCCCGGAGGACGCCCGGCTGGTGATCGAAGCCGTGGAGGAGCGGTTCCCCAGGCTGAAGGGGCACATCCGCCTGTGCGACATCGGCACCATCATCGGCAGCCACGCCGGGCAGGGCACCGTGGCGGTGTTCTTCATGGGCAATGAGCGCCCTCACATGGAGTGATGGGCATTAAAAAAGAACGCGCCGGCGGCGCGTTCTTTTTTCGTTATCTTCCCGTCATGACGGTCATGACCTCGAACTCCTCCGGGTTCAGGGTCTTGGTCATGGCCAGACCCTCGTCGATGTCCACGTTGACGATCTGGTCGCCGCTGGTGCACACGATGCGGTTGGTCTTGCCCTCTGCCAGCAGCTGCACCGCCTCGTAGCCCATGCGGGTGGCGGTGACGCGATCCTTGGCGGTGGGGCTGCCGCCCCGCTGGATATGCCCCAGAATGGTCACGCGGGGGTCAAGCCCCAGCTCCTTCTTGATCTGCTCGCCTACGGCCATGCCGCTGGCCGCACCCTCGGCCACCACGATCATGAAATTGGTCTTGCCGCTGATGCGGGCGCGGCGGATCTTCTCCGCCACATGCTTTTCAAAGTCGTAGGGACGCTCGGGCACCAGCACGGCGGTGGCACCGATGGCCACGCCCACATACAGCGCCAGATAGCCGGAGCGGTGTCCCATGACCTCCACCACGGAGCAGCGCTCGTGGGACTGCATGGTGTCGCGGAGCTTGTCCATGCACTCCACAGCAGTGTTGGCCGCGGTGTCGAAGCCGATGGTGTAGTCGGTGCAGACGATGTCGTTGTCGATGGTGCCGGGGATGCCCACCACGGAGACGCCGAACTTGGACAGATCCTGCGCGCCGCGGAACGTGCCGTCGCCGCCGATGGCCACCAGCCCGTCCAGACCGATGAGCTTGCAGGTGGCGTAGGCCTTCTCCTGCCCCTCGTGGGTGCGGAACTCATCACAGCGGGCGCTGTACAGAATGGTGCCGCCCCGGTTGATGATGCGGCTGACGCTGGCGTTGTCCATCTCCAGAATGTCGCCGGAGATCAGCCCCTGCCAGCCCCGGCGGATACCCACGCACTCGATGCCCCGCGCGTTGGCGCTGCGCACCACGGCGCGGATGCAGGCGTTCATGCCCGGCGCGTCGCCGCCGCTGGTCAGCACACCGATGCGTTTCACTGCGTTTTCCATATTGTAAGACCTCACTTTTTAAGGGTCATGCCCTGCATGGTTGGGCATATTGTACCATACGTTTGGTCTGTTTGCAAGTCCTTCCCGCCTGCGGGCGGGAATTTTTGCCTGTACAGACCAGCGGTTTTGTGGTACTATCATAGCCGGAAGGAGTGACCGTCATGCATCCGCAATTTGCTGAACTGACGCCCACATGGTTCAACCGGGCGTTCGTATACACCGGCTCCATCGGAGAATTCCGCTATCGCTTCGCCGGGGACAAGGACAACGGCGTGCTGCACACCGCCGTGTATTCCAACCTGTGCTATGAGCTGGCGCAGGACAAGGAGGAGCGGGACTTCCCGTGGAACGAGGAGGGCGTGGAGGCGCTGAAGGGCTGGCTGCAGGAGAAGTACGAGGCCTATGTCAGCGCGGCGCGCTGACGCAACAGAGCTGACACAACATATACGGAAAAGCACCCCGGAGGGGTGCTTTTTGTGCGTATCAGTCCCGCCATGTGCTGCGCAGCAGCAGCGCCAGCAGGGGCATCAGCTCCAGACGTCCCATGAGCATCTCCAGCGACAGCACCAGCTTGCTCAGCGGCGAGAGGATGGAGAAATTCTCCATGGGCCCCAGAATGCCGAGGCCGGGTCCCACGTTGCTGATGCAGGTCAGAGAGGCGGCGAAGGACTCCTGAAAGCCGTAGTTGTCCCAGCTGACCACCAGTGCGCCCGCCAGCAGCACCAGCAGATACGCCGCGATGAACGCGCCGGCGGAGGAGACGACCCGTTCCTCCACGGCCTGTCCGTCCACCTTCAGTACGCTGACATGGTGGGGGTGCGCCAGCCGCTTCAGCTCCCGCTTCAGGCTCTTGCAGAGAATGGCGACGCGGGATATTTTGATGCCGCCGGAGGTGGAGCCGGCGCAGGCGCCGGTGAACATCAGCATCACCAGCGCCATACGGCAGAAGGTCGGCCACAGGGAGAAATCCACGGTGGCAAAGCCCGTGGTGGTCATGATGGTAACAGTCTGGAAGGCGGCGTCGGTGATGGAATCCCCGAAGGGCACCCCCGCCTGCACCCGCAGGTTAATGCACAGCAGCAGCGTGGCCGCCGCCACGATACCGACGTAGATCCGCAGCTCCTCGCTGCGGAGCACCTCCTTCAGCTTGCCGCGAACGGCCAGAAACATCAGGGAGAAATTCACGCCCGCCAGGAAGGAGAACACCGTAACGATCCACATGACCGCCTTGGACGCGCCGGCAAGGGACGTGTCGTATATGGAAAAGCCGCCGGTGGCCATGGTGGTAAAGCTGTGGTTGATGGCGGAGAACCAGCTCTCCCCCGCGATACGCAGGGCGGCTATCTCGCAGGCCGTCAGGACCACATAGATGGTATAGAGGATCTTGGCGGTGCCGCCCACCTTGGGCACCAGCTTGGACTTGATGGGGCCGGGGCTTTCGGCGCGCATGAGGAACACCGCGCCCTCGCCCATGCGGGGCGTCAGCGCCAGGAACAGCACCAGCACGCCCATGCCGCCCATCCACTGGGTCAGCGAGCGCCACAGCAGCACGCTGCGGGGCAGATGGGACACAGCGGTGAAGGTGGACGAGCCGGTGGTGGTCAGGCCGGAGACCGTCTCGAACAGGGCGTCGATATAGCTGGTCATGGCGCCGGTGAACACATAGGGCAGCGCCCCGAACAGGGACAACAGCACCCAGCTGAGCGCCACGGCTATGAACCCGTCGCGGCTGTGCATCTGCGCCTTTTTCACCGGGATCAGGCGCAGACCCGTGCCCACGGCGGCGCAGAGAGCGGCGGTGAGCAGGAATTGACGCCAGTATACCTCCCCGCAGACGCAGGCCGTCAGCGCCGGGAGCAGAAGAAATCCGGCCTCCACCCACAGGATGTAGCCCATCGTTTGCGTTATCAGTCGAAAGTTCATAAAAATACCTCAGTCAGGCGGTAAAGGTCTGTGGGTATTATATAACCCCGCCGGGGCGGTGTCAACCCGGCATGAAGCGGCTGTGTCTTGACAGCGCGGCGGCGCGCTGGGCGCGGTGCTCGTGGGCATCATCGCCTTTCAGGAGCCGGTGACGGCGCCCCGGCTGATCTTCCTTGCCCTGCTGCTGGTGGGCATCGTGGGGCTGAAGCTCACGGCGTAATAAAGGCAACACCGCACAAGGAAAGCTGCGGCGCTTTGTGGAAATTCTGCGCCCTGACTTTGTTGCGATTTCTTGCAATACGGCAAGTATTGCTGCGAAACCGCGCTGCGTCAGTACGCAAAATTTACTCGCAAATCGCCCTTGTCCCATGATGCGGTATTGCCTTAAAAAGACCGCTGACGCGGTCTTTTTTATTACGCCTTGGGCAGGCTCCAGCGGAACACGGCGGCGCAGATGCGCAGCGCCAGCGTCACGCCGCAGCCCATCAGCATGGCGAAGCTCTCGCCCATGCTCCACAGCGCCATGCACACCGCCGCGCCTGCCAGCGACGCACAGGCGTACACATGCTTGGTGAAGATGTACGGCCGCTCCATGCAGCACACGTCCCGCAGGACGCCGCCGCCCACGCCGGTGAGCACGCCCACCAGCAGCACCAGAAACACGTTGGCGCCGTAGCCCGCGCGGATGGCCACCGCCGCCCCGTGGACGGAGAAAATCCCCAGACCCAGCGAATCCGCCGCCAGCAGCACCGACTCCCACACCCGGTGGTTGCCGGAGGGATGCCACTTTTTCCACACGATGAACAGCAGCAGCGATGTGGCGATGGCCACCAGCGCCTGCAGGGGATCCTTCAGCGCCGCCGGCGGCGTCAGCCCCAGCAGCATGTCCCGCAGGATGCCGCCGCCCACGGCGGTGGTCATGCCCATCACGGCCACGCCGAACAGGTCCATTCCCTTTTTCACGGCCAGCGCCGCGCCGGAGACGGCAAAGGCCACCGCTCCGATCAACTCAAAATAAAACTGAAAATCCGGCATGGTCGTATTCCTTTCTCTCATATGCGTTTTTCATATTACCACATCCGCGGGAAAGAATCTACCCCTGACAGGCCGCCTGGCGCAAGAAAGGACAGGCTGGAACGGCCTGTCCTTTCTTGTTTTGTTAGGGGGAGAAATAAGGAAATAGGAAGAAAGAAAGAAAGAATCAAAATCAGTTGTGTCGGGAATTAGCGGTGTTCCCTGAACACATCCGTATAGTAGCACAGATATCCCCACTTGTAAAATTGATTCTCATGGGATAAAATATCAGTGAAAGCTTATATTTGGAGGGGTACCATGACGAATCTGGACATTGAGACCTTCTGGGCGGTGGTGCATCACGGCACCATGACCGCCGCCGCAGAGTCCCTGTACATCACCCAGCCCACGCTGTCCATGCGCATACGGGCGCTGGAGGAGCGGGTGGGCACGCCGCTGTTCGTCCGCGGCAAGGGGCAGCGGCACATCGCCCTGACGGAGGCGGGGCAGAAGTTCCTCACGCTGGCGCAGCGCTGGCAGCAGCTGCTGGCGGAGACGGACTCCCTGGCGGAGCTGGGGCAGCGGGAGTATCTGCGCATCGCCGCCACCTACACCACCAACCAGTACATCCTGCCGCCGGTGTACAAGCGCTTTCTGGCGCAGGGGCTGCCGGTGTCCCTGTGGATCCATACGCTGCGGGACGTGGACAGCGCCCAGCTGCTGCTGCAGCACGAGCTGGACTTCGCCTTCATCGACAGCAACACCGTGTTCGACGACCGGCTGACGGTGCGCCCGGCCTTCCGGGAGCCGTTTCTGCTGCTGTCGCCGCCGGACAGCCCCTACTCCGAGGAGGTGGAGACATCGTCGCTGGACGTGGCGGAGGAGCTGCTGGTCACATGGGATCCGGAGTTCATCCGCTGGCACGACCGCTGGTTCGGCGCGGGCGCCCGGCCGCTGCTGTATGCCGACACGCTGCAGGCGGCGGATTTCCTGCCGCCCACCGAGGGGCGCTGGGTGGCGGCGCCGGCCATCGCCGCCGCGTCCCGCATTGGAAAAAGCGCCAAGGTGTGCCGCTTTACATCACCGCCGCCGGATCGGGTAAACTATCTGGTGACCAGGGCGGGCGAGCCGCTGTCGCCGCCGGCGGCGCAGTTTTTGCAGGAGCTGCGGAAGCACCTGCTGGCGCTGGGCAACGTGCAGGTATATTTGTAAAAAAGCCGCAAAAAATATCGCCGCAACGCCTTGACAGAGGGCGCATTTTGGCATAACATAGGTGTGTTGAATCAGTCCGGTAGGTAAGGCTACCGCGAGGGATACGGACTGCTGCCGCGAAGTGGTGGAGACACCATCAGAGGGTTTGAGCAGGTGCCATCGAAACCAAGGTGGCATCTAACGCAGTTTCACCGCCCCGCGATGCTAAAGCTTGTAACGGTGCGGAAATAGGGCGCGTTGGCGCGGTTTTACGGCACGCAGCAGGCTTACAGCACCTGCTGCGTGTTTTTATCAGGAAGGAGGGAACAGGCGTGATCGATTATCAGGAGGAGCTGGAGCAATACAAGGAACGGATAGACGAGCTGGCCACGCAGAAGCGCTATGCCGAGCTGCGCGACCTGTTCCTGCCCATGGAGCCGGCGGATATCGCCCTGCTGCTGGAGGAGGGCAAGCAGGAGCAGATGCCCCTGCTGTACCGTCTGCTGCCCAAGGAGACGGCGGCGGAGGTGTTCGTGGAGCTGGAGCCGGAAAGCCAGGAAATGCTCATCAACGGCTTTTCCAACACGGAGCTGACCGAGGTGCTGGACGAGCTGTATCTGGACGACGCCGTGGACATCGTGGAGGAGATGCCCGCCAGCGTGGTCATCCGTATTCTGGACAAGGCCACGCCGGAGATGCGCAAATCCATCAACGAAATTCTGAAATATCCGGAGGACTCCGCCGGCTCCATTATGAACATGGAGTTCCTGTCCCTGAAGAAGGACATGACGGTGGCGGACGCCTTCAAGCGCATACGGCGCATCGGCGGCGAGCTGGAGACGATCAACATCCTGTACGTCACCGACCCCACCCGGCACCTGCTGGGCGTGCTGTCCGTCCGCGATCTGCTGCTGGCGGACGAGGACGACCTGATCGAGGAGATCATGGACCCCGACGTGGTGTGGGCCAAGACCACCGACGATAAGGAGGACGTGGCGCAGGCGCTGAGCAAATACGACTTCCTGGCCATGCCCATCGTGGATCTGGAAAAGCGGCTGGTGGGTATCGTCACCGTCGATGACGCTATGGACGTTATCGAGGAGGAGACCACGGAGGACTTCGAAAAGATGGCGGCTATGCTGCCCTCCGACAAGCCCTATCTGCGCGCCGGCGTGTTCGCCACATGGAAGGCGCGTCTGCCGTGGCTGATGGTGCTGATGCTGTCGGCCACCTTTACCGGCATGATCCTGAACCACTACGAAAACGCGTTGGCGGCGTGTCTGGTGCTGAACGCCTATATCCCCATGCTGTCGGGCACCGGCGGCAACTCCGGCACCCAGGCGTCCGTGGCGGTGATCCGCGCCCTGAGTCTAGACGAGGTGGACTTTTCGGACGTGTTCCGGGTGCTGTGGAAGGAGCTGCGGGTGTCGCTGCTGTGCGGCGTGTGCCTGGCGGGCGCCAACTTCGTGAAAATGCTGCTGGTGGATCGGCTGCTGCTGGGCAACGACGCCGTGACGCCCATGGTATGCCTTGTGGTGTGCCTGACCGTCCTGTTCGTGGTGATATTTGCCAAGTGCGTAGGCTGCTCCCTGCCGCTGCTGGCGGAGAAGATCGGCCTCGACCCGGCGGTGATGGCCAGCCCGTTCATCTCCACCATCGTGGACGCCACCAGCCTGCTGATCTATTTCAGCTTCGCCTCGGCGCTGCTGGGCATATAAAAACGAATATACCGCCCGCAAGCGGGCAACAATAAAGTCAGGCTTTTCGGCCTGACTTTTCTTTTTTACGGGAGGAACACCATGAACAGAGCTTGTACCAACGACGGGTGCGCCTGCACCCCCAACGCTTCCATCAAATGCACCGTCAGCAACTGCGCCCACCACTGCAAGGACGTGGACAACTGCGGCCTGACCGCCATTCAGGTGGGCACCCACGAGAGCCGCCCCACCATGGATCAGTGCACCGACTGCCAGAGCTATCAGAAGTGCCAGTGATCCCCTGCGCCCCATGGGGGCGCACTACATAGGGAGGCGATGACATGCAGGCAAAGGCAAAATACGCCGTATCCGGGGCGCTGGCCGGGGCGGTGAACGGGCTGTTCGGCGGTGGCGGCGGCATGGTGCTGGTGCCGCTGCTGTCCGGCTGGTGCGGAATGGAGGGCAAGCGCTCCTTCGCCACCTGTGTGGCGGTGATCCTTCCCCTGAGCGCCGTCAGCGCAGCGGTATACCTGCTGCGGCAGGGCTTTGAGCTTGCGGCGGCGCTGCCGTATC
>OJKC01001097.1_pt1 | contig 18132 bp, 17 predicted proteins | sample 1596401 | NCBI WGS metagenome assembly OJKC01 (sample SAMEA4350162, study PRJEB24818) | metagenome | biome: human; feature: gut; material: faeces | place: Denmark | collected 2013-09 | reverse complement strand
TACTGAACTTGTAATGGACAAAGACCATCTTTCCTGTTGCCGGTTCTATCTGTTTGATGACACGAACGCAATGGCTCTACCTGCACAAATCGAACACTGCGAATAGGAGGATGGCTGACTGACTTTCTCGCGGACGTAAAAGCCCTTGGAGACGAAGGTCAGACCATTACCTCTCTATTCTAACAGTTTAGGCAACGAGATGTCCCATGCCTATGGCTGGCTGCCATAAATCAAGGGGCAAATATATAGTAACAGGAGCGGATAAAATGCTTGTTACGGGTATTATCGTTTTGGGAGTAGCGGTCTATGCGGTATGGGCTGTTCGGAAAATCCGAAAGGATCGCAAGAACGGCGCCTGCTGCGGCGGTAGCTGCTCCGGCTGTGTAGGCAAGGAATATTGCAGCAAATAAATAGATGTTCAGCCGATGCTTTCTGAACGGAGGGTATCGGCTTCTTTTCTCCATTTGCACAGTTGGCAGGGATGTAATATAATTCAAATTGGATTGTAAATCCTGCTGATTGGAGCGGAATAAAATGAGAAAAGAATATATAATAAAAGATGCCAGAAAGATTTTGGCAGAGCAAATAAATAACTCTGGAACACCAGAAAGGAATGTTATGGACGAGAACCCTATTACCATGTCAAAAGGGTTATCTGCTGTCATTCCGAAAGATAATGACGGGTATTGTACCGTCTATAAAATGGATTGTGCAGATGGCCTGGGTCTTATGACGGTTTATCAGGTCTATCCCGGCATACAGCTTATTTACAATGATTTTGAAGCAACGGGCTGTTATTGGGATGGAAATATTGATAAAAATATACTGGAAATCAACCATTGCCGAGAGGGGCGTGAGGGCTGCCGCTTGCCCAGCGGTTCCTGTCTTTATCTGGGCGAGGGTGACTTATCCATCCACACAATGGATAACTGTGCATCGGAAATGTCTTTCCCACTCAAGCATTACCGTGGAATTTCCGTTGTGCTGAATTTGGAAGCTGTGGCAAAGAATCCTCCGGGAACATTGGCTGAAAGCGGCATTGACATTCTGCAATTTAAGGAAAAGTTCTGCACGGACGGAGCCTGCTTCATTATGAGGGCGAAAGACGAAATTGAGCATATCTTTTCCGAACTTTACTCTGTACCGGATTGTTTGCAAAAACCTTATTTCCAGATTAAAGTACAAGAACTGCTTTTGTTCTTGTATTTGGTCGATGTAAAAAAAGAAAAGCAGCGTGAGATCTATACTTCTCCCCAGGTGGAGGTTGTAAAAGAGATTCACAAAATGCTGATTTCCGATTTACAGAAACGGCCAACGATTGAGGAACTTTCCAAAAAATATCTTATCAATACTGCGACTTTAAAAGATACATTCAAGGGAATTTATGGACAACCCATCGGAACCTACATGAAAGAATACCGAATTAAACAGGCTGCTATTCTGCTCCGGCAGACACAGGCAACCATAGCGGAAATCGCCAACCAGGTCGGGTATGAAAATCAGAGCAAGTTTGCAACAGCTTTTCGGGATGTTTTGAAGATCGCACCGGCTGAATATCGAAAACAAAACAGTGGCGATTAATATGCTGAAGTAAAGCCCGGTTTTCTTGATTTAGATAGCCGTTAATGTAGAAAAGCCAGTGGGTAAAGTCTTTTACCTGCTGGCTTTTTCTATGCAAGAAGAATTTTGTCGAACAAGACATTAAAATAATTTTTCCTATTGAATATCGAAAGAATTTCCGTCCATTTTTGAGAGATAAAATAAAAACCAGCAGAAACAAGAATTTCTTGTCTGCTGGTTCACTTGGAACTGTCTGATTCAGATGTATGTTGACGAGCCAACAGTTTTTCAGCCAGAAAATCCAATGTACTGAGGAGGATCTCCTGGTTTGCAGGATCGCAAGCCCTAAATTTACCTATAAAGCGTTGGATTGCTTCATCTTCCGGGGACATCTGCGATGGGAACAGTGAATTAGGAGAAATCCCCAGCCGCTCAATTAGCTGGCAAAGGGTTTCATAAGTTGTATTCTTTCTCCCTCGTTCTACGTCTTGAATGGTCTTAACCGCCAAATCAGCCTGATCAGCCAGCGCCTGTTGGGTCAATCCGCAGTCTTTTCGTGCCGAGCGAATGCGGTCACCCAAAAACTTAAGCTTATCTTCCGGCATAGTGGTTCACCTCAAATATATTCTATCGTACCGATAAGCGAAAAGGAATCACTCTAAAGTATGTATAGAAAACGTGCTACTATGCCGATTTTTATAATTTAACTTGAATTGAATTAAGCCCTGTTGATAGCCAATAAAAAAAACGGCTTCTCACAGCAGGGTTTAATTGAGTTACTGCCTGTGACTTGCTGTCGGAGAAAGTCATGGGCATTTTTCTTTATCCAGAACATAAGAATAGACCGAGGATAATACCAAAAAAATTGGTATTTTCAAAGTACAGCTTTCCGCTCTAAAAACCGCACTAGAGTATATATTAAAACAGCATTATGAATCCCCATATCAAACGGAGTGTTTGAGCGCCAGGAAGTTTCAACAGCTTCCTGGCGTTTTTGTTTGTCGATTTTTAGGAGAATCCCCCGATGGGTATAGATGCCGTGGCCCGCCTTTTATCAGTTTCTGCCCAAAAACTGATGAAAGGAGCATACGGCATTGACCGAAGAATATTGGGTGGCGGTCTTAAAAGAGGAAGATCGTCTATTGAGCAATTCAGATCGCAAGTACCGGTATCACTGTAATTCTCTTGAGAGTATGAGCGAGGAATTGACATTCCAGGAGCGCTGCTTCTACATACAAGAAGATTTTACAGTCCAGTGTGAAATTCGGGACTTCATAGATACCATACAGAATGAGCGATTGGCGGAGGGTTTACGGCATTTAACCGACCGGCAGCGGCAAGTCATTGAGCTTTATTTTTGGAAAGGATATCAATGTAAAGAGATTGCAACGATGTTTGGTTGTAGTCCGGCGGCGGTAACAGATTTGATGCACAGAGTTTATAAACAGCTCCGTGTTTATCTAATGGATAGGTAAAAGCAACGGCAGCATCCCACAAGTTGAGATGCTGTCGTTACTTTTGTCTATTCAGTAATAGAGTTTTTCAAAAAATTTCTTCTACTCCTTAATTTTTCCCCTCTGGCATCTCCGATAAGTAGAGGGACAAGCCCTCAATATAATTTTGGAGGTTATAAGATGGAAAAATTGGTACGAGTCATTAAATTACAACCCGGTGAAGCAGTTGTCATTTTGGCAGAGGACAAGCCTGCGCCCTGCCCGTGCTGCTGTGCCTGCATGATTCAGAATGACACCTGCGAGGATGCTCCTTTTCTTGACGGCATTCTGGTGCGGCTGGATGAAGCCGCATAAGGAGTATCCAATGTGCAGAGTTACGATTTTGAATGAAAATGGAATCCCGGTTACGGTTGAGGTATCCCGTGAAATCTATCAGGTATTTGTTGATTACGAGCGTGAAATTGAACGTCAGCGCAAGGCGGATTTTAGACACCGTGACGCCCGTTCCTGGGATACCTGCTTGATCTTTGAAGTATCTACGGAAACGCTGGAGCAGACCTATGAGCGCATAAGGACTTTGCATGAAATCCAGGAAGCTCTTAATGAGTTTACTCCGAAACAGCGGCGGCGCTTCTTGCTCCATTTTGCCTACGGGTATACATACATGGAGATCGCAAAAATGGAGGGAAGCAATAAGTCAACCGTGATGCGTTCCGCAAAGGTGGCGCTGAAGAAAATTCAGAAAAAGCTGGCTGCGTGATGACAACTTTTGCCCGTTCCCAGTCCTTTATAGTGAAAGGGGAAATCTTCCCTTTTCACTCATGGAACCTTGACAAACAGCGGGCAACCGTTCATATCCAGTATTCAAGTTTTTGAGTGCTGCGCCGAGCATCACATAGCACAAACGCCAAGACCCCCTGCGGATGGTCAGAGCATCCGTCAACACGATGACATCAAAGGGGCCGAGCGGTTATTTGGTGGCTGATAACCGGCCTGTGGTGGGCTGGAAAGTGCCATAACACGCAGCATAAGAAACCGTGCCACTCACCGAAACTTACTGCGAATATGGTGTCAACCACCTATCGGCGGTATGCGGCAGTTCAGCAGCCGTCTGGCTGGAAACCCTGAACCGGCTTGGATATTCCCAGTACCGGGGGTGTGCTGATGGGCAGTCCTGCTGTCCAGATAATACGGTATCAAAAATAAGACTAAAGCGGTGCTGCACTGGACTATTCCGGTGCAGCACTTCTTTTTGATATAAAAAGGTGTGATGATGTGGCAGGAGGCTGGCTTTTTCTATCTATGGAGGTAGCCTATGGGAGATGAATGGAGCGGTTTTGCAGATTTACTTGCTAACTTGATTGAGAAGTATGCAGACGAATTGGATATTGATAATTTGCCAGAACCGCCGAAGATAAAAAGGTCAAAGGAATTTAATGCTTTAAAGCGAGAAACTGTTGAAAATCAAAAGGCTGCATGATATAATTGTATCGTGATAATCAAGTCCAAACACCTGACGAAGAAGTGTGCAGCTCTGTAGAGCAGCATCAAATAAATTCGACTTAGGTGTTAAGACAAAAACGAATAACAATTAAGTAGTGCATTGTTGTGGCACTATGAGTGAGGTTGAATATGAACAGAGAAAGAGTGAAAGTGTATACCTATAAAAGAGTGTCAACGACAATGCAGATTGACGGATATTCTCTGGATGCCCAGAAGTCCAGGATAAAAGCCTTTGCTGATTATAACGATTATGAGATTGTTAGAGAATATGAGGATGCCGGAAAATCTGGAAAATCCATTGAGGGACGGATACAGTTCAATCAAATGATGGATGATATTAAGTCGGGAAAAGACGGCGTTTCCTTTGTTCTTGTTTTTAAACTTTCTCGTTTTGGAAGAAATGCGGCGGATGTGCTTTCAACTTTACAGGTTATGCAGGATTTTGGGGTAAACCTTATCTGTGTTGAGGACGGAATTGATTCTTCTAAGGATGCCGGTAAACTGATGATTTCGGTTCTCTCTGCGGTTGCTGAGATTGAGCGTGAAAATATTCGTGTCCAAACAATGGAGGGGCGTATCCAGAAAGCCAGAGAAGGAAAGTGGAATGGAGGGTTTGCCCCCTATGGCTATCAGCTTATTGATGGAGAGTTGCAGATCAACGAGGAAGAAGCGGCTGCAATCAGAGTGATTTATGATCAGTATGTTAATACAGACATCGGCTCCAATGGCATTGCAAAATATCTGGAGAATCATGGAATACGAAAAATCCAACGGCAGAATGGCAAGAACCCTTTGTTCGATGCTCATTTAATTCGCTTGATTCTAAAAAATCCAGTGTACTGTGGGAAAATCGCTTATGGACGCAGAAGAACAGAAAAAGTTCATGGAACCAGAAACGATTATCATCTTGTTGAGCAAGATGATTATTTGCTGGTAGATGGATTGCATGAAGCTATTATTTCTGAAGAAACCTGGCAGGCCGCACAGATTAAGTTACTTGCCCAAGCCAAAAAATATGAGCATGTAAACAAGGGCAAAGATACCAGAACCCACTTGCTTTCAGGTATTGTGAAGTGTCCTATTTGCGGCGCAGGGATGTACGGAAATAAGTGTATCAAGCATAAAAAAGATGGTACAAAGTACAAGGATTTTTATTATTATGGCTGCAAGCATCGTACCATGACACGGGGGCACAAATGCGCGTACAAAAAGCAGATTCGGGAGGAACTGTTAGACGATGCGGTGGCAGAGGTTATTGTGGCATTGGTTAGCAAGCCTAAATTTGCGTCTATGATGCAGGAAAAAATCAATATGAAAGTTGATACTTCAGTGTTGGATCAGGAGATTGCAAACCATGAAAAGCAGCTACGTCAGTTCTATTCCATAAAATCGAAACTGATGGAAGAAATAGATTCCCTTGACCCTGATGATCGTCACTATCTCAAACGGAAAGCAGATCTTGATGATCGTCTTTATCGGATGTATGATAAGATAGAAGATGAAGAATCGCAAATGATTGAGGCAAGAGCCAAAAGACAGGCGATTGAAGCTGAGAAATTGACCGGTGATAACATCTACAAGGTATTGATGTATTTTGATAAATTGTATTCAGCCATGAATGATGTGGAACGGCGTCGAGTAATGGAAACGCTCATCTCTGAAATTCAGATTTATGAAGATCGCCAGCCTAACGGACAGTGGCTCAAATCCATTAAATTCAAGCTCCCGATTATTGAGGAAGATATGGAAATAAGTTTGGACAATGATACACATGTGGATGCGAGCGTCGCGCTGGCCGGCAACAAGACGTACAGCACATGGCAGCAAGGCTTCCTGAACATCTTCCATCTTGTCTTGGATAACAAAACGTTCGTCCTGAACGTCTACCACTCTATCAGCCGCGAGCACTTGGAGCGCTATCTCTATCAGCTGACGTATGACCTGCTGATTGGCGTGGTTGAGGAAAAAGCCGTCGGGCTGTCCGTCAGTGACCGTGACAAGGCGTTCATTGCCGACTTCTACAAATACGCGTTTGTCGGCTTGATGCTGAACTGGATTCGCGAGGGCATGAAGGAAGACCCAACGACGATTATTGACCGGCTCAGCGTGCTGATTCACGGTGATATCACCCGTGCACTGCACAAATACAGCGCAAGCTGACATGTAATACTATTTCCAGATGAAAATGCGCCAAGATGCGCCGCGAATTTTTCATTCTGGCTAACGTGAATGAAACGCAGCGTAGCAGCGCTACGCTAAGTGGAATGAACGGACGCCAGAAGGGAAAAGGCGCAAGCAGATGGCGCGGGTGAATCTGGAAATAGTATAAACAGGCATCCGAAGCGAAAGCACATGCTTCAGATGCCTGTTTTTGCTTGATGAAAACTATTCGTCCCCTGCTGCATCCAACTCATCCAGAAACGAGCAGAGGTTTTCCTCCGAGTATTCGATTTCTGATGAGTACATCCGCGCCGCTTCGTTTTCGCCCAGCAGCGTCGACAGGCGCAGGAACAGCATCCCCGATACCGCACAAAACAGCACCCGCCCCGGCAAATCGCCATCCAGCAGCGCCCCCGGCACATGCCGATGCAGCAGGTACACCGTGAACTGCTCCACCGCCAGCGGGGAAAAATCCGGCAAATCGTCCGGCGTATTCGTCAGCCGCGCCAGCACCGCGTCCCACGTCGGGTCAAGGCGCTCCAGCGTCCGCAGGAAGTCCGCCCATTCCGCTGCCGTACGCGTTGGCATTACCGTGCCTACCGCTTCACACAAGGCATTCAGCCGGGCAGGAATGCCGCGTGTCCTGTCCTGCATGATGCGGATGAGCGCCGCCCGCGCCTGCAGCAGCGCTTCTTCCTCCGGCGACCCCTGCGGGCGTGTGCCGCCGCCCTGCGTATGCCACGTCATCGGCTGTGGCCAGTGCAGGGTCAAATCCGCCGCCGCTTCGCAGCAAAGTCCGAAGCCGACCTCGGTGAATGTCGAAAACTCGTTGCGGTAGCGCGGATGGTCGGCGCAGATTTGGCACAGCGCCCCTTCGCCGCAAGCGGTGATGATGTCGCACAAGCCGCTGTCGTTCAGCATCGGGCAGCGTTCATCCTCCCGCAGGCGGAAAGAAGCGCCGTCCGGCGTGTCCGCAATCGCGTCGCGCAGCCGCTGCCCGATTTCACCCGTCATGGCAGCATACTTCGCCCGCGTGTTCGGGTCAATGTCGATTTCCCAGCCCTTGCAGCAGGTGTGGCGGCAGGCGTCCGCAATACAGCGGAACGCATCCGCCGTCGCGGGATAAATCAGCGTCATTTCAGCGCCTCCCACAACGACCACGCCAGCGCGCGCACCGTCGGGTCATCTGGCTTTTCCCACAAGCGCGCCGTCAAGTGCCACAAGCCATCCTGCTGATAGAGGATGCCCAGCCGCGCACAGCGTTCCGTATTGTCAATCATCTGCACCGCGGGGTGAATGTCCGCCGGAAGGCGCTGCACATGCGCCGTTTGCAGGATAGCGTACCACGCGGGGGTGGTGTAGTCCTCCTGTGCGAACCGCTTCAGCAGCGGCGACGCGGTGTCGATGGACAGCCCCATCGTCCCGACCGGCACAGGCTTGCCCATGCTCTCGCTGATTGAACGGAACATCGGGTAGCACCAGAAATCCGTGCAGTATTCCGCCGGAAGCTGCCCTTCCGCGCTCGGCACAACAATCGCCGCGCCGTCCGCCTTCTCTTCTGCGGATACAAACGCCACCATCCGCCCGTCCTTCTCAATGCCCTCGCGGGTAATGCGGATGTCAACCTGCGGAATCAGCCAAATCGGGTAATGATTGCGCGTGCCGTCCGCCAGTGTCAGCACGACGGTCAAGCCCGTGATGCGCTCCTGCATGGCGTCCCGATAGCACTCCGCCGGGAACGTGACGGACACTGCGTCCGTCAGCCGCCCCTGCCGTGCACCCGGTGTCACGTCGCAAGCGTACAATTCGCGCTCACCGTCCATAAGGGTACAGCGGATGCAGGTATGCTGCTTCTCCGGGTCGCATTCGCTGATTTGCACATCAAAACGGATGTCCTCGCCCATCATGCCCGTGAACGACGCAAATTCGCCCAGCACAACCGTTCCGGCGCAGAACTCGCGCCACTCCTCGGCGGAAATCAGTCCCTTGTTCTCCATCATCGCGTTCAGCACGCCGACAAGCGCCGTCCCCTGCCCGGTGTAGTCCTGCAAGTCCAGCAGCTGGAAACCGGACACCTCCCGCGACCGCAGCAGCGTTTCGATTTCCCGCTTATAGCAGTCCACCGCCAGATGCCCCGTCTGCCGGAAGAAGGCTTCATGCTCGCCGTACAGCCCCGCCCGTTCCAAATTCTCGCGCATGGCTTCGATGTTGCGCGGCTTCAGCGGCCCTGTGTAACGCGAAATCTCCGAGAAATCAGGATAGAACACATACTGCCCGACCTCGTGGCTGATGACGGGCACATCCGGGATGAGGGCGTCCGCGGACTGCGCGTCCACTTCCTTCACACCCGTGCCATACTGAATCTGCACCTTGCCGGCTTCACCCGACTGCCCCAGCGTTTCCGGAACGATGCTGGCATCATAATTGCTGACGGACTCCGGCGCGGTCGTCTGCACGATGCCCTGCGGTGCGTCACACATGGCGTAACTGCCGCGAATCAGCCGTTCGCGCCCCAGCCTGACGCCGACGAACACATTTTCCTCGTCCAGCACGTCCGGTACAAACTGGTAGTTGTTCGCGCCGCTGCTGTACAGCTTGGTGTCGTCCGCCTCGCGGTAGGCGCGCATCATGCGGTTCAGCACGTCCTTGCTGCCCCACAGCTCATTGCCCAGCGAAAGCCACAGGAACGACGGATGATGCCCGTATTCGCGCAGGATACGGAAGCCCTCTTGGAAGAGGAAGTCGCGTTCGCGCTCGTCGTAGCCTTCTTCGCCTTCTTCCGCGACCGTCCCCCAGAACGGCAGCTCCGGCGCCATATACACGCCAAGCAGATCCGCCGCCGTGAACGCCGCATCCGGCGGACAGGCTGTGTGGTAGCGGTAATGGTTGATGCCGTACTCCTTCGCAATACCCAAAATCGTCATCCACGGCGCGACGTCAGTTGGCGTGTACCCGGTTTTGGGGTACAGCAGATTATCAACTTTGCCGCGCAGGAAGGTTTCGCGCCCGTTGATGAGCAGCCGCCGACCGAGCGTCCGCACGTTGCGCAAGCCGAATGTCGTTTCATACACATCGCCGTCGAGGTCAATGGAGATGGTATGGATTTCGGGGTGCGCTTCGTCCCAGAAGGCTTCATTGCCCTTGAGCGGGCATTCCCCGTCCAGCACGCCCCGGCGGTACGGCAGCAGATGCTCCATCTGCCCCGGCAGCACGATGCCCGCCACACCGTCGGGCGCGCCGATGATATGCCCATGCACACGCAGGCAGCCGCGCCGCAAGTCCGGGCGCACGGTGAGGTCGGTCAGCAGTGTATGAGCGACAGTCAGGCTGATTTCGCCGGTGATGCCATTCCAGTTGCTCTGCGTGTCCGGGCTGGTCAAATGCCCACCGCGCGTGGGATAATCGGTATTATCCACACGGATGACAAGGGTATGCTCGCCAGCGTGCACAGGCGGCAGGAAGTAGCGGTGCGGCGTACAGAGGCTCTCCTGATGCCCGATGGGGCGACCGTCGAGGTAGACGGTGGTTTTGCGGGTGCGTTCCAGCGTGAGCATCGTCTGCTCGCCCGTCCAGTCTCCCGCGGTGAACGTGCGCATGAACCACACCGCGCCTTCGAAGCGGTATGCGTCGGTCAGGCAGCCCGTTTCCTTGGCGGGATTCGGCATTCCAAGCCCCGCCGCCGATGTTGTCCCCGGCAGCATCATCGTCTCCGGGTACGCTTGCGGCATGGTCTCCTGTTTTTCCGCGTCCAGCTTCACCTGCCACTGTCCGCTCAAGTCGATTTTCATCATGGGTGTTGCAGCCTCCTTTCAAGCCAGAGGCTCTGCCTCTGGACTCCGCAAGGGGCATTGCCCCTTGACCCTTTCGCGCGATTGAGTTGTGCGCTTCTTCATACTTCTTCCGCGTGCTGATGCAGGATTTCGTCTCCGCAGAGGCGATTCCCCCTGTTCCAATCAAATTCAGCCAGAAAAAGAAAGACAAGTATGCCAAAACCCAAAAGTTCCTTTACCCAAGGATTCCCTTCCAAGCGAAATCCTTCCCCCACCTTGTAAGGGGCGCGCCTGCTCCAACGCAAATCGTCCCGAACCCTGACGCGCCAATCGAACGCGCGGGATTCTCCGTGCAAATGCGCACAGCCGCTTCCGGTGTCTGCCCGTAGCGCAGCAGCAGGTTCTGGAACGCCTGCCGCATCAGCAGCACCGAGCCCGCCAGCGTGCCGTCGTGCAAACGCGCCTCGTGTCCGCGCACCGTGACCGCTTGCCCGCCTAAGGCGTATTCGCCGTCCGGCAAGCCCGCTGCTTCCATGCTGTCCGTAATCGCAACGGCTTTGTCCGCCCCCTTGCAGCGCAGAAGCACCTTCACCGCGTCATCGTGCAGGTGAACACCGTCGCCGATGAACTCCGCAAACAGGCGGTCATCCGTCAATGCTGCGCCGGGAACGCCGGGTGCACGGTGCGTGAACGGCGTCTGTGCGTTGTAGGTGTGGGTGACGCGGGTCGCGCCCCAGTCCGCCGCCTGATGCACCTGTTCGTCGGTCGCTGCCGTGTGACCAATGGAAACGTGGATGCCGTTCTCCGCCGCCTTGCGGATGAATGCTTCCGCGCCGGGCAGCTCCGGCGCCATCGTAATGACGCGCACTGCCTGAATGTCGCCGCCCGTCAGTTCAAGGAATGCCTCCCAGCTCGGATGCAGAAAAAACTCCTTCCGCTGCGCCCCTGCCTTCTCCGGCGATAGGAACGGCGCTTCCATATGCACCCCCAGCACCCGTGCTGCGCGCTGCTCCGGCGTATCCATCACACGGCGGACGGCGGCAATCACCCGGCGCGTATCCTCCACGCTGGCGGACATGGTCGTCGGCAGGAACGCCGCAACGCCCTCCCGATACAACTCCCGTGCCATCTGGCGAATCGCGTCCTCGCCCTGCATCGTGTCATGCCCGCGGAAGGCGTGGATGTGTGCATCGACAAACCCCGGCAGGACAAAATCCCCCTGCAGGTCTATCACAGCCTCGCCAGCCAACGGCGCTACGCCCTCGCCCATCGCTGTCACGCGCCCGGTCTCCAGCCGGACGCACAGATTTTCCCAAAAATGGTCATCCACAAAGAACAGCCCATTCCGCAGCAGCACCGTCAACGCACCTCGCATTCATTTTCTCATGAAACTCTCATGCAATTATCATACCACAAAGAAGGGTTTTTTTCAATCGGCGCAGAATTTCTTATAGGTTGAAACCATGCGATTTTCGGATGAAAATGCGCCAAGACGCAGGCAGCGGGCGCAGGTGAATCCGAAAATTGCAAAAATGCGGGTATCCGCCGAATTTGTTGCGGTTTCTTCTTCATTTGTTCACATTAGGCTCAAATTCGGGGTGTATACTATGCTCCGAAAGCAAAGGAGGAAATCACCGATGTCCTTTTTCTCGAAGATGCAGAACGCCCTCGCGAACTGGATGCAGGGGCGCAACGGCCCGGATAATCTCGGCTTCACAGCGCTCATCGCCGCTATCGTTTTCAGTTTGCTTTCGCTGTTCCGCCTGCCGCTGGCGAGTTTCCTGTCCATGCTGTGCTATGTATATGCCCTGTGGCGGATGCTGAGCCGCAACGTCGCCAAGCGGCAGGAGGAAAATCGCCAGTTCATGGACAAGACGGGACACGCGCAGACGGAAATCCGGCAGTTTTTCCTGCGGCTCAGGGGCATAAAGACCTACAAGTATTTCCGCTGCCCGCAGTGCAAAACACGCCTGCGCCTCAAGCGCGGCTGCGGCGAAAAGCACATCACCTGCCCCAAATGCCAGCACAAGTTCGACGAAAGGGCGTAAACAATGTTCGGCTATGTCAGACCCTGTCTGGAATCGCTCGATGAGGCGCAGAAAAAGCGCTATCGGGCATGGTACTGCGGATTATGCCAATCGCTGGGCGACCGTCACGGCTTCCGCGGCCGCATGACGCTCACCTACGACATGACGTTTCTGGCGGTTTTCCTCTCTGCGCTCTATGAGCCGGCGGAAGCGCACGGGCAGATGCGCTGTCTGCCGCACCCGAAGGAAGCGCACGATTTCGTCCGCACGTCGATGACGGATTACGCTGCCGATATGACCATCGCGCTGGCGTATTTCAAGGCGCTGGACGACTGGCAGGACGACCGCTCCCTGCCGGGCGGGCTGACCGCGCAGCTGCTGAAAAAGCGTTACGAGGCGGTCAGCGCGGATTATCCCCGCCAGTGCGCCGATTTGGAGAAGAACCTTCGGGCGCTGAGCGAGGTGGAAGCGGCGCACAGCGATTCCCCCGATGCGGCGGCAAACTGTTTCGGGGCGCTGATGGCGTCGCTGTTCGTGCGCGAGGAGGATTACTGGTCGCGCACACTGCGGCTGTTCGGCGCGTCGCTGGGGCGGTTCATCTACATGGTGGACGCCGCCTGTGATTACGATGCCGACACGCGCAAGCACAGCTACAATCCCGTGCTGCTGATGGGGCGTCAGCCAGAGGATATGCGCGACGTGCTGACGCTGCTGCTTGGCGACGCTTCAGCGGCGTTTGAGTCGCTGCCTATCGTCTCCGATGCGGATATTCTGCGCAACATCCTCTATGAGGGTGTCTGGCAGAGCTACAACGAGTTCCTCCACCGCCGCGCCGAAAAGCAGAAGAAGCACAGCGGCAACACAACCAAAGAGAATGGGGACGATTCCCCGGTGAAAGGAGGCTGACGAGCATGGTCACAGACCCGCGGAAAGTGCTGGGTGTATCCGAAACCGCCAGCCAAGATGAAATCAAGCGCGCGTATCGCCGCAAAGCCAAGGAGTGTCATCCGGATTTGCATCCGAACGACCCCGACGCGGCGAAAAAGATGAACGAACTCAACGAAGCCTACGACATGCTGATGAACCCGGAGAAGTACGCCAACCGCCAGCAGCAGCAGAATCCGTATGGCGGGAATCCGTATGGCGGCAGCAGTTACGGCGGAAATCCATACGGCTCTTACGGCGGCAATTCCTACGGCGGACAGCAGCAAGGCAATCCGTATGGTCAGCAGGGCGGCTATGACCCGTTCAGCGACTTCTTCGGCGGATTCGGCTACGGCAGCTACGGCGGCTATCAGACGCAAGTCAACCCGCCGCAGGAGCAGGCGGGCGATTCCGATCCGGTTCGCGCTGCCATCCGCGATATTCTCGCCGGACGGTACGCGTCGGCGTGTTCCATTTTGCAGAACGTCCCCAGCACGGGGCGGAATGCGCGCTGGTACTACCTGTCCGGCGTGGCGAACCACGGCGCGGGAAATCAGATTCAGGCACTGGAACACATGAAGCGCGCAGTGCAGCTCAGCCCGAACAATGCGACCTATCAGGCGCTTTTGCGGCAGTATCAGCAGGCAGGGCAGACGTATCAGACGAATGCGTCCGGGTACAACACTTGGGCGATGGATCCGTCGAAATTGTGCATGAGTTTGTGCTTTTTGCAGATGTTCTGTCCGCTTTGCTGCCGGTGCTAAGGTGCTGGCAAGCCCCTTAACTCGGTGGAATTTTCCTATGCTCCATGAATTTTATCGTTGCAAGGGTTTCGCCTCTGCGGAGGCGACCAAAGGGCTTTCCGATCGCCCTTTGGAAACCTTCGGTGTGCACACTCCCATACTTTTGGGGTATTGTTGCAGAACCGACCTCATCCGCCGCAGCGACGGATGAGGTCGTAAAACACGCGGACACTGTATGCAGACGCGCACAACTCAATCGCGCGAAAGGGTCAAGGGAGGAACTCCCTTGTGGGGTCAAGGGGCAAAGCCCCTTGCGCCTCCTATAAAGAAGGTGTAGGTTATGGGCAAAATCATCGGTATCGACTTGGGTACCACCAATAGCTGCGTCGCCGTGGTTGAGGGCGGCAGCGCAACCATCATTCCGAACGATAAGGGTGAGCGCACAACGCCGTCCGTCGTGGCGTTCACCGACAGCGGCGAACGGCTCATCGGCAGCGCGGCGAAGCGTCAGGCAGCAGTCAACGCCGACCGCACGATTGCGTCCGTCAAGCGCCATATGGGCACGGACTGGCGCAAGACCATCGCCGGGAAAAGCTATACGCCGCAGGAAATCAGCGCCATGATTCTCCGCAAGCTGAAGCAGGACGCGGAAAGTTATCTCGGCGAACCCGTCACCGACGCGGTGATTACCGTCCCTGCGTATTTCGGGGACATCCAGCGTCAAGCGACGAAGGACGCGGGGCGCATTGCGGGCTTGAACGTCCGCCGCATCATCAACGAGCCGACCAGCGCCGCCCTTGCCTACGGGCTGAACAACGGCGCACCGCAGAAAATCATGGTCTACGACCTTGGCGGCGGCACGTTTGACGTATCCATCATCGAAATTGGCGAGGGTGTTATCGAAGTGCTGGCGACGTGCGGCGACAACCACCTCGGCGGCGATGACTTCGACGAGCGCATCGTGAATTTCGTCTGTGATGCTTTCCAGCGGGAACATCATGCTGACCTTCACCGTGATTTGGCGGCCATGGTGCGCGTGAAGGAAGCCGCCGAGCAGGCGAAAAAGGAGCTGTCCGTTACCGAGATGACCACCATCAGCCTGCCGTTTATCAGCACAGTCGGCGGTCAGGCGGTGCATTTGGAGCAGACGCTGACCCGCGCGAAGTTCAATGAATTGACGGCGGATTTGGTTGCGCGGACGGAAGGTCCTGTCCGCAGCGCCCTCAGCGACGCAGGCATTGCCGCCAGCGAGCTGGGCAAGGTGCTGCTGGTCGGCGGTTCGACGCGCATTCCCGCTGTGCAGGAGAAGGTGCGCCAGCTGACCGGCATCATGCCGAGCAAGAGCATCAACCCCGACGAATGCGTAGCGCAGGGCGCGGCGATTCAGGGCGACACGCTGAATGAACACACGACGCTGACAAACTCCACGGGCTTGCTGCTGCTGGACGTGACCCCGCTTTCGCTGGCAATTGAGACGGTCGGCGGCGTCGCGACCCGCGTCATCGAGCGCAACTCCACCCTGCCTGTGCACTATCAGCAAGTGTTCACCACAGCGGGCATGTTCCAGTCGTCGGTAGAAATCAACGTCCTGCAGGGTGAGCGCCCGATGGCGCGGGACAACAAGAGCATCGGCAAATTCCGCCTGAAGGGCATCCGCCGCGCAATGGCAGGCGTACCGAAAATTGAGGTCACGTTCGATATTGACACCAACGGCATCCTGACCGTCTCCGCGCGCGACCAGGACACTGGACGCGCCCAATCCATCACCATCACCGCCGACAACAAAATGAGCGAGGATGAAATTCAGCAGGCGATTCGCGATGCGGAGCAATACGCCGCGCAGGACGCTTTCCGCCGCGACCTGATGGACACCATCAATCAGGCGCAGCACCTTTTGGCGCAGGTAGGCGCTGCCTTGAACCAGTGCAGCAAGCAGCTGGACAAAGACGAGAAGAAGCGCGTCAAGGACGACGAGGCTGCCCTTCGCCATCTGATTGGGCGCGCCAAGCCCGACAAAATGACGGCGGATGACCTGTCCGCCATCAAGAGCGCCATGGCAACCCTCGAAAGCAGCAGCGCCCACCTGATGAGCCTCTTCGACCCGAACGCGCAGAGCGGCGGGCAATCATAACGAAGCCGCACCACGTCCGGCGTGCGCTGCTGATTGCCCTGACCGTCGTGGCGGCGCTTATCGCAGGGTGCATGGTTTACCTGACAGGCTGTGCCGCGGCGGAGCAGACCGTCACGGCGATTCTGCCGACGCTGCTGGGCAGCCTGGAATAACAAGCAAGGGGATTGCGTCCACAATTTCGGACACAATCCCCTTTTTCGTTGCAATGATCATCAGAACAGCAGCAGAACCCCCTGCGCCGCCAGCACCGCCGCGCACGCCGCAAGCGCCACCGTCAGTAGTCTCTTCCCCTTCCACGCGAGGAACACCGCTGCCACCAAACCAACCGCCGCCGTGCGCATATCCCCCGTGGAATACAATACGTCGGGAATCGTCATTGCCCCCAGCACCGCGAACGGCACATAGTGCAGGAACGACTTGACGAACGTTGATTTGATTTCCTTGCGGAAAATCGTCAGCGGCAGCATCCGAATCAGGTATGTCACACCCGCCATCACAAGCAGGTAAATCGGAAAATTTGCCGTCATTGCGCATCACCCGCTTTCGTTTCTTCCTCCCGCACGGGGAAGAACCACGCGCCCAGCGCCGAGGCGGCAATAGCACAGATGATGATGACAAACCCGCTGGACACCTGCGAGAGCATCGGCACATAACGGAAGCACAGGCTCATCGCGATAGCCATCAGCACGACAATGCGCACGGGCTTCTCCTTGCGCGCGGGCGGCAGGATGATGGCGAGGAACATGCCGAAAATCGCGATACCGAGCGCATTGCGGAGGAAAACCGGCAGCAGCGTGCCCGCGACCGCGCCCAGAATCGTACCAACCGACCAGCCGAGGTACGGCGCGGTCATCAACCCATACAAATACCAGTGACTGACCTTCCCCGGCTGACTGGATGCGACAGCGAATATCTCGTCCGTATTCATGAAAGAGAAGAACAGGCGGCGCGGTGTGTTCATATCCGAATCCATCTTCTGGGAAATGGACAGGCTCATCAGCGCGTAGCGGAGGTTGATAATCAGCTGCGTCAGCGCAACTTCGAGGTACGACGCCTGTGCGAGAATCAGCGGCAGCCCGGCGAACTGCCCCGCACTGGTGACGTTCGTCATGGAAATCAGCAGCGCTTCGAGCGGCGACAAGCCATCCGCCACTGCCTTCATGCCGAACGTGAACGCAACGGATAGGTAGCCCAGCCCAATCGGGATTCCATGCCGGAAGCCCTTCGCAAAGAGTTTACGATTCATCGTCATTGATGCCTTCTTGTCGAAAAAGTCGGAACACAGCGTTTATGATAGCACGAAGTCCGTCCCTTCGTCAACGTCTGTGCAGCAAAAGAACAGCAGGGGACTTCGTCCCGTTTCATTTGTCCCTGCACCCATTTCGCGATTGGCTGATGGCAGAAAAGGCATCACCCGACGCGCCGCCGAGTTGTGCGGTATTGCCCATGCAAAACCGGCAGCTGATGGCACTTCATCGACTGCCGATTTGCGTCTGTTCCTTCTGCAAACATAAGCAGCCACACACCGTAGCGCATGGTTGCTATGGATATTGATTCAGTTCGATAAACTGGAATTTAGCGCTTTCTTCATATAGACCTCCTTAATTTGAAATTTCTTTTTGAACATTCTGAATCATTTTATTAAAATCTTCCTTCATTAAACACTGATCCTCCGGTGAATAATAAAAATGTCCAGAGGTTTGCAAAACATCGGTGTACAAGGGGTACAAACGAGATAAAATAGAAATGAGGGGCGATAGAGCGGAAATGTCAGATTTTCCACTCTATCTGAACACGGTCGCTGGTGGCCTTGATCGTAGAGATCAAACCATCGGCGGCTTTTCTTTTGTCGTCAAAATC
>OJKC01001093.1_pt1 | contig 18174 bp, 19 predicted proteins | sample 1596401 | NCBI WGS metagenome assembly OJKC01 (sample SAMEA4350162, study PRJEB24818) | metagenome | biome: human; feature: gut; material: faeces | place: Denmark | collected 2013-09 | reverse complement strand
AATGAGACCGGTGCAGTTTCGAGCAGATTTTCTTGCAATTCAAGGATGAAAACCGAAGGTTTACTGGCGGTAAATCGAGGTTTGAAGACGCAGAAGTGCAAGAAAAGATGCCGAAAATGCTGCCGGGCGAATTTAGAAGCACACTCTATGGATAGGGAGAATGCAAAGAATGCCAGAGGGTGTTTTTGAACCCTCTGGTTGTTCTTTGTTGCAGGGATTTCGCCTCTGCGGATGCAACAAGGGGCAATGAAAACAGACAAAATCTGCAATCACCCTCTTATCCCTTGTGTGCCAAATCGACCTTGGAGGCGAGGTAAGCGAAAGCGAAGTAGCAGTCGTTTTCGTCGCCCGCCTTCACCACGCGCTCCATCAGGTCATATGCCTTGTCAGGCTGACCATTCTGAAGGAAATAGTTCGCGATGCCGAAGCCCATGGTGATGAGCTCCAGTGCCGTAACCTCCTCGGGGTCGGCGGACAGCAGCTCTTCCGGCTTCTTCAAGCCCTTGTACATCAGCAGACGCGCATAATAGGCGGTGTTCTCACCCGGATTCATGTGGTCGGTGATGCGCGCAAGAATCTTCGCCGCTTCCTCGTCGTTGCCAAGGCGCTTGAGCGTCATGTAGTACCAGTCGGTCACGGCAATCAGCTCCGGATCGGCGTCTGTCAGCTCATAGCAGCGCGCATATGCCTTCGCCGCCTTCGCATAATCGCGCAGGAGGAAGTAGCTCAGACCCAGATGGTAGAACACATTCCAATCATTCGGATTCAGACGGGACGCAATCACGAAATCCGCCGCGGCGTCCTCAAAGCGCCAGCAGGACAGGAAGCGATGCGCACGATGACGGTAATATTCCCAGTTGAAGGGGTCGCAGGAAATCGCCATGGCGTAGCATTCTTCCGCCTCGCGCATCATGGACACCTTCGCCAGCGCATGACCCTTCTTCATCCAAGCGTCACCGCTTTCGGGATTCGCAGCCACAGCCGCGCTCGCCGCCTGAATATCCGCCGTCTCCGGCACAACGCAGCGCACAAAGCTCGCCGATTCATATGCCTGATTCATTGTTCTCGCTCCTCCCTTCAAGCCTGACCGATGTTCTTCAGGTCAACACGCGCTGCCAGGCAGCCGAACGCCGCGTACCACTTGCTGTGTTCCGCCGTGTACACGACCTTCTTGAGCATTTCGACGCCCTTTTCTTCCTGGCCGTTCATGCGGTAGTAGTTCGCCACGCCGAAGCCCTGCGTGATGACGTCCAGCCCCGCACCGTCGCCCGCGTTGGTGAAGAGCGTTTCCGGCGCGCGCAGCCCCTTGTAGACGCGCAGGCGCTGATAGTAAGAGTTCGCCACCTCATCGGACACAGGCATGTCCTCGGTAATTTCGTCCAGCAGCTTCGCCGCCTCTTCGTCCTTGCCCAGCCGCTTGAGCGTCATGTAATGCCAGTCCGTCACGGCGCAGATGTCGTCAGCGGTCTTGTTCAGTGCGGCACAGCGCGTATACGCCCAATCCGCCTTGTCATACATGCCCAGCAGGAAGTAGCTCAAGCCCAGGTGATACCACACGTTCCAGTCGTTCGGATTCAGGCGGGACGCGATGGTGAAGTCCGCCGCGCCGTCGGCAAAGTAGCCGCAGGACACGAAGCGGTGCGCACGATGGCGATAGTATTCCCAGTTAAAGGGATTGATGGCAATGGCGCGGGAGTAGCATTCCGCCGCCTCACGGTAGTAGCCCAGCCCCGCCAGCAGCAGCCCGCGCTCCTTATGGAGTTCGGCATTCTCCGGATCCTTCGCAATCTTTTCGTCGATTGCGGTCAGTTCCGGGGTCGTCGGCAGTTCGTTCCGCTCCCAAGACGCGACCTGATATTCCTGCACCAGCGTGCTGGAGCGGGCAATGTCCAGACCGACCTTCTTCTTTTCGCTCATGGTTTGTCATCCACCTTTCTTTTTCGTGATGAATCAGGGTCTTTCCTGCCTGTGATTCATATTTATTGTACGACTTCAATCGTCCCAATGCTTCAGCTGATCGGCAGCGGCGTGTTCCGCAAAACCGCCCCACGTTTCGTCGCGGCCCGCAATGCGCGTCAGGATTTCCTTCGCCTTCTCGCGGTTGCCCAGCACATATTCCTCGTACACCGCCAGACCATATGCGCCCGTTGCGTACATGTGGTCGTCCTTCGCCGCGGCTTCCGCCAGTACTTCATCGATATTCCGCGTACCATTGTAGACCAGTACGCGATCGAAGTAGCCTTCGCTCATGCCGGGTTCCATGTCGGCATGGATGCGCGCCGCCGCCTTGCGCATGTCATCGATGCGCCCCATCTTCATCAGCGTCATGCAGTACCAGTCTGTCGTGCAGATGCGGTATTCATCCGTAGGCGACAGGGCGTAGCAGGTTTCATAGGCTTTGAGCGCGCGCTCGTAGCTGCCCATCAGGTGGTAGCTCAGCCCCAGATGATACCAGCAGTCCCAGTTCTTCGGGTCGATGCGCAGCCCCATCTCGAAATCCGCCGCAGCTTCCTGATACTGCCCCAAATTCACATACGCATGACCGCGATGACGGTACAGCAGGGACATGAACGGATCATAGGTCAGCCCGATGGAGTACGCCTCCAGCGCCTCGCGGAAAAACATCTGTCCGCGCAGCGCCAGCCCCAGCGCCATGTACTTCTCAGCGTTCGTCGGGTCAGCAGCAACGGCCTCCCGCGCCGCCTTGATTTTGTCGTTTTCTTCCACCGTGTCACGCGCGGCGAAGATTTGGTTTTCCTTCAAGCCCTTCTTGCTCATAGGAACAATACCTCCTCAATCCAGATTGACGATGAACTGCACTTCCAGCTGATTTTCGTCGCCCGACGGCTTCGCCTGCACAACGACGCCCGCCGGAGGATTTTCCGGGTCAATGAACACCTTGCGTGCGCCGAGGTAGTCATTCACCTGCTCGATGTCGCGCACATAGCCGTATTCCATGAGGATATTTTCCTTCTTGTAGCCGAACTGCTCGAACAGCTCCGCATAGCGCTTCATGACCGCCTCGCTCTGCGTCGCCAGCGTCTTGTATTCCGGACGTGCGCTGTGACCCGTGAACCACGCGATGCCGTTGTACTCCACCACGCGGCTCATGCCCGGCACAACGTCGCGGCGGGTAATCTGCGGGTTTTCACCCGTTGCCACGAACAGCGCCAGCTCAATTTCCAGCTTCGGGCCGAAGGGCGTATTCTGGCGCGGCGGCGCTTCAACAATCACGCCCGCCGGGGGATTCTCCCCGAAATAGGCATTGAACGGCTCGGCGATTTCGCCGTAGTGCGCCATATTCTTGATGAAGCCGTTCGCCGCGATGACGTTTTCCTTCTTCAGACCGAACTTCTCGAACAGTTCGTCATAGCGGTTGAGTACGCCCGCCACCTGTTCGCCCAGCGTATCCACCTTGGGATACACATGCCCGGTGAAATACGCCATGCCATCGTACTCCACCATGCGGCAGCCGCGGGTAACATCATAGCGCTTAATCGGGAGGCTGTCATTCGTCGCGACGATGAAGCTCAGCTCCATCAGGATGTTATCCCCCACAGGCGAATGCTGAATCGGCAGCCCCGTGACCGTCACGCCCGCCGGCGGATTCTTCGGGTCAATCCACTGGAAGTAGATGTCGGCGAATTCGTCCTCATCATCGGCGTTCTTCATGAAGCACGTCGTATAGAGGATATTGCTCTTTTTCAGGCCAAATTGCTTGAACAGCTCGTCATAGCGCTTGAGGATGCCCTCTGCCTGCTCTTTGAGCGTCTGATACTGCGGCGCGGCATGACCGGTGAAGAATGCCAGATTCTTCGAGAAGGTCACGCGCGAATAGCCGCCCTTCGATACATCCAGATGCTGAATTCCCATGATTTTTCTACCTTCCTTTCATATTACACAAGGGTTACACAAGGGAGTTTCTCCCTTGACCCTTTTTCGCGATTGAGCTGCACACACTCTCATGCTGTGTGCGCGTGTTTATTGGGGATCGTCCCTGCTTACACCTTGCAGCAGGCCACCCAATGGTCATTGCCGACATTGATCAGTTTCGGCTTCTGCGCAGTGCATTCCTTGCAGCAGCCATGGCACCGCGTGTGGAAGCAGCAGCCCTTCGGCGGGTTGATGGGACTCGGCACATCGCCTTCCAGCATGTCCTGCATCGCGGGGATGTCCGGGTCGGGAATCGGAATCGCCCCCAGCAACGCCTTCGTGTACGGATGCAGCGGGTTGTCGAACAGTTCCTTCTTCGGCGCAATTTCGACGATGTTGCCCAGATACATCACAGCAATGCGGTCGCAGATGTGTTTGACGACGCTCAGGTTGTGCGAAATGAAGATGTACGTCAGCTGATATTTCCGCTGCAATTCGCGCATCAGATTCAGAATCTGCGCCTGAATCGACACGTCCAGCGCGCTGACCGGCTCGTCGCAGACAACCAGCTTCGGGTCAAGCGCCAATGCGCGCGCAACGCCGATGCGCTGCCGCTGCCCGCCGGAAAACTCGTGCGGATAGCGCGTGTAGACCTCTTCGCGCAGGCCAACGTCGTGCATGAGCTGCAGCACGCGGGCGCGGCGCTCCTCCTTGTTGCCCATGTGGTGGACAATCAGCGGCTCTTCGATGCAGCGTCCGACCGTGAAGCGCGGGTCAAGAGAGGAATACGGGTCTTGGTAGATAATCTGAATTTTCTGGGTCAAATCCATGTTCTGCTGACGGTTCATCTTCGCGAACAGGTCATGCCCCTCGAAGGTGACGCTGCCCGCCGTAGGCTTGTTCAGCCGGACGACCGTGCGCCCCGTTGTGGATTTGCCGCAGCCGCTTTCGCCGACCAGACCGAACGTCTCGTTCTCGTACACGTCGAACGTCACGCCGTCTACCGCCTTGACGTACGCGGGTTTGCCCTCCGCGTCGCGCTTCCCCTTGATGGGATAATAGATTTTCAGATCTTTAATTTCCAGCAGCTTCTTCTTTTCGTTCTCGCTCATCCCTCAACGCCTCCTTCGTACAGGAAGCACCGCACCTTGCGCCCATCTTCGAGCGTCACCAAGTCCGGCATTTCCTTCTTGCAGCGTGCGCCGCACTTCTCGCACCGCGGCGCAAACCGGCAGCCCTGCAGCTTCTCGCTGGGCGACGGCACCATGCCGGGAATGCTGGGCAGTTCCTCCATATCGTCATCCGTCAGCTTCGGAATCGAGCGCAGCAGACCCGCCGTGTAGGGGTGCAGCGGATTCTTGTAGATGGAGCGCACATCGCTGTACTCCACCGCCTGTCCGCAGTACATGACCATAACGTGCTTAGCGATTTGCGCCACAATACCGAGGTCATGCGTGATAAGGATGATGGATGTGCCCATTTTCTCCTGCAATTGCTTCAGCAGGCGCATAATCTGCGCCTGAATCGTCACGTCCAGCGCGGTCGTTGGTTCGTCCGCAATCAGGATTTTCGGGTTGCACGCCAGCGCCATGGCAATCATAACGCGCTGGCGCATACCGCCGGAGAGCTGGTTGGGATAATCGTTGATGACGTGTTCCGGCTCCGGGATGCCGACAAGCCGCAGCATTTCGATGGACTTTTTGAGCATTTCCGCCTTGCCCATCTGCTGATGGAAGCGGAACGATTCGCCAATCTGCTGTCCGACGGTAAAGACGGGGTTCAGGCTGGTCATTGGCTCTTGGAAAATCATCGAGATGTCATTGCCGCGGATGCTGCGCATTTCGCGCTCCGACTTTTTCACCAAGTCCTGACCGTGGTAGATGATTTCGCCGTCGATAATTTTGCCGGGCGGCGAGGGAATCAGGCGCAGGATGGACAGCGAGGTCACAGACTTGCCGCAGCCGCTTTCGCCGACGATGGCAAACGTTTCGCCCGGCTCAACCTCGAAATCCAGTCCGTCCACTGCGGGAACGACGCCCTCTTCGGTATAATAGTAGGTTTTCAGACCTTTGACCTGCAATACGGGTTCCGACATCAGGATGACCTCCTCATCATACTATTTCTAAATGAGAATGGAAAAGGCGCAAGCAGCTGGCGCAGGCGAATTTAGAAATAGTATTAGTTATTCTTGAGTTTCGGGTCAAGCGCGTCGCGCAGACCATCGCCCACCAGCGAGAAGCTCATGACCACCAGCGTAATGGCAATACCGGGGACAAGCACGCCCGTGGGGTAAGTGCGGATGACTTCGCGCATCTGCGACAGCATTGCGCCCCATTCGGCTTCCGGCGGTGTCACGCCCAAGCCGAGGAACGACAGGGACGAAGCCGTCAGAATCGCCGTGCCAAGGCTCAGCGTCACATTGACGATAATCTGGGACATGGAGTTCGGGATGACGTGGGTGAAGATGATGCGCAGATTGCTTTCGCCCATCGTCTTGCACGCCTCGACATATTCCGAGCTTTTCAGGCTCAGCACGACACTTCGCACCATGCGTGTCAAGCCCGGTATGGTAAATATCGTAATGGCAATGACGGTGTTGACCGAACCCGGTCCCAGCACCGCGACGATGGTGATGGCAAGCAGCAGGCCAGGGAAGGCGAGCAAAATGTCGATGAACCGGCTGATAATCGCATCGACCCAGCCGCCGAAATAGCCGGCGCTCACGCCGAGGAGCACACCAATCAGCGCGCCGGACAGCACGCCCGCGAAGCTGATGGCCAGCGACACACGCGCGCCGTAAATCATACGCGCCAGCGTATCGCGACCCAGATTGTCCGTGCCGAGCGGATGTTGCACCGTCATCGGGCCATACTTCTTCATGACGCTCTGTTTGAGCGGGTCAACCTGCCACACCAGCGGGCCGAGAATCGCAATCAGCACGAACAGGATGAGGACAGCGGCGGCGACCACGGAGACCTTTCTGCGCATGAACCGGCGCAGCACAGGATGTTTGTTCTTCATATCTGCCGTGTTCCTCCTTAATCGTACTTCACGCGCGGATCAACCGCCGCGTACAGCAGGTCAACCAGCGTATTGACCAGCACAAACGTCACCGCCAGCACCAGCACAGCCCCCTGAATCGCGGGATAATCGCGGTTGCTGACCGAATCGACGACGAACCGCCCGATGCCTGGAATCGAGAACACCGTTTCCACCAGCGTTGCGCCGGCCAGCAGCCCGCCGAAGCGCAGACCGATGGTTGTCAGCACGGGAATCAGCGCGTTCTTGAACGCATGGCGATAGGTAATCACGCGCTCCGGCACGCCGCGGGAACGAGACGTGCGGATATAATCCTGATGGATAACGTCCAGCATCGCGCTGCGCGTGGTGCGCGCAATGCTGCCGATTGCTTGCAAGCCAAGGGTGGCAATCGGGAGAATAGCTCCCTGCCATGTATCCATGCCGATACTTGGCAGCCACCTTAAATTCAAACAGAATATAAGCATCAATATGAGCGCGAGGAAGAACGACGGCGTCGAAACCGTCAGGAGCGACAAAACCATGATGAGGTTATCCGCGAATTTATTGCGGTGGATGGCCGCAATGATGCCCAGCAGCACACCCACAGCAGCGCCGAACAGCGTGCCGCCAACAGCGAGCGTCAGCGTCTCTTGGGGAAGCGCTTCGCCAGTTCCTCCACGACGGGCTTGCCGGAGAAAATCGACGTGCCCAAATCGCCGTGCAGCGCATTGCCCACGAAGCGGAAATACTGGATATACAGCGGGTCGTTCAGACCCAGACGTTCACGTTCATATTCCTTGGTGTCCTTCGGAATATCCATGCCCAGCATCATGTCCACCGGGTCGCCCGGAATCAGTCGCACCATCATGAACACAATCAGCGACAAAATGAACAACATGGGTATCACTTGCAGAATCCGCTTAACAATGTATTTCCCCACGGGACATCCCCCCTGTTACTATACTACATAAAACCCTGGTTTCTACTGTTTGGATGGATGATACCTTTTTGCTTGATTTTGCTTGTTGCGCTGTACCGAAGGTCTTTTAGGATGTTTTCTTTTTGGGAGGCGCGGCGGAAGGTCGGGAAACCCTCCGCCGCGCCTGATTCAATACCTGTTGGGATTACTCACGGCAGCGCACATGAGCCAGATCCATGGTGTTGGAGGGGTTCACAGCAAAGCCCTCAATCTTGTCGGACAGCGCGTACACATTCTTGCGCAGGTTCATGTAAGCGCCGAAGGGATCTTCATACATGGTAATCTGCGCGATGCGCGCGTAGATGGCGTTGCGCTCAGTTTCGTCCATGGTCACAGCGCCCTTTTCCAGCAGCTCGTCCACTTCCGCATTGTTATAGAAGCCGTAGTTGTTGACGTTGGTGTCGGCGGAGTGCATGATGCGCTTGAGCAGCGTGTCCGCGTCGGAGTCGCCGCCGGAGCCCATGATGAACATATCCCAGCCGAACTTCTCGTTGAATTCATCAGGCGTGAAGCTCGCCCACGCGGAGGTGAACACCGCGCGCTCGACGACTTCCAGCTTGGCGTTGATGCCGATTTCCTTGAGTTCTTCCGCGATGATTTCTGCCATTTCCACAGCGCGGTTGTACATTGCGCTGGTCATGATGGTCATATCAAAGCCGTCCGGATAACCGGCTTCCGCCAGCAGCTGCTTCGCCTTTTCCGGGTCGTAGGGCACAACGCCGACAGAGGAGTAACCCGCCACAGATGGCGCCATGATGCTGTCAATCGGGATTTCGCCCAAACCACTGTAGAGGTATTCGCAGATGGCGTTGCGGTCGATGGCGTAGCAGATGGCCTGACGGACAGCCGGGATGCTCATCGGCGCATGGTCGGAAGCGCAGTTGAACTGGAACAGGTGGCAGCCGTTGCCATCGGTCTTGCTGACGGTCACACCGTCCAGCGTGTCCAGACGAACCGCGTCATCCGGGGAAATACCATCGGCGATGTCCGCCTGAGCAGTTTCGACGGCAATCGCGCGGCTGGTCTGTTCAGGAACAATCTTCATGACGATTTCATGGGTGAGGGGTGCGCCTTCGTAGTAGTTCTCAAAGGCTTCAAACTTCATGACCTCGCCCTTGTCCCACTGGGTGCACTTGAAGGGGCCCGTGCCATCAACGCTCTCCGCGGTCTTGCCGAGGTCAGCGCCGTACTTTTCGATGTATTCAGGATTCAGCACGAATGCCCAATGCTTCGCAATCGCCTGCAGGAAGAACGCCTTGGGCTCCTTCAGGGTGATGACGAAGGTGTAGTCATCCGTCGCAACCGCCGTATCAATGAAGGAAGCGATCGAGGTATAGCGCTGCGGATTCTCGGTATTCAGCAGACGGTCAAACGTCGCCTCGAAGTCGTGGGCGGTGCAGTGACGGCCGGAGTGGAAGTACACGTCCTGACGCAGGTGGAACGTCCACGCCATCTTGTCCTCGGACGCTTCATAGCTTTCCGCCATCTTGCAAACGACGTTGCCATCGTTGTCATAGCCCAGCAGACCGTCGTAGTACTGCGGGATAACCTTGCTGTTGGAAACATTGTTCTGCGGATCGAGAATATCCTGATCGTTGCCAATGACCCAGGTGATGGAGTCCTTGTAGCCATCTTCCGCGGACGCGGCGGTCGCAAAGACCATCGTGAACGCCATGGCGAGCGCGAGCAGGACAGTAAGCAGCTTCTTCATGTTGAGTTCCTTCCCTTCTACTATTCTACTTGGAAGCACTGCTTCTTGAAAGCAGCGTTTCCATTTATATTCAACCTGCGTTTTGCAGGCGGAATATCATGCCTTTGCGGGAACAGTGTAGCTGACGCCCATCGCGTCCAAATCCTGCATGGACTGCTTGACAGCGAACAGCGCGCGGTTGTCTGGCGATTCCGCCAATTCTTTCAGCAGCGGGATTGCTTCCGCATCGCGCCCCTGATAGTGCAGGTAATTCGCCAGACCGTAGGTGAGCATCAGGTGGTAAATGCGCGGACGTTCGGGATTCTTGCAGTTCTTCTCGCATTCCTCCACGAAGTTTTCCGGCTTCAGCACACCCTTATAGAGCAGGACGCGGCAGAGGTAGTCGCCATCCTCGGTGGGCATATCGGGCGTAATGTCCTCCAGTGCCTTCGCGGCTTCCTCCGGCTGACCCAGCTTCATGCAGATCATCCAGTACCAGTCCGTCGTTGCGGGCAGCGCGTTCACGCCGTACTTCTTCATCAGCGTCTTGCTGTTCGCATGGGCGACTTTCGCCTCTTCATACATGCCGCCGAGGTAGCACGCCACGCCCAGATAGTACCAGCATTCCCAGTCTTCCGGGTTTTCCAGCGCCGCCAGTTTCAGGTCGGACGCCGACTGCGTGTATTCCTCGCGCCCAATCAGCTTGCGGCCGCGCCAGAAACGCATCAGGCTGTCAAAGGGGGCATACACCAGTCCCTTGGAGAAGCACTCCACCGCTTCGTTGGTCTTTCCCGCGTCCAGCAGTTCCAGCCCCTTCTTCTTCAGCAGGTTCGGGTTGCATTCCTCATTCCGGAGAATTTCGCTCGTCATGGCTCTCGACCATCCTTTCTTTTCTTGCAGGGGACTCTGCATAAAAAAACACGAAAAGTACAATGCCCCCTGATACGGAAAATGGAACGACGAATCCGTCGTTCCACTTTGAACGTAGTGCTATTCTACACGATTTCTTTTCGCTTGTCAAATGCAATTTTCGGACTTTTCGGCCGTTTTCGTGCATAAAACGTCATAGTTTTTGCATCTTTATCGGACACTTTTTGCAATCCCACGATTCTTGTAGGGTCTGCAATGTCCCGAATCACCGTACTAAAGCGATGTATTCTGTATACAATCAAGCGTTCTGAAATCAGTCATTTTTTGCAGCACAGCTTGACAATTCTTGAGGTTTTGGCTATACTTTTTCCAACCTCAGATTCCACCTCGTCAGGGTGGGAGAATGAGGGCGGCATTTTTCAAGGATTGCAGTCAGGAGGTGTTTGGTAATGCCCGATAAGGAATGGCTCTACCCCAATCTGCACGAGAACGGCTATACATACAGTGCGCTGGAGAACCTGCACTACATTCCGCATGTTCATGGCGGTCTCGAATGCGTCTATGTGCTGGACGGCGAACTTTGCGCCACCATCGACGAAAAGAACTACACGCTGAAAAAAGGCGACATCTGCCTGATTTTCCCGCAAGTGCGCCACAGCTATCGAACGCCCAATCACAGCAACATCTTCTGCTTCGCCTTGCTCCACGATACCATGCCTGACGATCTGCGCTCGCTCTTCGTCGATGGCTATGCACTCCCCAACCCGATTTACCGTGCAGGGAGCTATTCGCCACTCATCCCCGAAATTATTGACCACATGCTGATGCCGGAAGAGCGCAAAGCGAACCGGCTGGTGCATACTGGGCGGCTGCTGATGCTGCTCGGCCTGCTGTTCGACGCGCGCGCGCCCATCTCCGCGCAGAAACTTGCCATGTCCGCCGAAGAAGAAGTGATGCAGTACCTGCACGAGAATTTCCACGACCCCATCACGCTCACGCAGGCAGCGGAGCATCTGGGGTTGTCGCAATTCCAGCTCTCCCGCATTTGCAACCACCAAATTGGCATGGGCTTCAACGCCTACCTGAAAAGCCTGCGCGTAACCGCCGCCATGCGCCGATTGGCGTTCACAAACAAGGGAATGCAGGAGATTGCCCTCGGCTGCGGCTTTGAGAGCGTCCGCACGTTCAACCGCGCATTCAGCGAGGAAACGGGCATATCGCCCAGCGAATACCGCCGCGCCCATCAGCAATGCACGGCGCTGAATCTCGACGTGAACCCAGCGCCCGCGAAAAAATCCGAATAAACAGACGAATCCCCCATGCAGCCGTTTTTTGCACTGCATGGGGGATTGTTCTACTGCCGATTATTTATTCTCCGCTGGTTCGTCATCATAGTGAACTGCACCCTCGACGTACACATACACGCTTCCGCTGGCGTTTTCTCCGCTGATAGTCACGGTGTACTTGCCCGGCGTCTTCGGCACGATGCTGAAGCTGCTCGTCGGCAGCCGCTTGCCGGTGTAAATCGGCTCACCGTCCTCCGGGGTGATGGTCACGTCGATGCGCCCGCCGTCGCACTGGATGTCCACCATGATTTCCTTGCCTTCCGGCACAATCAGCGTGGACGTGTAGGTCGTATTCAGCGCTGTAAAATCAAGGTTGAATACCACGTCGGACGTTGCGATGACCCCATCAAAGGGCGCTTGCGGCTGCTGGGCACAGCCAGTCAGCAGCAGTGTCAGCACCAGCAGAACGAGCAGCTTGCAGAAAGTCATTCCTTTGTGACGCATGATGATTCCTCCTTGTTATATCATTGGAAAGCCAGCTGCTCGGTCGCGCCCATTTGGCGCGGCAATGTGCAAGGGGTGGGGAAAGCAAGTTGGGGGCGCTCCTGCGGGAGCGCAAAGTTACTGGCAGGGACGCTTCGCTGCCTGCGCCCCTGTTGACTTTTCCTTTGGAATGGTCGCCCGTGGAACAGTTGGGGCGTTGCCACAAACCCCACAAGGGAGCGCCGCCCCTTGACCCCGCAAGGGACATTGTCCCTTGACCCTTTTTGGGCTGCCCAGCTTGGTCGCATTACCCAGACAGGTTTTTTAACCTGCTTTTTTCTCCTTCCGACCCTCTTTGTGGGTCATCCGGATGATACCCACTACCGCCGCGAACAGCACACCCGCGACAGGCCAGACAATCCACGTCCGATCCCATGCCATCGTGATAAAGCTCCACGCCAGATACGCCGCCGTCGCCAGGCACCAGTAAATCGGCACAATCGGCGAACGTGCCGCGCGCTTGCCTTCCCGCGTGTAGTCGCCTTCTTCCAGCAGCCGCTGGAACGACCCCTGCACCATCCCGACGCGGACAAACAGGTACACTGCCACGGCGACCATCGCCAGCAGCAGCGACACGCACGGCAGCATGATGCGCTCCGGGGCTGCGACGCTGTCCGCTGCCAGCGTGCCGAGCAGCACGGGTATCGCCGACAGAATGCACAGCACAACGCCGACGATGATGCCGCGCGTGCAGGTTTCGCGGTACGCCGCCTGCTTCTCCTTCACCATGCCCGACACGCCGTAAGCCGTCTCAATGTCCTCCTGCTCCAGATATTCGTATTCCTTGCTTTCCATGCCCTGCCGCAGGAAGATGACAACCGCTGCCACAACCAGCAGCAGCAGAATCACCACGCCGATGATGCTGCCCACGCCCGCCGCAGGTCCTTCGCCCGTGCGGGAGAGAATCATCAGCAGCGGAATCGGTGAAAGCACGCACAGACTGACCGCCAAGGCGCGTGTGGGTGCCTGCTTCCGGCAGAGGGCGAGGAAGGCGCTCGCTTCTTCCATGCTGACGCGGCGAACACTGCTTTCCGACGCGCCGTCTTCCACCGCCGCAGGGGTCGGCGCTTCGTTCTCGTCGCGCAGGAGGTAATCCGTCGTCACCGAGAAGAGGTCTGCCATTGCCAGCACGCGCCCCAAATCGGGAATCGCCTGTGCGCTCTCCCACTTGCTGACCGCCTGACGCGACACGCCGAGCTTCTCCGCCAGCTCTTCCTGACTCCATCCATTCTTCTTCCGCAGGTCGATGATTTTGTCTGCTAAAATCATGGTTGTTTCTCCTTTCCGTTCCCTCTTGGGATGGCTTTATCCTATCAATTTTCCCGGTTGCGCACCACCAAGCGGCGCTGGAAATCTGTCAACCCGCGGTTGCATTTCAGCAATTGGTCGTATTTGAGCCCATTTTCGCCATTCCGTTCTCGATTTTCCTGTGCTATCATCGAGGATGAGGTGAATCCCATGACCCATGAACAAAACGAACGTTTGCTGACGCTACTCAGCGAATATCTCTGCTTTCAGCCGGATGCCATCGCCCCGGCGGATGTTGCCGCGTTCTCTGCGGACGCGCACCTGCCGCAGGAGGACGCGTATCGGATGCTGCTGAGCGCGAAATTGGGGCTTGACCCCGACCGTGCGGAGGATTGGCTGCTCATTCGCGACGCGCTGCCAAAAATCATCCGCCGCTGCGATCCCGCCGATTACGCGCAGGACGAATATCTCCGCCGCATTGCCCTCATCAGCGGGCAGCACGGTCATGCGACACTGACGCAGGACGTGATTCTGCCGATGGAGCTGTTCGTCCGGGATGATTTTCTGCCGCTGGATGACGGAACATGTCTCCCTCAATTAGGATGGTTCGACACATCTTTCCGTTTTCCTGCCGTAAAGGAAAATAACCTCGTCTGGATGACCGTCACGCCCAACGAAATCAACACCATTCAGCCCTGCGTCCGCCAGTCGCACGGCAAGGTGCTCACGTTCGGTTTAGGGCTGGGCTACTACGCCTTCCACTGTCTTTTGAAGCCGGATGTGCGCCGCGTGACCGTCGTCGAGCGTGACCCGGACATCATTTCGCTGTTCCGCGCGCTGCTCCTGCCGCACTTTCCGCGCCCGGATGCGCTGGAAATCATTCAGGCGGATGCGTTTGACTTCGCGTCGAAGCACCTGCCGGCGTACGACGTTGTGTTCACCGACCTCTGGCACGATGTGGCGGATGGACTGCCGCTCTATCAGCGGATGAAAGCGCTGGAAGTCCCCGGCGTGAAGTATCTGTACTGGATTGAACAGACGCTGCGCTGCTATCTGCGCTGATTACGGCTGGCTTCTCCGCCTGCGCGTCCGGCAGCGGATGGTGAGGGTCATGCCGCTGTCCTCCTGCGCCTCATCGAACCGCACGGGCAATCCAGCTTCGTTCATTTGTGCGACAACCTCCCGCAGCGCATTCAGGTATGGACGGGCATCCCGTACCGCACTGACGACTTTTCCTGAATGCTTCGCTCCCGGCAGCCGTCGATTCGTCGCTTCCACAAACAGCTCCACTTCGCGAATGTCCAGCCGCTCTTTTGCCGTGCGCAGCGCAATCCGCTGGCGGCTTTCCGCGTCCGCCACGCGGGTCAGCGCTTCCGCGACGCGCTCCGGCAGTTGCTCTTGCCGCAGGATGTCCCGCGTCCTGTCATCCAGCGTGGCGATTCGCTGCAGGGACAGTACATGCGCGGCGCTGTCGCCCGTTTGCTGGGCAATGGCAGCGCGTGGCACGCCAAAATCAGCAGTCAGGCGATTCGTCGCTTCCGCCCGGTCGAGGTATCCCATCGGGCGGGCGCGCAGGGCAGCGAAGATTTCGCCCGCGCTGGTCATGTCCGATACGTCCTTGGGCTGCACCCGCGCCGGAATCTCCCGCCACCCCAGCATCCGGCACGCCATCAGCCGCCGATTGCCCTCCACGATGATATATCCCTGCGCCGCCGCGCGCACCAGAATCGGCTCGCGCAGCCCTTCGCGCGCCATTGACGTGGCAAGTGTCTCCAACGGCATATGCGAAAGCGACTTCTGCTGTACGCTCGGTCTGAGCGCAATCTGTTCTGTCGGGAGCAGCGCGATTTCCGTCTGCGCCCACTGTGCCTGATCCATACTGGGTTTCCACCCCTTTCCCGCTGCAATGTTCGTTGATTGGTATTGTGGTTCGTGGGATGCTATTCCACATAGCAAAGTATGTTTTTCGCCTCCGCAGAGGCGAAATCCCCTGCGAAACAGCACAAAACCGTCAAAAAAACAGCATTCACTGAATACAAAAACAGTATAAAACAAAGACCCTTTGCGAAGCAAGCAGAATCGTTCGACACGATTTTGCGCCTGCAGAGGGTCTTTTTGTCATCGGATAGATGCGCCTGTCACGCCTTGTCGGTTTGACCGAGCGGCGACTTGCCCGGCGTGCCGGCTTTTCGCGGATACTGTCGTGCGGTTTTTGTCTGCTTGGCAATCGGCAGAAGCAGATGCTGCCATTCCTGCCCCGGAATGGCGACTGGAATCGGTTCTGCCAGCTTTCCGCCCAGCAGAAACGCCGCCTTTTTCCCCGCGCCGAGTTCATCCTGCACAGCAGGGCCCTTCCAGCAGACGGCTTTCCCGCCTACCTTCACATATGGCAGCAGATATTCCGCCAGCACCGGCAGCGGCGCAACCGCCCGCGCGACCGCCACATCGTAGCACTCGCGGTGCTCCTTCATGCGCGCGCCGTCCTCCGCGCGGGCGTGAACGAGCGTCACATTCTGCACATCCAGCGCATCCAGCACCGCTTGCAGAAAGTTCAGGCGCTTCTGCTGCGCGTCCATCAGCGTCACGCGCAAATCCGCCCTTGCCAGCGCCAACGGCAGCCCCGGAAACCCCGCGCCCGTGCCGACGTCAATCAGCGACGCGCCCTGCGGAATCAGTTCCGGAATTGTCAGCGCCATCAAGCTGTCGACATAGTGGCGGTCAATCATGTCCGCCTCTTCCGTCGCAGCGGTCAGATCCATCTTTGCGTTCCATTCCAGCAGCAGTTCATGGTATTTCAGCAGCTTTCCCGGCAGGTCGGGCGAAAAGGGAATCCCGCATTCCTTCAGGCGCTGTTCCAGCATTTCTTCCGTCATTTCCTTCACTCCAGCGGCAGGTGAGTATACTTCACTGCCCAGTATTTGCACCACGCCAGCGCCTCCCGACAGTGGTTTTTAAGCCAGAAGCGCAAGCCCAACTTCGTCGGCGCGCCGATGCCGTAGGCAGTCAGCCCGTTGTCCTCGGCAATCGCGATTGCGCGCGGCAGGTGATAATCACTCGTGATGATCATCACCTTGGTGACGTTGCGCCCACCGAGCAGCTGCATGGCGTTTTTGATATTTGAATGCGTACTGGCGGATGTGGTGTCCATAAGAATCATATCCTCATCCACGCCCAGCCCAATCAGCACATCGCGCATGACGACAGCTTCCGGCGCGGGTTCATTGCCGCCCTGCCCGCCGCAGACAACAACCGGCACTTTCTTCTGGCGGTACGTTTCCGCCGCCTTTTCGAGCCGCCACTGCAATTGCAGCGACGGCGTACCATCGGGTTTGACCTGCGCGCCCAGCACAAGCATGGCTTCGTAGTCCTTGCCCGGCGCGGCGACGTGCGTTTCCTTCCAGCAGACCATCAGCACGATGCTGACGTAGGCAATTGCGCCCAGCAGAATCAGCACCAGCAGGATTTTCAACAGTCGTTTTACTCCTCTTGCCATAGCATTCCTTTCCACCAGAGGCGCTGCCTCTGGACTCCGGCAGGGGCGCTGCCCCTGCACCCTGCAAGGGAGTTCCTCCCTTGACCCTTCCGCGCGATTCAGTTGTACGTTCTTCCCCTTATTTTCCCGCGTGTCGCGCTTCAGAATTGTGTTTTCACCTGTTATAACGAATCAAATTTCCTTTTTCATCCCGGAATATTGGCACAGTTCCTCAAATTGCGGCACAATCTGGTCACCCAAGCGCCGCAACTCGCCCATCACCCGGGTGCGCCCGGCTTGCGTCAAGTACCAATCGTCCTGATTCACGCCTTCCTCCCGCGCGGGGCAGACCAGAAAGCGCGTTTCCGTCATGGCCGTCTGATAATACAGCAGCGCCCGCCGCGCATGAAACGGGCGGCAGCAGAGAATCGCCGTGCGCGCGGAAATTCCCTGCGCTTTCAGCACGGCTGCGGATTTGCGCGCGTTATCCCATGTAAACGTCGCTTCGTCCTCGCGCAGAATCGCGCTGTCCGGGACGCCGTGCTTAATCAGCACATCACGCAAAAACGCCCACTCCGTCGGATAATCATCCGGATACGCAGCACGGTCTTCCGGCATCACGCCGATAAACTTGTCCACCGCCGCGCCGTGCCGCCCCGACGGCAGCACATACGGCGCATAGCCCGCGCGGTACAATTCCGCCGCGTGAATCGCGTTTGCCGGATGGCGCGAACCGGGAATCAGGATAACATCGACCTTCTCCGGCGCGTCCGACACGAACACGAAGTCCGTCACCGCCCGGATGAACGGGAACGCGCCCGTCTGCTTATTTTCCATACTGCTCCCACGCGGCGATTGCCTCCGCGCGCTCCGTGTCCGTCATCGGCGTGAACGCCTGCACATAAATCGCCCGAAGCTGCGCCGTCGTCAACGCCTCCGGATGATTGCCGAGCCGCTCCGGGTTCACCGATGCCGCCAGCATGTCCAGCGTTGCGTCATCCGGCATCGGGATTTTGTCCAGTTCCAGCACCGCCAGCAGCCCTTTGAGCAGCACCGCGCCATCCATCGGCTTTTCGCCGCCGAGAATGTGCGCCAATTCCGTCAGCATCGGCTGATATTCCGCCTGCGCCGCCAGATGCGCCCACAGGTTCGGTTGTTTTCTTCTCCTTTTTTTTTTTTTTCCTCTCCCCTT
>OJKC01001074.1_pt1 | contig 18418 bp, 16 predicted proteins | sample 1596401 | NCBI WGS metagenome assembly OJKC01 (sample SAMEA4350162, study PRJEB24818) | metagenome | biome: human; feature: gut; material: faeces | place: Denmark | collected 2013-09 | reverse complement strand
GCCTTGGATATCTTCTCGAGCGACAGCCCCGTAATGCCCGAGGCCACGAACAGATTGATGGCGACCGGCGGGGTAATCATGCCGATGGCGATGCCGACCACAAAGAGGATGCCGAAGTGCAGGGTGGAAATGCCCAGCGCACGCACCAGCGGCAGGAAAACCGGGGTAAGGATAATGATTGCGGAGGACGTCTCCATGAACACGCCCGCAACCAGAATAATCAGGGAAATCAGGAAGAGGATGACGTATTTGTTGGTGGAGACGCTCAGCACGGCGGAGGAGATGGCTTCCGGAATCTTCCAGTTGGCCAGCGCCCAGCCGAACGGGCCGCTGCACGCGATGATAATCATAATGACGGCGCTGGTCTTCGCGGAGCCGAGCATCGTCGTATAGAGCTTTTTGAGGCTCATGTCGCGATAGACGAACGTGGACACCAGCAGCGCGTAGACCACGGCCACGGCCGCCGCCTCGGAGGGGGTGAAGTAGCCGGAGAAGATGCCGCCCAGAATGATCGCGGGCATCAGGATGCCGGGGATGGCCTTCAAAAAGGTTTTGCCCACGTTTTTGAGGGAGAACGGCGCGCCCTTGGGATAGTTGTTTTGATACGCCTGATAGAGGGCGATGGCGATAAGCATCACGCCCATGATGACGCCCGGCAGGAAACCGGCGCTGAACAGACGGCTGACGCTTTCCTCCGCGATGACGGCGTAGAGAACCAGCGGCACGGACGGCGGAATGACGACGCCGATCGTACCGGCGGCGGCGACGAGCGCGGCGCAGAGCTTCAAAACGGCATCCTGCATGAGGCGCGCCATGTCGTTCCCGACGTGGTGCTCGACGCCCAGATTGGCCTCGCCTTTCAGCCCCGTGCGCAGAATATCGGCCATCAGCGAGGGGATTTCCAGCGACTTGTGCGCGCTGGCGTAAACCGCCTGCGCGTCCCGGACGATTTCCCCGCGCCAGTCGATGCTGTGCAGGAGCTGGCTGCCCATCCGCGCGGTGACGACGTTCATCACGTTGATCTCCGGGCTGAGGTCGGCGACGACGCCCTCGATGGTCGCAAGGCCGCGCGCGAGCATCGTCAGGCTGCTCGGCATGGAAATGCCGTTGCGCTTCATCACGTCGGTCAGATCCTCAAAGACCTTCGCCAGATCCATGCTGCCCAGATCGGCCGTACCGGCGCGCTCGATGAGCAGGTCGCTGCCAACGACAACTGGAACATGGTGACCCAGCAGACCGCTGAGTGGAATGCCGAGACTGCCCAGCAGATCGTCCAGTCCGTCATCGACTCCGGCAAGGAATTCAACGTCATCTACGCCGAGAACGACGACATGGCCAAGGGCGCTGTCGCGGCGCTCGACAAGGCGAACATCTCCCACGGCGTGGGCAAGGACGTCATCGTCATGGGCTTCGACTGCAACAAGTGGGCGCTTGAAGAGCTGCTCGCCGGCAACTGGAACTACGACGGCCAGTGCAACCCCTTCCAGGCTTCCTACATCGACGCCATCATCAAGGACCTGCAGGCCGGCAAGGCTCCCGCTGAAAAGACCATCATCATGGACGAGAAGGGCTTCGATGCTTCCACCATCACGCAGGAAGACGTCGACAACTACGGCATCTGATCTGACATACAACATCGCATAATCAAAAATTCGGCTGCGTGCGGCACGGCGTATATGGAGCATTCCGTGTACCCGCGCTGCACGCAGCATGCCACTATGGAGGCGAATACGATGCAGGAAACAGCTTTACTGGAATTGCGGGGGATCTGCAAATTCTTCCCCGGCGTCCGCGCGCTCGACGGTGTGGATTTTACCCTGTGCAAGGGTGAGATCCACGCGCTGATGGGCGAGAACGGCGCGGGCAAATCCACGCTCATCAAGGTGCTCACGGGCGTGTATTCCAAAGACGAGGGCACCATTTCCATGGAAGGAACGCCCGTACAGATCCGCACGACGCAGGACGCGCTCAAGGCGGGCATCAGTACGGTTTATCAGGAGATCACCCTCTGCCCAAATCTGACTGTGGCGGAGAATCTATATATCGGCAGGACCAAGGGCGCCTTTACCAACTGGCGCAAGATGAACGCGGGCGCGAAGAAGCTCCTCAGCTCGCTCGGCATCCCCGCCGCGCCCACGCAGCAGCTGTCGAGCTGCTCCATCGCCGTGCAGCAGATGGTCGCCATCGCCCGCGCGGTCGATATGGAGTGCAAGGTGCTCATCCTCGACGAGCCGACGTCCTCTCTGGACGAGCAGGAGGTCGAAAAGCTCTTTAAGCTCATGCTGGACCTCAAGTCCCGCGGCGTCGGCATCATCTTCGTCACGCACTTCCTCGAGCAGGTCTACGCCGTCTGCGACCGCATCACGGTCCTGCGCGACGGTAAGCTCGTCGGCGAGTACAAGATCGCGGAGCTGCCGCGCGTACAGCTCGTGTCCAAGATGCTCGGCAAGGAGCTCGACGATCTGTCTGAGATCAAGACCGAAGGCGCCGAGGACGCGCTGGAGAACGCAGAGGTCGTCTATGAGGCGTCCGGGCTTTCCAGCGCGGCCGGCGTGCGCCCGTTCGATTTCTCCATCCGCAAGGGCGAGGTCAACGGCTTTACGGGCCTGCTCGGCTCCGGCCGCAGCGAGTCCGTCCGCGCGATCTTCGGCGCGGACCACGTGTCCAGCGGCACGGTCAAGATGGGCGGCAAGCTGGTGAAGATCACCTCGCCGCTCGCGGCCATGAAGCACGGCATCAGCTACCTGCCCGAGGACCGCAAGCGCGACGGCATCATCGGCGATCTTTCCGTGCGCGACAACATCATCCTCGCCCGCCAGGTGCTCGACGGCTTCTTCCATCCCATCTCCAAGGCCAAGGCCGAGAAGTATGCTGAGGAGTACATCAGGCTCCTGAGCATCAAGACGGCCTCGACCGATACGCCCATCAAGTCGCTCTCCGGCGGCAACCAGCAGAAGGTCATCCTCGCGCGCTGGCTGCTGGCCAATCCCGTCTATATGATCCTCGACGAGCCGACGCGCGGCATCGACGTCGGCACGAAGGTCGAGATCCAGAAGCTCGTGCTGCAGCTGGCCGCCGAGGGCAAGAGCGTGACATTCATCTCGTCCGAGATCGACGAGATGCTCCGCGTCTGCTCCCGCCTCGTCGTCATGCGCGACCGGCAGGTCGTCGGCGAGCTGCGCGGCAGCGACCTAAACCAGAGCAGCATCATGAAAACCATCGCCGGAGGTGAACAGGCATGAACGAAACGACACAGAAGCGGCAGGGGAACTTCCTGACCCGCCTGGTGCGGAAGCAGATCTTCATCCCGCTGGCAGCGCTCTTGCTGCTGATCGTATTCAACCTCATCGCGGACCCCTCCTTCTTTGCCATCACGCTGAAGGAAAACAGCCTCGGCGATCTGGTCCTGACGGGCAACCTCATCACCATCCTTGACAACGCCTCCGAGCTCGTCATCCTCGCCATCGGCATGACGCTCGTCACCGCGGCTTCCGGCGGACAGGATATCTCCGTCGGCTCCGCCATCGCCATTGCGGGCAGCGTCGTGCTGCGCGTGCTGTGCGGCACGAATTCCCGCCCGGATACCCTGCAGGCGCCCATCATCGTGGCGTTTTTGGCCTGCTGCGTTGTCTCGATGCTTTTCGGCGCGTTCAACGGCACGCTCGTCGCCGTCTTCAAGATCCAGCCGATGGTCGCGACCCTGATCCTCTATACCGCCGGCCGCTCCATCGCCGCCTGGATCAACAACAACGAGCTGCCCATGATCTCCGACCCGTCCTTCGCCTACTACGGCAACTTCCTGCCGGGCGTGGCGGTGCCGACGCCGATCTTCATCGCCGTCATCTGCATGATCCTCGCCTGGGCGCTGCTGCGGTTCACGAACATCGGCCTGTACTCGCAGGCCGTCGGTATCAACGCCAGCGCCGCGCGGCTCAACGGCATCCACCCGCAGTTCGTGAAGTTCCTGACCTACGTCATCCTCGGCCTGTGCGTGGCCGTGGCGGGCTTTATCAAGGTCAGCCGCTTCTCCACCATCAACTACTCCGTCGTGGCCAAGGACATCGAGATGGACGCGATCCTGGCCGTCGCCCTCGGCGGCAACGCGCTCTCCGGCGGCAAGTTCAACATCTGGGCCTCCGTCCTCGGCGCATATGTCATCCAGTTCCTCACCACCACGCTCTTTAAATTCAACGTCGTTTCCAGCGCCCTGCCCGCCTACAAGGCCGTCGTGGTCATCATCCTCGTCGTGCTGAGCGCGCCGACCGTCCGCGAAAAGCTCGAGGCGCTCAAAAAGCGGCACAGGACCGAAGAAAAGAAGGAGGCCGGCACCCATGCGGAATAAAACCAACCATACGCCGCTCACGCGCGGAAGCCGCCTGACGGACGCAAAGCTGCTGCTCATCATCACGATCTGCGTCTTCGTCGTCATGTATCTGTGCGCGGTATTGTTCCTCGGCTCGGGCTTCAAAAAGCCGCAGACCTTCTTCAATATCCTCAACGAAAACGCGGCCCTGCTCATTCTTTCCTGCGGCATGAGCCTCGTCATGATCACGGGCGGCATCGACATCTCCGTCGGCACGCTCACCGCGCTCGTGTGCATGAGCTGCGCGGTCAATCTGGATTTCCATGGCGGCACGGTCCTGACGGCCATCCTGCTTGCGCTCGGCATCGGCACGGCTTTCGGCCTCGTGCAGGGCTTTCTGATCGCGTATCTGGAGATCCAGCCCTTCATCGTCACCCTCGCTGGCATGTTCTTCGCCAAGGGCATGACGACCATCGTCAACGCCACGCAGTTCAACGTGGAAAACGAGGCCTTCAAGGCCCTCAAGGAGACGCGCATCTATGTCCCCGGCATGGGCTCGGTCAATAAGCTCGGCGCGTATGTCCCGGCCTATGTGGAGATCGGCGTCGTCGTCGCGCTGGTGGTCGTGGCAGTTTTGTTCGTGGTGCTCCGCTGGACGAGGTTCGGCAGAAGCGTCTACGCCGTCGGCGGCAACAGCTACAGCGCCAACATGCTGGCCATCAACGTCAAGCGCACGAAGTTCCTCGCGCACCTGATCTGCGGCATCCTCGCGGGCATCGGCGGCTTCGTCTATTTCCTGCACGTCGGCTCCGGCTCGCCGTCGCACGCCAGCGGCGCGGAGATGAACGCCATCGCGGCCTCCATCATCGGCGGCACGATGCTCACCGGCGGCGTCGGCAACATCATCGGCACATTTTTCGGCGTTCTGTCGCTCAGCACGATCAAAAATATCGTTTCTTCCCTCGGTTTGGACGAAGCATGGTGGACAAATATCACCGTAGCTGGTATGATATGCTTGTTCCTTGTAATTCAAAGTCTGGTCCTTTCCCGCAAAAATAAGGATTCTTGAGGTGACAAGTATGAAACAGTATTTTCTCGGCATCGAATTCGGCTCGACACGGATCAAAGCAGTGCTGCTTGACGAGAAGCATGCGATCGTAAAAAGCGGCGACTATACCTGGAAAAGCAGTCTGGAAAACGGCGTGTGGACGTACCACATGGAAGACGTGCAGGAGGGCCTGCGCACGGCGATCCGCAACCTCGGCAAGCTGCCGGGCAAGATCTCCGCGATGGGCGTCTCCGGCATGATGCACGGCTATCTGGCCTTTGATAAAGACTGGAACCTGCTCGCGCCCTTCCGCACCTGGCAGAACACCATGACCGGCGAGGCCGCGGACAAGCTGACCGAGGCCTTCGGCTTCAACATCCCGCAGCGCTGGTCCGCCGCGCACCTGTATCAGGCCGTCCTGAACGGCGAACCGCACGTCAAGAACATCGCCCACGTCACCACGCTCGCGGGCTATGTGCATTACCTGCTGACGGGCGAAAATGTCCTCGGCGTCGGCGAAGCCTCCGGCATGTTCCCCATCGACAGCGAGACACTGACGTATGACGCGGCGATGCTGGACAAATTCGACGCGCTGATGGCGAAATACGGTTTTGACTGGAACATCCGTGCAGTCCTTCCGGAGGTCCGGACTGCCGGTCAGTCGGCTGGCCTGCTGACGCCGAGCGGCAGCGAATACCTCGGCGGCCTCCTGCCCGCGGGCATCCCCCTCTGCCCGCCCGAGGGCGACGCCGGCACTGGCATGACGGCGACGAACGCCGTCGCGCCCCGCACCGGCAACGTCTCGGCCGGCACGTCCATCTTTGCCATGGTCGTTCTGGAGAAGCCCCTCTCGAAGCTCTACCCCGAGATCGACATGGTCACCACCCCGACGGGCAAGCCCGTCGCCATGGTCCACTGCAACAACTGCACGAACGACATGAACGCCTGGGTCTCCCTGCTCGGCGAGACCGCGCAGCTGTTCGGCGCGGAGGTCTCCACCGGCGAGCTGTTCACGAAGCTCTATCAGAAGAGCCTCGAGGGCGAGACCGACTGCTCCGGCGTTCTGACCTATAACTATATGGCGGGCGAGGGCGTCACGCACCTCGATGAGGGCCGCCCGATGGTCGTCCGCAAGCCCGAGAGCAAGTTTACCCTGGCCAACTTCCTGCGCTCCCAGCTCTACGCCACGATGGCGACCTTGAAGCTCGGCATGGACATCCTTGCCGGGGAACACGTGGCGATCGACAGCCTGACCGGCCACGGCGGCCTGTTCAAGACGCCGGTCGTCGGCCAGAAGTACATGGCCGCGGCCTGCCATGCGCCGGTCACGTGCATGCAGTCGGCAGGCGAGGGCGGCCCGTACGGCATGGCCCTGCTCGCATCCTACATGGTGCAGGGGAAAGACGGCGAGACGCTTGAAGACTACCTTGCGGACGAGATCTTCGCCGGAGTGCGCAGCACGACGCTCGCTCCCGACCCCGAAGACGCCGCGGGCTTCGACCGTTACCTCGCCAGCTACCGCAGCTGCCTCGCAGCGGAAAAGGCCGCCGTCGCAGCATTCTAAGGAGGATATCATGAAACACTATGAATTCTGGTTTGTCGTCGGCTCGCAGACGCTCTACGGCGACGACGTTCTGACCACCGTCGCCAACCGCGCGGAGGAAATGGCGCAGAAGCTCTCCGCCGTGCTGCCGTATCCGCTCAAGTATAAAGTGACTGCCAAGTCCAGCGCCGAGATCACGCAGGTCGTAAAAGAGGCCAATTATGATGATAATTGCGCCGGTATCGTCACCTGGTGCCACACGTTCAGCCCGTCGAAGATGTGGATCAACGGCCTTGATCTGCTCCAGAAGCCGTGGCTGCATTTCGCCACCCAGTATAACCGCGAGATCCCCAACGAGGAGATCGACATGGACTTCATGAACCTCAACCAGGCCGCCCACGGCGACCGGGAGCACGGCTTCATCGGCGCACGCCTGCGCAAGCCGCGCAAGGTCATCGCCGGTTACTGGCAGGACGCAGACGTGCAGGCCCGCATCGGCAGCTGGATGAAGGCCGCCATCGGTGTTGCCGTCTCGAAGGACATGAAGGTCATGCGCTTCGGCGACAATATGCGCAACGTCGCCGTCACCGAAGGCGATAAGGTCGAAGTCCAGAAGAAGCTCGGCTGGGAGGTCAACACCTGGGCCGTCGGCGATCTGGTCAAGGAAATGAACGCCGTCACCGAGGCGGAAATTGACGCTCTGATGGACGTTTACCGCGAAAAGTACGACTTCGCGACCGACGATATCGCCGCCATCCGCTATCAGGCGCGCGAAGAGATCGCCATGAAGAAAATGATGGACGCCGAGGGCTGCAAAGCCTTCTCGAATACCTTCCAGGATCTCTACGGCATGGAGCAGCTGCCGGGCCTCGCTTCCCAGCACCTGATGGCGCAGGGCTACGGCTACGGCGGCGAAGGCGACTGGAAGGTCGCAGCGATGACCGCGATCCTGAAAGCCATGGGCGAGAACGGAAACGGCGCGTCCGCGTTCATGGAGGATTACACCTACCACCTCGTCAAGGGGCAGGAATACAGCCTTGGCGCACATATGCTGGAGGTCTGCCCGTCCGTCGCTGTCGGCCGTCCGCGCATTGAGACGCACTTTCTCGGCATCGGCATGAACGAAAAGGACCCGGCGCGCCTTGTCTTTGAAGGAAAGCCCGGTAAGGCGGTCGTGGTCAGCCTCATTGACATGGGCGGCCGCCTGCGCCTGATCGTACAGGATATCGAGGCCGTCAAGCCCATCATGCCCATGCCGAACCTGCCGGTCGCCCGCGTCATGTGGCGCGCCATGCCCGACCTCACCACCGGCGTTGAATGCTGGATCACGGCGGGCGGCGCACACCACACCGTCCTCAGCTACGACGTCACCGCCGAGCAGCTCCGCGACTGGGCCCGCATGATGGAGATCGAATTCGTCCACATCACCAAAGACACCACCGTCGAATCCCTGGAGCACGAACTCTTCCTCAACGACCTCGCGTGGAAGCTGAAATAACCCCCGACCGCCCCTCTCAGAGGGGCGGTCTTCTTTTTCTCCCGGCAGAGGCCGATGCAAACGCATCGGCCCTGCTGTTTTTTTACGCAAAAACACCCGCGAAAAAGAAAAAAATGCAGATCTCCGGCTGCATTTCAGGAAGATTTCAGGCTGGTGCTGTAAAATGAAGACGCAGCAGCTGCGCCCACGCGTGCTGGTGTCCTACGTGCGCGGGCCGTATGTCTATGCCGCCGGTTCGGTTAAAAAACAGGAGGAACTGCCATGACATTCAACGACATCTTCAAATCCAGCTTTCTGGAGAACGTTTCCGAGTTTTCCATCCTTGATACCCTCATCGGCCTGGCCGTCGCGCTGGTGATCGGCCTGTTCATCTTCATCATCTACAAGAAAACGCTGACCGGCGTGCTGTATTCCAGCGGCTTCGCGCTGACGCTGGTGGGCCTGTCCCTTGTCACCACGCTGGTCATTATGGCCGTCACGAGCAACGTGGTCCTGTCTCTCGGCATGGTGGGCGCGCTGTCCATCGTCCGCTTCCGCACGGCCATCAAGGAGCCGGTCGAGATCGTGTTCCTGTTCTGGTCGCTCGCGGTGGGCATTGTCATCGGTGCGGGCATGATCCCGCTGGCGGTCATCGGCTCTGCTATCATCGCTGCAGGCATGGCGGCCGCCGTCTGCCTGTGCCTGTGCACAGTCGCGTTTTCCGGTCCAATCGCGGCAGCGGCAGGGGAGACCGGCGTTTCCATGGCGTATGAGACGGCGCTGTTCGATACGAGCAGCGTGCTCGAGGTCAATATCCGCATGGACAAGGCCGACTGGAACGATATGCCGGCCAACGCCGCGGCGGAGGAATATTACCAGTGCGACGTCGAGATCGGCGGTACGACCTTTTACCGCGTCGCCATCCGCCCCAAGGGCAACACCAGCCTGACCTCCATCGCCAGCGACCCCACGACCGACCGCTACAGCTTCAAGCTGGAATTTGACCACTATGTAGACGGACAGACCTGCTTCGGTCTGGATAAGCTCATCCTGAACAACAACTATGCCGACGCCACCAATATGAAAGAGGCGCTGATCTACGATATGTACCAGTACCTCGGCGCGGACGCCTCCCTCTACAATTACGCCAAACTCTCCGTCAATGGCGAATACTGGGGCGTCTATCTTGCGCTCGAGGCCGTGGAGGATAGCTTCCTGCTCCGCAATTACGGCGTGCAGGACGGCGAGCTCTATAAGCCGGACAGCATGAACATCGGCGGCGGAAAAGATTTCGGTGACTTCAATGCCGACGATATAGATTTCGGTGATCTGGATCTCGGCGACATGACCCCGCCGGATAGGAATGCCGCGCCTGCGGAACAAAAAACGGCCGCCGCCGGAGAACGCCCTGCGGACGATTTCGGCTTTGGCGGCGGCAAGGGCGGCTTCTCCATGAGCGGAGGCGGCGCGGACCTTAATTATACAGACGATAAGCTGGACAGCTACGAGATCATCTGAGACGGCGAGATCGCCGACACCACAAAGGCCGACCACAAGCGCGTGGTCACTGCTCTCAAAAACATTTCGGAAGGTAATGCCCTGGAAGATTATATGGACGTCGACAACCTGCTCCGCTATATGGCCGTCCACGTCTTCTCCGTCAACGAGGATAGCCTGTCCGGCATGATGGCCCACAACTATTACCTCTATGAAGCCGGCGGAAAGCTGAACCTCATCCCGTGGGATTATAACCTCGCCCTCGGCGGCATGGGGCGCAGCAATGACGCTACCAGTGTTGTGAACGATGCCATCGACAACGCGTTCTCCGGCACGAACTTCTTTGACACCCTGATGGCGGATGAGACCTGCCACAGCCGGTATTACGCCTATCTGCAGCAGCTCGTAAGCGAGTATATTGACGGCGACGGCTTCGATGCGTTCTACACGCGCGTGCGCAGCCAGATCGATGCGCTCGTGGAGTCGGACCCCACCGCGTTCTATTCCTATGACGAGTATCTGACAGCCGCCGAGACCCTCTATCAGGTGGTCAAGCTGCGCGGGCAGTCCATTCAGGGCCAGCTGGACGGGACGATCCCCTCTACCGAAGCCGCGCAGCGCACCAGCGACGCGCTCGTGGACGCCTCCGCGCTCGATCTCAGCGCCATGGGCTATATGAACAGCGGCGGTGGCGGCGGCTTCGATGCACCAGCTGCTTCCGAAACGCGGACCGCGCCGGACATGTCCGACGGGCCTGAACATACGCCGTCCGCAGGCTTTGGCCCGTCCCAGTTCAGCGGGGAAGGGCAGAATGCTGACGATCCGCAGCAGACAGCCGAAGATGCACCGGCTTCCGGCGGCTGGCCGGATCCGGGCAGCTTCCCCGGCAGCTCCGCAGACGCATCCGCAGCGATCCCCACAGACGACCTGCTCCTGTACGCCCTTTCCCTCCTGCCCCTCACCGCCGCCCTCCTCTTCGCCCTCCTGTACCGCAGAAGGCCGCGAAAGCAATAACGCTCCCAGCCGCAAAACGTCAGACGGGACCCGTCTGGCATTTTCCATAACTTGAAAAATCTGCTGGATATCCTTGTGCTTTTGCCGCATGTATGCTATAATTTTGATAAAACGAGACACAGCAGAAAAGCACACGCGCCCGCTGCCGCAAAGGGCTGCGGGAGAATCCGGAAAGGGAGTGCTACCTATGATGAGATGGAAAGAACTTCTGGAAAAGAAACCGCATGCCTGGGTCAAATGGGGCGTGATCGCGGCCTGTCTCTGCATTGTGATTGCCGGATTTTTTGTAATCAGACAGCGTGCGGCAGCCCTGCCGGTCGAGCAGGTGGAAAACCCCGTGTTCGTCTCGCGGGAGGAAGAGCCGGTGATGCAAAGAGACGACCTCAAAAACATGCTGGTGAACAACATCGTCGTATGGGGGACGGTACAGGACTGTTCCTACCTTCGCATCCGGGCCGGGGATTCGGTCTGGTATCTCACCACGATGCGCGTCGCCGTGGACACGGTGATCCGCGGGGAAGCGGATGCGCCGACGATCGACATCGTCTCCGGCGAATGCTATACGGGGGAACCTGTCCCGGAAGAAGAATTTCCCGTCCAGCCCGGTATCGCGGACTGCATTCCGGGGACGGAAGGGATCTTTGCGGTCAGCCCGGTGCAGGCGGGCGCTGTATGGGACATCGGCGGCCGGAGCACGGCTGTCCGCGAATTTGGCGACTATATCTACCGCATCCGCTGCAGCCTTCAGGAGGACAGCATCGTCTATGACGATCTTGTTCTGCCGATCAGCGAAGTGGAAACCGCGGGATCGTGAGGAAAAACCATGGATGATGTCCAGCCGTAAATACTATGACGGCTCCGGCGCGCTCTGCGTGCGGATCCCGGACAACCGGTAACAGACATGAAACGCACGGGACAAGGTGCTTCCTTGTCCCGTGCGTTTACGGATATATCGTGCGATCCGCGCTATGTTCTGGGCTGCGCGATCCGCTTCTGCTGCAGCTCCGCCCGGAGGAGGATACCGAGGGTCAGGCAGAAATCCGGGTTTTTGAGGTCGCAGCCGAGCAGCTGCGTGATGTGGGCGAGGCGATCCAGAAGGGTCGAGCGGTGCAGGTAGAGCGCCGCCGCTGTTTTGGTGACGGAGAGGTTATTATCGAGATAGACGCGCAGCGTCTCCAGATAGGAGACCTGCGAGCTTTCGTCGTGCGCCTTCAGCTTTTTCAGGCCGTCCGGGTAATAGACCCATGAGGGCCGCCCGGCCAGCGCGCCGGACAGGAGCTGCGGCAGCAGATAGTCCTGAAAGTAAAAGACTGTGCTGCTTCCGTCCTGCAAAAGTCCGTTCTGCAGCGCGCTGGACGCCTGAAACCACGCCTGATTGGCCTCATACAGATTGGAAAACGCGCTGGATACACCGCAGATCAGGCCGAGTTTATCCAAAAGCGGCAGCAGCTGCGCCGTCGTCTCGCGCTCAGCCTGTGCGGCGGGCAGAAACGCGGCGACGGTGCGCTCGTATTCAAATGCCATCGCGCCGGGGTGCCGTTCCTCCAGCGCGGCGGACAGATACGCGCCGGGCAGCGGAGCCGCGCCGCGCTTCGGCTGGAGCCGGACGCAGACCCAGTCCGTCTTTCCGTTTTCCTGACTGAGCGCCCGCCGCAGCTCAAAATCGACCGGCTGCCCGGCAATGACGCTGCGCAGTGCGCGGCGAACGGCAGACCGGGTGCTGGCGAGCACCGGGTTTTGCTGGATCGCCTGCCGCAGGAGCTTGGCAAGGAAAACCGCGAGCGACCGGTCGGAATCCCGCAGCGGGCGGAACGCCTCGAACACCGTCAGGCAGCCGAGATATTCCTCCTGATCGAACACATTGACCGACAGCGTCCGCGCGCCCTGCAGCTCCAATAAGAGCGGTTCATGGACATGGGTGGAAAGGTCGTGCAGGGACAGAAACGTCGCCATTTTCTCCGCGTCAAACGTCTCGGTATCCAGCCGGATGCCGAGATCTTTTTGGAAATATGCCTCATCTGTCACGGCCAGATACCGGAAGTCCGAACCGATCAGCTGCATCGGATTGGAAAGAATGTCGCGGCTGACCTCCAGCATCTGCGGCAGGCTTGCGCCGTGGCGGAGGATGTGCCAGAGGCGTTCCTCCCATGCTTCATATCGGTCAAAAATATGCTGCACCAGATTGAAGACCCGGAAAATATCCGTATCCGCCTCGACCACGATCACGCTGCACCGGTCATAGAACGCGGTCAGATTCCAGTGCTGCCCGAGGCAGACGAGGCATACGTTTTCACGCAGCGACGGCCGCGCGGGCAGATGATCGGCAGAGCAGACATAAACGCGGTCTTTCTCGAACGTCTGCGTCCGGTCGAGATAAAATTCCGGTCGGTTCAGCGTTAAATCCAGACTGCCCGCGCCGTGCAGCTCGACGGCCTTCAGCTCCTCCTTCAGTCTCCAATAGAGAATATCCGCGCACAGCTTCATGGGAGCTTCCTCCAATCGTTTTCTTGATTTTTATTATATTCCGGCAGAAAGCGGCTGTCAACGAAGTTACCATACAAATTGTATGGGTCGCATTTCTGGATGGCGAAGAATCTGCTGTTTTACACAAAAATAGCACGTACAAATTGTATGATTTGCTTCCATACAAACTGTATGGCGTAAACCGGCAAAAACCGCGCAATTTGCAGCATTTCCGCGGCATAGGCTATTTTTTATAATAGAGTCAACTCAGAAAAGAAACAGGAGGAATACCATGCTAAAGAAAAAACTGGAGCAGCGGAAATGCTTCCCGACCGCGTGGGGCAAGCTCATCCCAGAGGAAGAAGCCTACCGGCAGCTCAACCGGCAGATCGCGGCCATGACCGCGAATCTGTTTCAGGTCATGCGCATCTTTGAGCCGAGCTGGGAAAAGCGCACCGAGGCCATCTGCGACATCGCCAACATGATGAACATGGCAGTTGCGGGCACGCCGGAGGAACAGAAGGACTATGTCAACGCCTCGCTCTATGAGGCGTTCAACATCCCGGAGCTGTGCGAAAGGTCGAGCTGGCTCGGCGGCATCACCGGCGACTCCGGCGACGAGTGGGAGAACATGGCGGGCCGCGTCGTGCAGTTCACACGCAACCGCGTGGAAAAGGAACTCGACACCTGTCCGTGGGACATCGTCGGCAGTGAGCTCTGCAACATGACGACCAGTATGTTCACGGCGAACTTTGACCTTGCCTCCTCCAAGGGGACGGAGAATGAAGTCGCGCTCAACATGTGTCAGGCGCGCGGCTGCGGCAACAAGCACTGCCGCGTCGTGGCGGAGCGCCGCGACGTGTATAACCTCCCCAAGCAGGGGTGGCTCGACCACATGCAGCAGCCCGTCGACCCCATCCACGACACCCCGCGCGAGCGCATGGTCAAGGAAGGCCAGTGCCTGCGCAACGGTCAGTACACGCAGAACTTCGGCGAGGAAACGTCGCTCGAAACCGCGTACCACTGGGTCGCGCAGATGGGCTGGGTCTGGTCTATCCAGTTCCCGATGATGGCCATCAAGGACATGGCTCCCGATGAGGACGAGTTCCTGCGCGTGTTCCGCATCGTCTTTGCCACGGCCGGCAAGAACCAGTTCATCGATCCGTTCGCCAAAGAGGGCCTGCGCAGCTATCTCGGCGTGCCGCACGAGATGGACGAAAACGACGGCAGAATTCTCGGCGGCTACATCCGCTATATGCTCGACGTGCAGCAGGTGCCGTATGAAATGGTGCGCTGGACGAAGGACGAGACGTGGATCAAGGTCAAGAGCGAGGACTTCACAGCCCGCTATGAGATGGCGCCGCTCGACGAGCTGGTCGATGCCTACGAGGCGCAGTGGAACGGCGCGGCGAAAACGCTCGTCAGCCCCGAATGGTCCTGCGTCATCGAGGACCGCGACGAGGAAGACATGTACATCAAGGTCATCCGCAAGGAAGACCTGCGGATGCTGTAAGGAGGTGCCGAACGATGTTATTCAGAGAAGATCAAGTCGCACGCGCCGACGCCGAGGCCATCCGCAAGGGCGTAGGCTTCTACCGCTGGACGCATGATCTGGTGGAGATCACCGGCAAGGACGCACTGGAAGTCCTGCAAAAAATTTATATCAGCGACATTTCCAAGGTCGCCGTCGGGCGCTCGAAATACACCGCCTCGCTGGACGAAAACGGCGAGATCATCGACGACGTGATCGTCATGCACATGGCGGACGGCCTGTATTGGGTCTCCGACCTCTACGGCCCGCGCCTGCTGCCGTGGATCGAGCAGCACAAGGGAGAGGCTGATATTCACGCGAAGATCATCACCTACGACTGGGATATGTACGCCGTGCAGGGCCCGGACAGCCTCAAGGCGATGAACGCCATGCTGGACGCGCCGGTCGACGATCTCAAGCGCTTCGGCATCTGTGAGCGGAAGCTGGGCGATATCCCCGTTTATATCCACCGCTCCGGCTTCACCGGTGAAAACGGATATGAGATCTACTCCGCATTCGACAAGAGCGCAGAAGTTCACGACCTGGCGCTGAAGGCAGTCGCGTCTGTCGGCGGCCGTGAGCTGCAGACGCTCGAGGTCTATGTCCGCTCCATTCCGATGGAAAAGGGCTTCGCGCTCAAGCAGGACTTCAAGCACCTGAGCCCGTATGAATGCGGCCTCGGCTGGGCCGTCGCCGCCGACAAGGACTTTATCGGCAAGGAAGCGGCGCTGGCGCGCAAGGAGCACCCGAAATACCGCATGGTCGGTCTGGAATTCTCCCGCGAATCGACGGAGGATATCTCCATCTGGGAGCGTGTGTACTGGTACGGCGTCGAGGTCGGCCGCTGCGCACAGACCATCTACGGCTATACCGTGGACAAGAACATTGGCTTCGCCACCGTCCGCGCGGACGTGCCCGACGGCGCGGAACTGACCGTCGGCTGCAACGATTCGCCCGCTGTTGTCGTAAACAAGGTTTTCTGCTGAGGAGGACATGATGGGAAGATTAGATGGTAAAGTCTGCATCGTGACCGGCGCTTCCGCCGGGATCGGGCGCGCCACGGCGGAGCTGTTTTGCCGCGAGGGCGCGAAGGTCGTGGCGGTCGCCCGCCGCGAAGAACGGCTGAAGGAGTTGGCCGAGGAATGCAAGGATGCTCCCGGTGAAATGACGTGGTACGCGGGCGACGTCGGCGACCCGGCGGCAGCCGTGGGCATGGTGAAAAAGGCAGTCGAGACGTTTGGAAAGCTGGACGTTGCCGTCAACTGCGCGGGCGTGATGGACGACAACACGGCCATCGCCGATATGTCCGACGAAATGCTGGAAAAGACATTCCGCATCAATACGTTCGGCCTGATGTACGGCCTGCGCGAGGAATGTAAGCAGTATCTCGCGCAGGGGGATGGCGGCGTGATCGTCAACATCTGCTCCGTCGGCGCAACGCACCAGACCGCGGGCGCGGCCTACTGCGCGAGCAAGGGCGCGGTGCTGGCGGCGACAAAGAACACGGCGTTCATGTACATGGAGGAGGGCATCCGCTGCAACGCGCTCTCGCCCGGCGGCGTCGTGACCGATATTCCGCTGGTCATGCCGCCCGCCGACGAGTTCGGCTTTGGCAGGACCAGCAAGCTGCTGGAGTTCTCCGGCGAGCTTGCCATGCCGGAGGACCTGGCAGACGCGATCTTGTTCCTGGCCAGCGACCAGTCCCGCTATGTGAACGGCGAAGAACTCAAATGCGACGGCGGCTGGACGTGCTTCTGAGAGAATGCAAACGAAAACACGGCACAGGCGGCCCATACAGAGCCGCCTGTGCCGTATCCAAATCAGGGAGTCACACATGAAGAAAACAATTACGGTCGTGACAGGCGGTCACGGCGGCATGGGAAAAGGCGATCTGTAAGGAACTCGGAAAAACGTCCGTGATCGTGCTGGCGGGGCGCAACCTCGCAAAGATGGAAGCGGCAAAAGCGGAGCTGGACGAGCTTGGTGTGGAGAGTCACCTTTGCAAAACAGACATCGCGGACCGCACACAGGTGCAGGCGTTGGCAGACTAGGGCCGGATACATCAACGGCGTGGACATTCTCGCCGACGGCGGCCAGAATGCCGGAATCTTCGTCCCTCAAATTTAACAGACACATAAAATGGGCGGCGCTCCAGTCGGAGCGCCGCCCATTTTGAAGGGATGAGGCGTGTAAGATCAATTATTCGATCGCCTGAAGCTCCTTATCCAGATCGTCCAGATGGGGCTTGAGGAACGCCGACTGCGGGAAGCTGGCGAGCTTGCGCAGCGTCAGACCGCCGACGAGCTTCATCTGCGGGTTCTTGGAAGCATCGGGGCTGTACTTGTCCAGCACGGCTGCTGCCGCCGGATTCTTCAGAATGTCCTTTACCTTGCTGTCGAGAGAAAATGCCATGAGAGTAACCTCCTCTTTCTTTGATTCTCTATGTATATTTTAGAGAATCCCGCCGAAAAAGGAAATCCTGCAAACTGGCGGATATGCACTGCGGAAACCCGTTCGATTTGCGGGGGGGACGCGTCGCGGAATCTCCAGGAGCAGGCGATGCTGTTCGAGATGAGCTGCAAGAAGCTGAACCCGGACATTGACCGGTCAATCACGCTGGAGAAGTACACGGAAATCTGGCTCCAGACGATTGCGCCGGACAAGCTGGCGAAGTCTACACTCGTGCGCGAGAAGCAGGATATTGAACGCTTCAAGCCGTACCTCGGCAGCTATAAACTGGTCGATCTGCGGCCGGAACACTTCCGCAGTCTGTACACAAAGCTGCGGCAGCAGAAAAATAAAGCGACAGGAAAGCCGCTCTCTGAAGCGACGGTCGAGGGTGTGCACAGCTGTCTGTGCGGCATCCTCTCCGACGCGATGGAGGGCGGCTATATCGATCATAACCCGGCTTGGCGAACGTACAAATATGCAGGGCAGAAGAAAGAGAAAAAGATTGCGGACGATGAAATGGTGAAAAAGCTGATTCAGGCGCTGGAAACCGTGAGCATCCTGCATGAGACATATTTCAAATTGATTATCGCAACCGGAATGCGGCGCGGCGAATGCTGTGCGCTCAAATGGGAGGATATCAACTACGCCGGGCGGAGCATTCACGTCTGCCGGAACGCAGTCAAAACGACCGGTGACGAGATCATCGTGAAAGCCCCGAAAACGAAAGCGGGCAACCGGTATGTGTACTTTTCCGCTGAGATGGAAAGCCTGCTCCGCGAGTACGAAGCCTTCTGCGCTGCCGAAACCGAGCGCTACGACCGGCGCAAGCAGACCAAGGATGACTATGTGTTCCGCAGAAAGGGCATGAAACTGCCGATGACGCCGTCGACCTTCACATGGCGCTTCAAGAAAATCCTCAAAGCAAACGACCTGCCGACGGACCTGAATGTTCACAGCCTGCGCCACACGGCGGCAAGCCTGTTCATCGCCAGCGGCACGGATGTCGGCACAGTTGCCGGACTCTTAGGACACAGCCAACCGTCGACCACGCTGGATATCTATACACACGCCTTCGATAAGAACAAGAAAGC
>OJKC01001056.1_pt1 | contig 18648 bp, 14 predicted proteins | sample 1596401 | NCBI WGS metagenome assembly OJKC01 (sample SAMEA4350162, study PRJEB24818) | metagenome | biome: human; feature: gut; material: faeces | place: Denmark | collected 2013-09 | reverse complement strand
GGGCGGCCCGTTATTCCGGGGGGATGTGGTGGGTTTGCAAGCAAACCGGCTCCGTTTTTTAACGCTCGTCGCTGCTCGTTTCTTTTTCCGCACTTTTCGCAAGGCGGAGACTGTTGTGCGCTCCGCGCAACGATGATTTATTACGATTTGACTTCCTCTATACTCAGTTTTAGCAGGCCTCGGCCTGCGGGATCGCACTGCGAAAATAGCGGAAGCAGTGATGGCAGCGGCGCGAGCGCCCGAAGCAATCGTGCGCTGCGCAATCGTGATTAGTTATTTCCCACGCAGGGCCCTACGCAAATTGGCTGTGTTGCCGATTCTGCGGGTCGGAGCCTGCGGAGGCTCGCCGCTGGGGGCGTGCTCCGCAGTGTTGCGGCGGTAGATAATACTCCGCCTCGGCAATCGCGAATAAAATTTGCTTTGTTCTCGGCTTAATCGTTCTTCGGTTGCGCCTTGGATACTTCGCGTCGGAAAAAATGCAAGCGAGCTTGCTTTTTTCTCTCGGCTTATTCGTATCTTTGCGGCCCTATGTACAGTTTTTCGCGCTATAAGGAACAATATCGGGCCAATCTGAAACTGGCCCTGCCCGTCGTGTTGTCGCAGGTGGGGCAAATTCTGGTGCAGTTCGCCGACAACGCCATGGTGGGACAGTTCGGCGGCGACGATCCGCTGCCGCTGGCCGCCGTGTCGTTCGGCGGCGCGGTCTTCTTCATCCTCTTCGTCACCGGAATGGGGCTGACGCTGGGGCTGACCCCGCTCGTGGGCGAGCGGTTCGCGCAGGGCGACAAGCGCGGTGCGGCGGATTATCTCAAAAACGCCATGATCTTCTACTCCGTGCTGGGTTTTCTGATTGCCGCCGTGCAGCTGGCCGTCATTCCGCTCATGTATCGCATGGGACAGCCCGCCGAGGTGGTCGACCTGGCGATTCCCTATTACAGGCTCATGGCTTTCAGTATGCCGGCCGTCATGCTCTTCTTCGCGTTCAAGCAGTTTCTCGAAGGGGTGGGCAACACCGTCGTGTCGATGGTGATCGTCGTCGGATGCAACCTGATGAACGTCGTGCTGAACTGGGTCTTCATCTTCGGACATTGCGGTTTCGAAGCGATGGGAGCGACGGGTGCGGGCGTGGCGACGCTCATTTCGCGCATCGCCATGCCGCTCGTCGCCATTTGGTATTTCTACCGCCGCAAGCGTCTGCGCGAGTATGCCGCGCTGCTGCCCGAAGTGCGTTACTCGCGCCGCTCGGTGCGGCAGCTGGTGCGCATGGGCGTGCCGATTTCGGGACAGATGTTCCTCGAAGCGTCGGCCTTCGTGCTGACGAGCATCATGATGGGGTGGTTCGACGCCGTGGCCATCAGCGCCAACCAGATCGCGCTGACGATGGGCAATTTCGCCTTCATGATCGTCACGGCCGTAGGCGCGGCGACGACGATCCGTATTTCGCATTGCTACGGCGCGCGGCGGTTCGACGAACTGGGTCTGGCGGCCAGGGCGGCGCTGCATATCGTCATCGCATGGAACCTCTTCGCCGCCGTGGTGTTCGTCACTTTACGGCAGACGATTCCCTATATTTTCACCACCAACGCCGAGGTGGTGTCGCTTGCCTCGTCGATGCTCGTCCTGATCGCCCTCTACCAACTGCCGGACGGCATCCAGAACATCTCGGTAGGGGTGCTGCGCGGCGTGCAGGACGTGAAGATCATCATGCCGCTGGCGTTGGCCGCCTACTGGGTGCTGAACCTGCCGGTGGGGTATCTGTGCGGGTTCACGCTGGGGCTGGGGCCGTGGGGGCTCTTCATCGGCTATTTCGTGGGGCTGACGACGGCCGCCGTGCTCTACCTGCTGCGCATCCGGCGGGACGTGCGGATGCTACGGCAATCCGGTTCGGTCCGCCCGTAGCGCGTCCGTCGGAACCGAGGTCAGCGGCATGGCGGCCCCGTTTCTGGGAAGGGGGGGGGATTCCCGTGTCGTATCGATCCGCCGTGCATTGAATCCGTCGTTCCGTCCGATGCGGTAGATGCTTCCGCAGATGAAGAGCAGCGTGACGGAGAGCAGCGCCAGAATCGCGAAGATGAGCGTCAGCCGCGTGCGTTGCGGCAGCGCGTGGAGGTAAAGGTCGAAATGCTCGCCCTGACGACGGGCCCATGTGCCGATGCGGCGGAGGTTTTCTTTCATGCGTTCGGATTTTTCAGAGTCGCCTGCGTTCGGGGCATATTGCCGCCGAGCGCTCCGATACGCTTGCAAAAGTAGGCAATACGGATTATATATGATACGAGCAAAGGCGTAAGAACTGTTCCGGCCGGCGCGTTTGGTGTTCCGTTCGGTCGGGCGGAGGCGATCCCTGCCGGTTCCCGCCGGAACGCGCGGATGAAACGGCTGCGGCCATGCCGATGCGGGCGCGAAGCGACGGGGATTGCGGAAAGAAATTGCGATTCCGTCGAAAAATGATTATATTTGCAGATAAAACACGAAAGAATGTCCTGCAATTGTAAAAACAGACCGGAGATCGGCCGCGGCGCCGCCTTCTGCAACTGCGGAGAGGAGTGCCGCGCGACCGTCTGCGAAGGGTGCTTCAAGCTCCATGAGACGCAGTGGCTCGCCGATTATCCCGATCATGTTCCGACCGATATATTCGAGGTGCGCTTCAAGAACACGCGCCGTTCCTTCTATCAGAACGTCAACAACCTTCCGCTCGAAACGGGCGACATCGTCGCCGTGGAGGCCTCGCCGGGGCACGACATCGGCATCGTCTCGCTTACGGGCGACATGGTGGCCAAGCAGATGAAGCGCACGGGGTTCAATCCCTACAACGGGGAGTTCAAGAAGATCTACCGCAAGGCCAAGCCCTACGACATCGAACGCTGGCAGGAGGCCATTGCGCTCGAACACGAGACGATGATCCGTTCGCGGCAGATCGCCGCCGACATGGGGCTGAACATGAAGATCGGCGACGTGGAGTATCAGGGCGACAAGATCAAGGCGATCTTCTACTACATCGCCGACGAGCGCGTCGATTTCCGCGAACTGATCAAGGTCTTCGCCGAGCAGTTCCACATCCGCATCGAGATGAAGCAGATCGGTGCACGGCAGGAGGCGGGCCGCATCGGCGGTCTGGGAGCCTGCGGCCGCGAGCTGTGCTGCGCGTCGTGGATTTCGAGCTTTTCGAGCGTCACGACCAACACCGCGCGGATGCAGGAGTTGTCGCTCAATCCGCAGAAACTGGCCGGGCAATGCTCGAAGCTCAAATGCTGTCTGGCCTACGAATACGATACCTATGCCGATGCGCGGCGCGATTTCCCGCGCGTGAAGGAGCCTTTGCATGCGCTCGACGGCGAATATTACCTCGTCAAAAGTGATATTCTGGCGCGCACGATGCAGTTCAGCAGCAGCAAGGATGCGCTGGTGAACGTCACCACGCTTTCGGTCGAGCGCGTGAAGGAGATCCAGGCGCTCAACCGTGCCGGCAAGAAGGTCGACCGACTGCTCGCCGAGCAGGACGTTCCGGCCGCCGCGGAGGAACCGACCTATCGTTCGGAGGAGGACAGCATCACCCGTTTCGACGGCAAGCGCCGCAACAACAAGCGCCGTCGCGGCGACCGGAAGGGCCCGACGCGCGACAGGGCGGCCGAAGGCGCTGCGGGAGCGGAGGTCGCAGCCGGATCGGAAGCCGGCGCTTCGGATCGGGGGCAACGGGGTGCGCGTCCCGTCCGCAATCCGCAAAAAGGCGGCGGTTCGGTCAGCGGCGGCGGTGAAAACGGTGCGTCGCAGGGCGGCGAACGGCCGCGCGGGGAGCGTCGCTCCGGACGTCGCGGAAACGGCGGCCGCAACGGTGAAAACCGCGGCGGTGAAGGTCGCAATGGCGACGGTCGCGGCGAGCGCAGCCGGCAGGACGGCCGCTCCAATCGCGGCGGCAGTCAGGGAAATGCCAACCGTCCGGCGTCGGGCCCTTCGGGGGAGAACGGCGGCGGCAAGGGCGATAAGGAGTAATGGACCGAAACGGGACGGGCGCGGATGCGTCTGTCGCTGAACGAATCCGCCTGCGAGGGCGGATTCTTGACTGAGAGGCGCAGATGAAAGGGGCGAAACGGATTCTTCGTGCGGGATTGCTGCTGGCGTTGCTGCCGGCGGCCGGTTGTCTTTCGCAGCATCGGAGCGCGGTGGCCGATGTCGATCCGCTCGGATGGCGGGAGGCCGCGGAGGTGCGTTTCCCGAATGCCGATACGCTCGCGGTATGCGACCTGTGGCTCGTCGTGCGTTACGACGCGGCCTTCGCGGGCGGGCCGGTCGATTTGGAAGTGACGACCGTCGCGCCCGATTCGCTCCGCGCGACGGAGCCTTTCACGCTGCGGCTCGCCCCCTCGCGCGGGCCGTCGCCGCTGCTGTGCGATACGGCGGTGCTCTACCGGCGGCGTGCGGTGCTGCGCTGTGCGGGCGACTACCGGATGACGATCCGTCCCTGCCGTCCGGTACGCGGCATCGAGGCCGTGGGGGTTACGATTGAAAAAAGCATTTGACGATCATGGGAAAAGATAAGTTGAAGAAATTCGCCGAGAACAAGACGTTCCGCTGCCTCGTTCAGCCCGAATTCGACGAGATTTTCGGCAAGGATCATCCGCTCAAAGGGCGCTGGCACGCCGATTTTTTCCGCAACGACCGCCCGATCGTGCTCGAACTGGGGTGCGGCAAGGGCGAGTATACCGTCGCGCTGGCGGCCGACGATCCCGCGCGCAACTACATCGGGGTGGACATCAAGGGCGCGCGCATGTGGCGCGGCGCGAAGACCGCCACCGAGCAGGGGATGGACAATGTGGGATTCCTGCGCACGCGCATCGAGTTCATCACGTCGTTTTTCGCGCCGGGCGAGGTGTCCGAACTGTGGATCACCTTCCCCGATCCGCAGCTCAAAACGCGGCGTGCCAAGAAACGTCTCACCGCACCGCCCTTTCTGGCCTGCTATGCGCAGCTGCTCGCACCGGGCGGCTGGATCAACCTCAAAACCGACTCGCAGCACCTCTACCGCTATACGGGCGAGGTGATCCGCCGCTGCGGACTGCGCTGCGCGGTCTCGAATCCCGACATCTACGGCACGGGATACGCCGACAAGGTGCTTTCGATCAAGACGGCCTACGAACAGATGTTTCTCGATCGCGGCCTGCCGATCACCTATACCCGCTTTACGTTGGACGACACCGTGCGCTTCGACTGGTTCGACTGGGAGGAGGACGACAAGCTCAAATGCGAGAAGGACTGCGAGGAGGCGCGCAGGAGGTGAACGCTGCGGAGTGGGCGGGCGGGCTTCGCGTCCGGCGGCTTTCCGTCCGGCGTGGCGCGCAGGACGGCTTCCCGCCGTGCTCCTGAAACGTTGAACCCGACGAGTTGAACCGAAATTTGAGAAACAAACTGATATTCGGAGCGGCCGTATTGCTGCTGGCTGCCTGCGGCGGGGAGTATACGCCCCGCACGGGCGACCTGCTGTTCCAGCTCACGGCGGCGGAGGGGATGACCGATGCCATCGTGGCGGCGACGGAGCGCGGCGGGGCCGTGACCTTCTCCCATGTGGGAATCGTCGAAGCGACGGCCGGCGGCGCGTTCGTCGTCGAGGCGGTCGATACGAGCGTGCGGCGTACGCCGCTCGGGGAGTTTCTGGCCCGTTCGGCGCGGCGCGGCGGGCGGCCGATAGCAGCCGTCGGACGGGTGCGCGGTGCGGACAGCACGGTGGTGCAGCGTGCGTTGCGACGTGCGCACGAGCGGCTGGGACTTTCCTACGACGACGAGTTTCTGCCCGCCAACGGCAAACTCTATTGCAGCGAGCTGGCGTGGGAGTGCTTCGTGGCGGCCGACGACTCGACGCATCTGCTCCGGAGCCGGCCCATGACCTTCCGCACGGCCGACGGCGAGCTGCCGGCCTATTGGTCGGAGCACTTCGCCGCGCTGGGGATGCCCGTTCCCGAAGGCGTGGCGGGAACCAATCCCAACGACATGGCGCACGATCCGGCCGTCGAGATCGTATGGCGTTACTACGACGAATAGTCGCGCAGTCCCGTAATCCTGAAACTGCCTGCTGAATAAAGGAGACTTTTACTCGTTTGCTGCCCGTGCCGTCGCTTCCGGCGTGCGGCAGGAGTTCGGAAGCGCCGGCAGGCAGCACGGGTCGCTGCGGAGCTTCGGAATCCGGCCGCGTTCTTCTGGATCGGCGCATCGGATGTCTCGTTCCTGCTGCCGCTGCTCGACTGGCGGCAGCGCCAGGCGGAGTGCCGACGGAGCGAACGAAGGGGCGTCCCGTGCGGGATGCCCCTTCGTTTTACGGTGGCGGGATCGTTATCGGTCGGCGTAGAGCGCCTGCGCCAATGCATCCAGTCCCGCTTCGCCCGGGAGTTCCGGATAGGCTGCTCGCAATGCACGGGCGAATTCGTCGGCCGTCCCGTTTGCGGCCAGCAGTCGTTTCACGCATTCCAGATAGTCGATCTTGAAGCGCACGGCATCGGCCCCGGCTGCTCCGCCGTGTCCGCCGATGAAGAGCTCGGCGCCCAATGCGAGCGCCCGACGGGCCTCGGCGATCTCGGCGTCGACGGCTGCCGGCGAGGAGATTTGCAGGGAATTCGCGTGTGCCTTCGCGGGAGCCCAGTGGGTGTAGCAGACCTTGCCGCCGATGAGGATGCTCGCGGCAGGAAAGTCGGTCGCGGCGCCGCGGTCGAAACGGAACGGAATCCCCGCCCACCGCTGCGTAGTGCCGAAGGCCACTTCGTCCGTCGCTCCCGTCGGCCGATCGACGATCGCGTCGCCGAAGGTCTGCGCGAAGTTCCGCATCATGCCGTCGTAGACCGCATCCTTCGTGAAGGCGGGCATCCCTGCGGGCATGACCGTCGCGTGGTCGCCTGTCCCGCCCACATGGTAGTCGGCGATGCGCGCTTCGACGGGCTTGCCGAGCGCGTCGAGGTAGGCGTCGTATTCGGCGACGTTTTCGCGGAACAACGGCTGTTCCAGCGTGACGACCGCCTGCGTTCCCTCGACGATGTAGCTTGCGTCGCCGAGTGCGTCGTTGGTGTGGTAGACATGCAGTCTGAAATTGTCGAAATCGTGCGTTTCGAATGTTCCTTTCGTCTGTGCCATAGCTGTAATCGTTAACAATGTCGATAAAATAGCGAATCTCTTTTTCATCTTGTCCGGATTTATAGGTTTCGAAAAGTTATTCAGTTACTTTTCGAGTGCAAATATAGTCCGACGGATCGTACGTGTCAAGTAGATACCCGAATGTCAGATAGTTACCTCCGGGTAACGATCGCTGGGCGTGAACGGATTGACTGGCGAATTTTTTTTGGATTTTTTCCGCCTCCCGCAAAAACGCCCCGATCGCCGTCACCCGGTGCTTTTCGCGGTGCCTGATCTTTCGATGCTTTTGGATCAAGCCAAAACGCAAGAAAAATCTGCGAGAAGAAAAATTTCTCGATCGATGCTTCGGGAAGCGCCCCGATCCTTCGATTCGGCGTTTTTTATTTGCGGCGTAAAGTAGTTTTACTTACTTTTGTAAACCGGAGCGGGGCAGCCGGTCGGCGTGGCGGCGCGGGTTCGTCGTGCGGCAGGGCTGCCGATAATCATGAAACGAATACAGACTATGGACAGAACGACCGTACAGGACGCCCTGAACCCCGATTGCCCGATCCGCAACGTGTTGGCGCGTATCGGCGACAAGTGGTCGCTGTTGGTGATCGTCACGCTGAGCGGTGCGCGGACGATGCGTTTCGGCGCATTGCAGCGGGCGATTCCCGACATTTCACAGAAGATGCTGAGCGTGACGCTGCGCACGCTCGAAGAGGACGGTTACCTCACGCGGCAGGTTTATCCCGAAGTCCCGCCGCGGGTGGAGTACAGCCTTACGTCCCGCGCGCAGTCGCTGCTGGCGTGCATCGATCCGCTCGTCGCGTGGGCCAATGCGAATATGGCCGATATTCTCAACGACCGCAAGGCTGCGCGCGGGGAGCGGTGACGAGACGGCGCGATCCGTTCCGGTGCGGAACCGGCGACCGGCGAACCACGACGCCCCGCCCTGCTGCAAGAAATAGCAGCAGGGCGGGGCGTCGCGTTCCGGGGTGCGCTGTACTCGAAATGCCTTCCGCAGTTACCGCTGCCGGAACTCGAAGGTGAACTGGTTGCCCTCCTCCGTGAGCCAGGCGTGCTGCCGCATCGTGGGCGAGAGGGCGAACAGGGGCGAATAGGTCATCACGCGCACCGTGCGGCCGTCGGGGAGAAATTCCAGAATGCGGATCCAGCCGTCTCCGCCGTTGCCCTCGTACCCGCCGCCCATCGACTGCGAGTCGAAGAGCATCTGGTGGACGGGACGGCCTGCGCTGTTGGCATCCGTGCGGAATCCCCAGCCCGATACGTGGCCGCAGAGCACCAGTTCGATGTTCGAGGCGGGGTAGACGAGTTTCCGCCAGATCGCTTCGCCCTGATTGGCGTCGGGCAACTCCTGTTTGAATTTGGTGATCTTGCCGTTTTTGACTACCGGCTCGTAACTGGTGACGCGCACCGGATCGCCCGCGATGCGTTCGCTCTCGGCGTTGAGGTAGGAGTGCGTCATCAGCACTACGCGGTGATTGCGGTACTCTTCCAGCCCCACGATGCGGCGCGCCCAGCCGATCACCGTGTCGCGGGGTGCGAATTCGAGGTTGAGGAAGAGGTAGTCGATCCCTTCGGGGCTCCGCAGCTCGAAGGCGGCGTTCTCGACGGCGTGATTGCCCTGTGCGTCCAGACCGTACTGGCTGAGCATCCGCCGGTTGAGGGGGTTCTTGTCGACGGGGAAATACTCGCCGATATGGGTGCGGCGGTCGCCCGTGCGCGTGTAAGTGTAGTCGTGGTTGCCGGTGGCCGTCATGTAGGGAACCACTCCGTCCAACTGCGAGAAGGCGCGGGCCGTAGCCTCCCACTGCTTGTGCGACGACTGGTCGCCCGAGTAGCCGTTGCTGATGCGGTCGTTCTGCTCGACTAGATCGCCCACGCAGAGCACCAGTTTGGTGTTGAGCGCTTCGGCGTGTGCGGCGATCCAGCTGGTCATGATCTCCATGATCGGCTGGTTGCATGCCTTTTTGGCGTAGCCTTGCAGGTCGGGAAGCAGGACGACGGTCCACGAATCGGGATCGGAGAGGGCGGGTTCGCTGAATTTCTCCTGTGCCTGTGCCGGCACGAGGAGTGCTCCGAACAGTGCTGCGAGCAGCAGCCGGGCGAGGAAAACTCTTCTGAACATGGTTTTATCGGTTTGTAGTGGGTTTCGACAGGGTTTCCGGTCGCACGATCGCCGCGGCGGTTACGCCACGCTCTGCATCTCGATGAGCTTGGAGTAGATGCCGCCGCGCGCCATCAACTCCTCGTGCGTACCCTGCTCGGCGATGCGTCCGTGGTCGATGACGATGATCTTGTCGGCGTTGTGCACCGTGGAGAGCCGGTGGGCGATGACGATCGACGTGCGCCCCTTCAACAGCGAGTTGAGCGCATCCTGCACCAGCTTTTCGCTCTCGGTGTCGAGTGCCGAGGTCGCCTCGTCGAGGATCAGGATCTCGGGATTTTTCAGCACCGCGCGGGCGATCGACAACCGCTGCCGCTGGCCGCCCGACAGTTTCATGCCGCGGTCGCCGATGTTGGTCTGGTAGCCCTTGTCGGTCTCCATGATGAAGTCGTGGGCGTTGGCTACCTTGGCCGCGGCGACGATCTCGTCGTGCGTGGCGTCGAGTTTTCCCAGCGAGATGTTGCCCTCGATCGTATCGTTGAAGAGGATCGTATCCTGTGCCACGACGCTCATGTGGGCGCGCAGGCTCTCCTGCGTGTAGTTGCGGATCGATGTGCCGTCGATCAGGATGTCGCCGCCCTGGATGTCGTAGAAGCGGGGAATCAGTTCGCTGAGCGTCGACTTGCCGCCGCCCGAAGGTCCTACCAGCGCCACGGTCTCGCCCTTGCGGATCGTGAAGCTCACGCCGTCGATCACCTCGCGGTTGCCGTCGTAGGAGAAGCGCACGTTGCGGAATTCGATCCCTTCGTGCAGGCCGTCGAGCGTGCGGGCGTCGGGGGCGTCGGGCACCTCGGTTTTGGTGTCGAGCAGCATGAGGATGCGCTCGCCGGCGGCGACGCCCTGGTTGATGTTGGCGAACTGGTCGATGAACGAACGCACGGGGCGCGTGATCTGCGAGAACATGGCGATGAAGGCCACGAACTCGCCGGCGTTGAGCGAGCGGTTGATGACGAGCATACCGCCGAAGACGAGGATCACGCCGACGGCCGAGATACCCAGAAACTCGCTCATGGGCGATGCCAGCTGCTGGCGGCGCGCCATCGAGAGGAGCAGCCGCGAGAACTCGGCATTGATGTCGTAGAATTTCTGGCGGATGTAGTTCGTGGCGTTGTAGCCCTTGATGAGCTTCACGCCCGACAGCGACTCGTCCAGGACGCTCACCATGTCGCCCATGCGCTGCTGGCTCTGCATGGCGGGGTGGCGCAGTTTCTTGACGATGCTGCCGATGATGAGTGCCACGAGCGGCAGGAAGAGGATCGAGAAGACCGACAGTTCCCACGAGATGGAGAACATCGCCACCAGATAGCCGATGATGAGGAACGGTTCGCGGAAAGCTACTTGCAGCGTGTTGGTGATGCAGAACTGCACGACCATCACGTCCTGCGTGATGCGCGACATGATGTCGCCCTTGCGCTGCTCGCTGAAAAATCCGACGTTGAGGTTGATGACGTTGTCGAACAGTTCGTTGCGCATCCTTTGCAGCGTGCGCGTGCGCATGTTCTCGACCGTCCATGCCCCCAGGTAGCGGAAGGTGTTCGACAGCAGGTTCATCAGCACCGTGACCGTGGCCAGCAGGATGAGCACGTACATGGGGTTGTACTCGCCGAAGACCGAGGTGTAGGCGTAGCGCAGCCATGCGCTGAGCGACGCCTCGTCGAAAGCGAATTCGGGACGGACGTAGAGCGGCTCGAAACGGAACTCGGGGTCGAACATCGCCTGGATGATCGGGATGAGCATGATGTAGTTGACCGTATTGAACAGCGCGTGGAGGATCGAGTAGATGAAATAGGGGACGGCGTATTTGCCGATGGGGCGCACGAACGTGAGCAGGCGGAGATATATCTTGAACATGTGAGGTCGAAATCTTCGTTTGTCCGCAGACCCGATACGGACGTGCCCTTCGAAGGGGGTTCCGCCGATCGTTTCGCCGGTCGGGCCGCGATGGTTTTTCCGTGTGCAAAGATAGAAATAAAATTCGGATTCCCGCCATTCGGGTCTTCTTTTCAGCCGCTTCGCCGTTCTTTGCGGTGTTTTTCGATCGGCGGAACGGTTGAAATCGGAATAATTTTCCTAAATTTGCCGACTGAACCGTTGATTCGTAAAATCTTTCGATATATGAAGTTCAAGGAGTACAAACGACTCGATCTGCCGCAGCTGGCGGCCGACGTGCTGGCACAGTGGGATGCGGAAGACACCTTCCACAAGAGCATTTCGACGCGCGAGGGGCATCCGGCATTCGTCTTTTACGAGGGGCCGCCCTCGGCCAACGGACTGCCGGGCATCCATCACGTCATGGCGCGCACGATCAAGGACATCATCTGCCGCTACAAGACGCAGCAGGGCTATCTGGTACACCGCAAGGCGGGATGGGACACCCACGGCCTGCCCGTCGAGCTGGGCGTGGAGAAGAAGCTCGGCATCACGAAGGAGGATATCGGGACGAAGATTTCGATCGAGGAGTACAACCGCACCTGCCGCGAGGCGGTCATGGAGTTCACGGGAGTGTGGGAGAACCTGACGCGCCGCATGGGCTACTGGGTCAACATGGACGATCCCTACATCACCTACGACAACAAGTATATCGAGACGCTGTGGTGGCTGCTCAAACAGCTCTTCGACAAGGGGCTGCTCTACAAGGGCTACACCATCCAGCCCTACTCGCCGGCGGCGGGTACGGGTCTCTCGACCCACGAGCTGAACCAGCCGGGCTGCTACCGCGACGTGAAGGACACGACCTGCACGGCGCAGTTCCGCGTGGTGCGCGACGAACGCAGCGAACGCTTTTTCGAGGGCGTCGAGGGCGAGCTCTACTTCCTGGCCTGGACGACGACGCCGTGGACGCTGCCGTCGAATACGGCGCTGGCCGTAGGCCCCGCGATCGACTATGTGCGCGTCAAGTGCCGCAACCCCTATACCGACGAGGCGCAGACCGTCATTCTGGCGCGCGAGCTGGTGCCGTCCTACTTCACCAAGAAGATGGAGGGAACGTTCGAGGTCGAGGATCGTGTTTACAAGGGACCCGAGTTCGAGGGCGTCCGCTACGAGCAGCTGCTCCCGTGGGTGCGGCCGATGGGCGATGCCTTCCGCGTGATCGTGGGCGACTACGTGACCACGACCGACGGTACGGGTATCGTGCATATCGCCCCGACGTTCGGTGCCGACGACAACCGCGTGGCCAAGCAGGCGGGCATCGCGCCCCTGTTCGTGATCGACCGCGCGGGCAAGGAGCAGCCTATGGTCGACCGCACGGGCAAGTTCTTCCGCATCGAGGAGCTCGATCCGGCCTTCGTGAAGCAGTATGTCGACGCCGGGAAATACGGCGAGTATGCGGGCCGCTACGTGAAGAACGCCTACGACGATACGCTCGCGCCCGATGCGCCGACGCTCGACGTGGACATCGCCGTGGCGCTCAAAGGGGCGGGCATGGCTTTCAAGATCGAGAAGCACGTCCACTCCTATCCGCACTGCTGGCGCACGGACAAACCGGTGCTCTACTATCCGCTCGACTCGTGGTTCATCCGCACCACGGCGCTGCGCGAGCGGATGATCGAGCTCAACCGCACGATCCGCTGGATGCCCGAATCGACCGGTACGGGCCGCTTCGGCAAGTGGCTCGAAGGGCTGGTGGACTGGAATCTGTCGCGTTCGCGTTTCTGGGGCACGCCGCTGCCGGTGTGGGCCACCGAGGATTACTCCGAGCTGAAATGCATCGGTTCGATGGAGGAGCTGACGGCCGAGATCGAGCGCGCGGTCGCGGCCGGCGTGATGAAGGAGAATCCCTACAAGGAGTTCCGTGTGGGCGACATGTCGAAGGAGAACTATGCCAAGATCGACCTGCACCGTCCCTATGTGGACCAGATCGTGCTCGTCTCGTCCAAGGGCGAGCCGATGCGCCGCGAGAGCGACCTGATCGACGTGTGGTTCGATTCGGGCGCCATGCCCTATGCGCAGCAGCACTATCCGTTCGAGCATCGGGAGGGTTTCGGCGAGGTCTTTCCCGCCGACTTCATCGCCGAGGGCGTCGACCAGACGCGCGGCTGGTTCTTCACGCTGCACGCGATCGCCGCGATGCTGTTCGATTCGGTAGCCTTCAAGAATATCATTTCCAACGGGCTGGTGCTCGACAAGAACGGCAACAAGATGTCGAAGCGGCTGGGCAACGCCGTCGATCCGTTCGAAGTGCTCGACAGCTACGGCGCCGATGCTACGCGCTGGTACATGATTACCAACTCGCAGCCGTGGGACAACCTCAAATTCGACCGCGACGGGGTGGACGGGGTGCGCCGCAAGTTTTTCGGCACGCTCTACAACACCTACTCGTTCTTCGCCCTCTACGCCAATGTCGACGGCTTCACGGGGCGCGAGGCGGAGGTGCCCGTCGCCCGCCGGCCGGAGATCGACCGCTGGATCGTTTCGTTGCTCAATACGCTGGTGGCCGACGTCACGGCGTCGCTCGAAGGCTACGATCCGACCCCTGCGGCCCGCATGATCCAGGAGTTCGTGTGCGAAAACCTCTCCAACTGGTACGTGCGTCTGAACCGCAAACGTTTCTGGGGCGGCGGGATGACCGAGGACAAGCTGGCGGCCTACCAGACGCTCTACACCTGTCTGGAAACCGTCGCATCGCTCAGCGCACCCTTCGCGCCCTTCATCTCGGAGCGCATCTTCCGCGACCTGAACGCCGTGAGCGGCCGCCACGAAGGTTCGGTGCATCTGGCGCAGTTTCCCGCGGCCGATCCGTCGCTTGCGGACAAGGAGCTGGAAGAGACGATGTCGCTCGCGCAGCGCGTCTCGTCGATGGTGCTGGCCCTGCGCCGCAAGGTGAACATCAAGGTACGCCAGCCGCTCGGGAAGATTCTCATTCCGGTGCTCGATCCGGCGATGGGGCGTCATATCGAGGCCGTGCGGCCGCTCATCATGAACGAGGTCAACGTCAAGCGGATCGAACTGGTCGCCGAGACGGCCGGCCTGATTACCAAGCGCATCAAGCCCAACTTCAAGACCCTCGGTCCGAAGTACGGCAAATACATGAAGCAGATCGCGGCGCTCACGGCCGCCTTCACGCAGGAGCAGATCGCAGCCGTCGAGTCGGCGCCGGAGACGACGCTCGACCTGGGCGGCGAACGGATCACGGTGACAGCGGCCGATTTCGAGATCACGTCGGAGGATATGCCGGGCTGGCTGGTGACCTCCGAGGGCAAGCTCACCGTGGCGCTCGACATCACCGTCACGGACGACCTGCGGCGCGAAGGTGTGGCACGTGAGTTGATTAACCGCATCCAGAATATCCGCAAGGACTCCGGTTTCGAGGTGACCGACCGCATTCGGGTCGAGATCGAGGCGAAGGAGGCGGTCGTCGGGGCCGTCGCCGCCTATGCCGACTATATCGGTCAGCAAACTCTGGCGCGCGACGTCCGCACGGCGGCCCTTCCCGAAGGGGAGTTCGTCGTGGACTCGGAGATCGACGAGGAGCCGTTGAAAATTGCCGTGACGAAGCTCTGAATGCAGTCATGCAGCGATTGACGACCGTCGGCTCCCGAGGGATGCCGGCGGTCGTCCGTTATCGGAGACGGATTTTTGCGAAAATATTTTGCAGTTACCGAAATAAATGTTATTTTTACATTACACGTTAATAAACCGGACAAGATTATGGCAGAGGAGAAAACCCGATATAGCGATGCGGAATTGGCCGAATTCAAGGAGCTGATTCTGAAAAAGCTTGAAACGGCGCGCGCCGACTACGAATTGCTGCGCGCGACGATCACCCATACGGGCGACAACGATACGGAGGATACCTCTCCGACGTTCAAGGTGCTCGAAGAGGGTGCCACGACGCTCTCCAAGGAGGAGAGCGGACGGTTGGCCGCCCACCAGATGAAATTCATCCGCAACCTCGAAATGGCGCTCGTGCGTATCGAGAACAAGACCTACGGCATCTGCAAGACCACGGGCAAGCTCATTCCCAAGGAGCGCCTGATGAAGGTGCCCCACGCCACCGAGTGCATCGAGGCCAAGGAGGGACGGCGCTGACGTCCCTCCGCAGGCAGAGGCTTCGCCCCGCAGCGGCGGATCGCTTTCGTCCGGGCCGTGGCATTCAGGCTGCCGCGGCGAGCGGTTGGCACGGCCTTTTGTGAATAAGTAAAATGAAATTACCCCTCCGTGCAACGCCCGTTGCACGGAGGGGTAATTCGTCGGATGCAGGCCGGTTATTCGCCTCGTCGGATCTTGTCGAGTGCGGCCTTGACCGAACCGCAGGCGAGCAGCAGGGCGCGGGCTTCGGCCTCGGCGATCCCCGTCTCCTGCACGATCATGCGCGTGCCGCGGTCGACGAGTTTGTTGTTCGTCAGCTGCATGTTGACCATCTTGTTCCCTTCGACGCGCCCCAGCCGGATCATCACGGCCGTGGAGATCATGTTGAGCATCAGTTTTTGCGCCGTGCCGGCCTTCATCCGTGTCGAACCCGTGACGAACTCCGGCCCCACGACTGCCTCCAAGGCATATTCCGCTTCGGCGGCGACGGGCGACCGGGGATTGCAGGTGATCGCTCCGGTGAGCAGCCCGTGCGCCCGTGCCGTGCGCAGTCCGCCGACCACGTAGGGGGTAGTTCCCGATGCCGCGACGCCGATCAGGATATCGCCGCTGTCGGGCCGCCACGGCTGCATGTCGCGCCAAGCCCCTTCGGTATCGTCCTCGGCGTGTTCCACGGCCTTGCGCAGGGCGCCGTCGCCGCCGGCGATCAGCCCGATGACCGTGTCGAAAGGTACCCCGTAGGTCGGAGGCAGCTCCGAGGCGTCGGTCACGGCCAAACGGCCCGACGTGCCCGCACCGATGTAGAACATTCGTCCGCCGCGCTGCATCCGCTCGACGATCCGCTCGACGAGTCGTTCCATCGTGGGAATGGTCGCGGCCACGGCATCGGCCACACGGCGGTCTTCGCGGTTGATGCCCGTCAGCAGGTCGTGCACCGACATCCGCTGCAAATCGTCGTAGGCCGAAGCCTGTTCCGTTACTCTGATCTGTTCCATATGTGATAGTTCAATAATCCTTCGTCGGGGGTCTCGACGATCCGCCCCGCGCGCAACCCTTCGGTTGCGAGCACGTGCCGCAGCTGCCGTTCGAAATGACAGGCGACGCCGCCCAATGCCGACACTTCGGCGTCGGCGGGGTAGTGCGCGAGGTTGCGCCGCACGAATGCGCGGAACGCCTCGCAGACCAGTTCGTCGAGTTCGGGGCGGTCGATGTGCCGCGCCACGAAGCGCGTGAACGAGGCCAGGAAACGGTTGGCCATCCCTTCGCGGTAGACGCGGCGGATGATCTCATCGTAGTCGAGCCGCTCCTCCTCGAAAAAGAGCCGGCGCAGCGATTCGTCGCAAAGCCCTTTCAGCAGGTTCCCGACGAGTTGCCGGCCGATGTACGTCCCGCTTCCTTCGTCGCCCAGAACCCAGCCCAGCGGCGGCGTGTTGCGCACGATGCGCACGCCGTCGTAGTAGCAGGAGTTCGATCCCGTGCCGAGGATGCAGGCGATGCCCGCACGGCCGCCCAGCAGCGCGCGGGCCGCCCCCATGAGGTCGGATTCGACGGCGATGCGTGCCGCGGGGAAATAACGCGCCAGCGCCTCCCGCAGGCGGGCGCTCTGTTCGGGATAGCGTTCGCCGCAGCCGGCGCCGTAGAAATGGAGCGCGTCGGCCTGCACCGGTTCCGCGAAGGTCTCGCGGAGCAGCGCCTCCACTTCGTCGGGGCGTTGGAGCACGGCGTTGATGCCACGGCTCTGTACGCGGCGTACGCTGCCGCTGTCGTCGACGAGCTGCCAGTTGCATTTGGTCGATCCGCTGTCTGCGATTACGATCATCGTTTCGGTCGGGAGTTTACGGGGTTTCGTTTTCTATGCGAGGCGCGGTTCTCGGGCGGCTCCGCCCGCACTGGCCGGAAATATTCGAACAAATGTAGGAAAAAATCCCGAATAATCGGATCGGTCTGCCCGAAAACTCCCCGTCGGTTTCTTCGCACGGGCATGTTGCATCGGTCTTCTTCGGCTTCGGCGGCACGGAGGACATTTTGACGGATGCGGAGGGTGCGGGAAAACGAGAGGTCGACCTCGCACAGCGGGGCCGGGAGGTTCCGAAATGTACGGCGTACGGAATCGGAGGCCGGCATCGGCAGCGGTTCGTTGTGTCGCGGCTGTTCCGGGGGCGTCGGTTGCAAAAAAAAACGCCGCGGAAATGCTTCCGCGGCGTCCTCACAACCTGACTGAAAATTACGGAACCTATTTGATGAACAGAAGTTCCCGATATTTGGGCAGCGTCCACATCTGGTCGTCGATGATCTCTTCGAGCTTGTCGATGTGGCGGCGGATCTCCTCGAAGTAGACCTCCACCGTGTCGTGGTAGGCGATCGCCTTCGCGCGTGCGTTTTCGATGCGGTTGGCCTTCTTGCGCGCTTCGATCATCTCGATCGTGAGCGTCTGGATGGCGGCCGTGTGCCCCTGTATCTTTTTGAGCAGATCGATGTCGGCCGAGGCGTCCAGCCCGCCGATCTGCGCCATTTTGTATACCTTGTCCAGCAGCATCGCCTCGTAGCGCGAGGCGATCGGGACGATGTGATTCATCGTCAGGTCGCCCAGCACGCGCCCTTCGATCTGGATCTTTTTGGTGTAGGTCTCCCATTTCACCTCGGTGCGGGCTTCGATCTCCACCTTGTTCAACACGCCCGTGCTCTCGAACATGCGGATCGAATCGGGGGTCAGATAGCGGTCGAAGATCAGCGGCGTCGAGGTTTCGCAGTCGAGCCCCCGGCGGGCCGCTTCGGCTTTCCACTCGTCGGAATAGCCGTTGCCGTCGAAGTGGATCGGCTTGCACTCGCGGATGAGCTTTTTGAGCTCCTCGTAGATCGCTTTCTCCTTTTTCATGCCGCTCTCGATGTGTCGGTCGACGGCCTCCTTGAAGCGGGTGAGCTGCTCGGCGACCGCTGTGTTGAGCGTCAGCATCGCGTCGGCGCAGTTGTCCGACGAACCCACGGCGCGGAACTCGAAGCGGTTGCCCGTGAAGGCGAAGGGCGAGGTACGGTTGCGGTCGGTGTTGTCGAGCATCAGCGTGGGGATGTGCGAGATGCCGCTCATCTTGAACATGTTCTTCGCCGAGAAGGTGATGGCCGCATCGCTGCGGCTCGCTTCCAGTTTTTCGAGCACGGCCGAAATCTGTGCGCCCAGAAAGGTCGAAATGATAGCGGGCGGCGCTTCGTTGGCGCCCAGACGGTGGGCGTTCGTGGCGCTCATGATCGAGGCTTTGAGCAGGCCGTTGTGCCGGTAGACGGCCGCCATGACGTTGACCAGAAAGGTGATGAATTGGAGGTTCTCCGAAGGCGTCTTGCCC
>OJKC01001049.1_pt1 | contig 18754 bp, 10 predicted proteins | sample 1596401 | NCBI WGS metagenome assembly OJKC01 (sample SAMEA4350162, study PRJEB24818) | metagenome | biome: human; feature: gut; material: faeces | place: Denmark | collected 2013-09 | reverse complement strand
CCGTCCTTTATATTCGACGGACGCGTCAGATGGTTATAAGAGACAGGGCGTGGTGTGTGGGGCCGCGGTACTCGGCCCCCGGCACCAGACACCATGCCCCGCGCCCCGCGAAGGCCTCGGCACGCACCGTCGCCAGAGAGTATCCGTACATCTTCAGATGCGCCAGCACGGCATATATGTTCGATATTTTCTCGCCCACGACGCTCTCCGTGCCGGCACGGCTGTCGTACTGCGCCCGCAGGGCGGCCCCCCACCGCACGGCGCCGCTGCGCGCCGTCCACGCCGCCCCGAACGAGACGCTCTGCGGCACTATGCGCTGCAGCGGCAGGTTGTTGTAGGCCACGAGGATCTTCTCCACCCGCTGCCGTACGTACTCGAGCGACAGGTACAATCCCTCGCCAGCATCGGCGGGGGCGAGCGTAAGCATAGCCGCGTACCCGCCGCCGCGGTAGAGCGACCCCGCGTCCACGCCCGTGAAACGGGCGAAATGGGCCCCCAGACCCGAAAGGTGGTACTCGCCCTTCACGCCGAGCGGGTTGTAGAAGTCGACGTCGCCCGTCTGTTTGTACACCTTCGCGGCGAAGGAGGCCCCGGCCATGTAGCGTCCCGCGCGCAGCGCCGCCCCCGCACGGAAGTCGAGGTCTATAGCGATGCTGCGGGGGCGGGGGTCGACCGTACGCCATTCGTGCAGGGCGCGCACGCCGCCCTCGATGCCCCACGCCGCGCGGCGGCCGCGGCGGCCGTAACCGCCGCCGAAGGTGTACTCCTCCGAAAAGAGGTCGCCGCCGATAGAGTCGGCCGTAATGTATGGGAATACCACGTCGTAATCGGCCGACGAACGCCATACGACATTGCGCACGGTACCGCGGCTGTATCCCGCCTCGCCCCACACGGCACCGCCGTGGCGCAGGCGCCGGTATGACTCAGCCGCAAACGATCCCGACACCTCGCCGTCGCCCGCCGCCATGCGCTCCGCCACCTCCTCGCTCCGCAGCGCAAAGCCCACGGAGGCCTGCGTCAGGTCGCCGGCGAAGGCTCCGGCATGCAGTGCGGGATTGCGGCGCACGGCCGCAGTCATGTCCGCCGCGGGCGAGAGATGCTCCTCGATGGCGGAGATGAGCGCCGCGCCGCGGCGCAGGCCCTCTGCCGCCACGGTGTCGCGTGCGGACCCAAGCGGTCCGGTACAAGGCGTCGCGGCTGCACCCGCCTGTAAGGAGAGGCAGGCGGCAAGCAGGATCGTTGCGGTCGTGGTGTGTCTCATGGCTCCGTCATTTCTTGAGTATCAGGCTGACGTCGACCCGCGCGTTTTCCGCGGTCAGATCCACGGGCGACGAGTCTACCGTAACGTACCCGAATCGGGTTGTGCCGTCCTCGGTGTATGTCATGCCGCCGCCCTCGGCTATGCTCAGACGGTAGAGGCCGCGCAGCAGGCGTATATCCAGCACCCCCTCCGTAAAATCGGATGTCGAGGTACGCTGACGGGTGTTGACGTTCTCGAAGACCATCGTGGCCTGAAACCGCTCCATCACGACGCCCTCGGGCGGGCATACCGTCACCTCGACCTGCGTAAAGAGCTCTTCGTCGTCCTTCCCGACGCATGAGGGCGCCGCGAGCGCAACCGCGAGCGCCAACGCCATATTCATTGCCTTCAATATCCTCTTCATCGTCACAATTTGAAATTCAGTTCCATACCGAAATAGGGCGTCACGCTGCGGCGCACGGTGACGCCGTCGACATCGTAGTCAGGGGTGTAGTTGAGCATCTGCGTCACGAACATCGCCGCACGCACGCGCTCGCCCCAAAGGCGTTTTGTCACCTTCAGGTTCGTGGTCATGGCGAACGGAACGCCGTGCCAGCGGAACGACGCCTCGTTGTACTCGACGATGAGCCACTTGAGGTATGTGTCCTCGGCCGAGGCGTCGGTATATGGGTGTACCGCCCCGTCAAGGTCGACATACGAGGTGGGGCGGCTGCTGCGGTGCGTGTTCAGCTCGCGCGTGTACCATTGGCATTGGAACGTGAGCGAGAATCCCAGCCCCAGACGCGGGATGTCGGTGTCGACCATGAAATTGGTGTTGCACGCCTCGCGTATGTAACGCGAGTCGTCGTCATAGATGCCGACGTAGGGTATCTCGCGGCCGCCGATCATGGTCGACGGGTGGTAGTATATCGGTTCGCTGTTACCGTACTCCGAGCGGAACCACGCCCCCGTCACCGTGAGGCGCGTGCGCAGGGCCTCGATGCGCTGCGACGAGAACGTGAACTCCACGCCGCGCTTGCGCGTACGGCTGCCGTTCGTGGTGACGGCGCGCGACCGCAGCACGGTATCGACCTCGTAAGGCATGTCGTCGAGCGACGGGGGCCCCGTGAGCTGCGAGGCGTCCACGCCGCTGTAGTCGTATGTCTTATATGTGTATGTGTCGTACATTGCGGCCGAGCGGAACCCCGAACTCATATCCTCCTCGAAGTATGTCACCGAGAGGCGGTTGCCCGCCACGGCTATTTCGCCGCGCACCTCCCACTTGAAGTTGCGCGCGGGCTGCAGGCCGAAGTTCGTCGGATCGACCACATACGTGCGGACGTTGACGCGCCGCAGCGCGGGGTCGTTGTGGAAGTAGCTGAGCTGCGTGAAGTCGTAATACACTGGGGCGGGATATAACTGGTCCATCGTAGGGCTCTTGGTATGCCAGCCGACACCGCCCGCCACGGCGGTCTCGATACGCTCGCCGCCTATCGCCGCGGCGGGCAGCGACAAACGCACGTTGAGGCGCGGGTCGAGCCATACGCGCCCGCGCATGGAGTAGCCGCGCGACAGGTTGAGCATCGTCGCGGCGCGTACGCCGGCCATGGCGTCGAGATGCATGCGGCCCATCGCCACCGACGAGTTGGCCTCGGCGAATAGCGCCAGATCGTGCTGTGCGGGTATGTCGCAGTATGGTCTCGGGCGCGAGGCCAGTCCCGAAAACAGCGGGTGTGCGAGGTCGACCACCTGCCCGCGGCCGAAGTTCTTGTCCATCGACCAGTCGCCCCCCGCGATGAAGGTGTTGCGGCTGTTGTCGGTGGCCGCGGCGAATGTGGCCGCCGCCTTGACGTAGGCCGACATCGGACGTCCTTCGACCGTCATCTCCGCCGTATAGGAGGCGTCGAGAGGCACGGCGTCGAACTCCCCCGCTTCGGTGTTGACGGGTGCGGCCATGGGTTTCGATATGGAGACGAAACGGCGTCGGTCGATGCGGTCGGCCGAGTAGTCGAAGGCGGCCGTTGCCTCGAACGAACGGAAGAACCCGCCCGCCGCGGCCTCGTAGTCGAAGCCTACGTTTAGCGCCATGCGGTTGTACTGCGAGCGGAACTCGTCGGTATTTCCGTTGTTCAGGTCGGGGTCCTCCTTGCGGTTGTCGAACGAACCCGTATAGTCGAGGTTCACTCCCAACGTGGCGGTGCCCGCCGCCCCGTCCCATCGTTTGCCGCCGCGCAGCGACGCCGTCAGACGCTTGTAGTTCTCGAGGCTGTTGCGGGGGTCGGTGCGCGCATCCAGAAAGTCGATTCCCGCATTGAGCGTCAGCCCCCGCTCGGGCAGTTCGAAACCCTTGCCCGCATAGAACAGCTTGCTCGACATGTCGGCCTTGAAGCGGGCGTCGAGGTCGTTGCCGCCGCGGCGGCGCCGTATCTTGACCAGACCGCTCGTCAGGTCGCCATACTGCACCGAGGGTATGCCACGCACGATCTCCACCGATTCGATCTCGTCGGTGGCGATGGTGCGCATGTCAACGCCGGCGTTGACGAAATAGCTGTAGTTGACTATAGGGTCGTAGAGGCTGCTGCCGGCGATGTACTGCATGTTGGCGTCGGTGCTGACAGGGGCGCCGTCGATGACGAACGAGGTTCCGAGCGACGAGGTGGCATAGTCGGAACTCGACACGCCAACCTCGCGCAGCCGTATCGTATTGGGCACGCCGAGCACGGGGGCCGAGGCGCTGCCTCCGGGCAGCAGCGACAGCAGGTCGGCGAAACTCGATGGCTGGAGGTGCTCCATCGCCTTGCGGTCGATCGTCGACGCGCCCGTGACGCCGCGGCTCTCCGACGCCGTTACCACCACGTCGCGTATGGCTACGGCGCTCTCGCGCAGCCGCACCGTGAGCGACATATCCCCGCCCGCCGCTACGGCCACCCGCTGCCGCCGCGTGTCGTACCCTATATATTCCACGGCCATGCCGTACTCCCCCGCCGGCAGCGAGAAGAGCGCACGCCCGTCGCCGAGGGTCGCGGCGGCATATATGCGGCCGTCGGCCGCTGTGAACGACACCGTGGCATAGGCGAGCGGCCGTCCCGTGGTGTCGGCGGCCTCGACGACGACGCGGGCGCGGCCGTCGGGCAGCGGGTCCTCCGTCAGCGCGGCGGCCGACGGCGTCTGCGCCGCAAGGGGCGCAGCGAACATCAGTGCCGCACCGGCCGCAAGCGACAATATGAATATGTACAGACGGAACAAATACATCATTTACATTTCAGCATGGCAAAAGTAGGGATGGCGGAGACGGAGCGCAATCCCCAACATTCGGTATTTCGGGTGGCGCAAATCACCGTTTCCGGCAACCGGCACGCCTTTTCGCGGCGCGCCGAAACTCCGCCATGCCACACGGCCGCAAGGGATGAATATGCGGCAAAACAGGCCGCAATGGCTCTATTTTTTGCATTCGGCAGGGGCAAAACCGATTTTTTTACTTAATTTTACCGCATTGCAGCAATATCGGTTACGCCTAAACCGCACCATACCCGAAACCTGAATTACCAAACCTATAAAACCTATCGTTACCATGAAAATTCCAACGAAACTCGTGTCAGCAGCGGCTGTCGCCGCCGTGACACTTATGGCCGCGGGTTGCGGCGGCAGCACCACCCCCGTCGAGACCTTCGCCGAGGCCGAGGACCCCGTAGCCGCCGACTCGACGGCGTGGGACGGAGTCCGCAAGGGCCTCAACGGCATGTGGGGCAGCACCGACTGCCTCTACAGCCGTTCGGTACCCCCCGCCTCGCAGGATGCCCCGAAGAGCATACGTCTGACGGCGTGGCGCGGTGAGCGCGTATCGGCACAGGCAGTTCTGTGGAGCGCCTCGGGCGCCCAAAGCGTCGTGTGCGCGACCGACGACTTCACCTCCGACGGTGCAACCCTCCCCGCCGGGATCGCCACGGCGCGATTCGTACGCTACACCATCGCCGACAAGAGCGACCCCAAGTGTATATGCCCCCGTCCGCAGAACCACCCGGCCGTACTGCAGCCCGACATGCTCGACTCGCTCGACCGCTTCGACATGGCGGCGCGCACGACGCGTCCGGTATGGATCACGGTCAACGTTCCGGCCGACGCCCCTGCCGGCATCTACCGCTCGCAGATAACCGTCACGCGCGGTGACGGCTGCGGCAAGATACGCCTGCCCTTCGAGCTGGAGGTGCAGGACCACCTGCTTCCGCCCCCGACAGAGTGGCGCTACCACCTCGACCTGTGGCAGCACCCTGCGGCCGTAGCCCGCGCCGAGGGTGTGGAGCTCTGGAGCGACGCCCACTTCGAGGCGCTGCGCCGCACGATGAAGATTCTGGCCGACGCCGGACAGAAGGTCATCACCGCAACCCTCAACAAGGACCCGTGGAACCACCAGTGCTACGATGCCTATGACGACATGATCCGCTGGACGCTTGCCGCCGACGGCACATGGCACTACGACTACACGATCTTCGACCGCTGGGTCGAGCTGATGCTCTCGCTCGGCATCGACGGCATGATCAACTGCTACTCGATGGTGCCGTGGAACAACGAACTCGTATATAACGACGAGGTATCGGGTTCGCCCGTAACCGTCAAGGCGGAGCCGGGCACACCCGAATTCGAACGTATGTGGACACCCTTCCTCAAGGACTTCAAGCAGCACCTCGCCGCCAAGGGATGGCTCGAGAAGACCAATATCGCCATGGACGAGCGTTCGCCCGAGGCTATGGATGCCGCGGTGAAGGTGCTTGAGAAGTGTGCCCCCGAGATGGGATTCGCGCTGGCCGACAACCACTCGTCGTACAAGCGCTATACGATGATGCGCGACGTCTGCGTCAACATCAACCAGAAGTTCGACCGTGCGGACCTCGACGCCCGCCGCGCCGAGGGTTACAGCACCACCTTCTACGTATGCTGCGGCCCCCACTTCCCCAACACCTTCACCTACTCGAACCCGTGGGAGTCGGAGCTTCTGGGGTGGTACGGTCTGGCTGCGGGCTTCGACGGCATGCTCCGCTGGGCCTACAACTCATATCCGAAGGATCCGGCATACGACTCGCGTTTCAGCGGCTTCCCCTCGGGCGACACCTACTTCGTCTATCCCTACGGCCGCTCGTCGATACGTATGGAGAAGCTCGTCGAGGGTATCCAGAATGTCGAGAAGGTACGCCTTCTGCGCGAGGCCGACCCCGCCAAGGTCAAGGATATAGACGCCATTCTGGCCGAGATGATGACCATGAATATCCTCGACCCGCAGCAGCCGTGGCTCGACATCACCTGCCGCGCCCGCAAGGCTCTGGACGAGGCGTCGAGATAAGCGGAACAACATACTGTAAACAGACAACGGACACCCTTTCGGGTGTCCGTTGTCGTTTGCGGTACGACTCGATGCCGACATTGCAATATCATATCAAGACCTGTCGGACTTATCGATCGACACTTCTTCCGTACGACTTTGTGTATTCGGTTCTTCCGAGCTCTCTCTCCTCTCCGTGCGCTTTGTCCTCTCACCGCTCTTTTGCATCTGCTCGCGCCATGTGTGGGGAACCACTACGGGAGGATGTGTCGGCACGAACCTCCCCGTCGTATCGGGCCGCTCGAGAGGGGTTGCGGGCCGCCCGCTCTCGGGCGGCTCACCCTTGCTGCGGCGCGGCGCCGCACACGACACAAAGAGTATCGACCCCAGCAGCAACGCCGCGGCCGATACCCGGTACTTATGTCTAACGTCACATCGCATCACGCCACGTCTTTCTGACCACTACGGGAGGATGTGTCGGCTCCATCGGTCGATATGGCCCCTCCTGCTTGGCCATACCCGCAGCCTTGCGGTTCACGGCGTCGTAGGCCACGAAATCCTCGTAGTCATACTGCCACGACTCGCCATAGGCCAGTCTGTGGATACGGTAGTATATGGCTTCGCGAGAAGGTGCGTTGAAGCCGCCCGTATTGTCGTTCATAATGCTGTTATACGTCGGACGCCATACGCCCGTCCAATAGGTGTAGCCGCCCTCGTATGCTCCGAGTCCCTCATCGGCATAGCGCGGGTCGGAGATGAAGTAGTTCCAGCGCACGGCCGAGACATCGCCCGTGAAGTCGATATTCTTCCACCAGCCCCACTCGTCCTGCTGCGAAACGGTCGCCGAGACCTCAGAGGACGGGATCTGCCCGTAATCCTCATACGCATATTCGTCGGCCAGCTTCGAGAATCCGTGTCCGCACGCCTCGTGGTGGAGCACTGTCTCGAAATTGATCTTGTTGCTGCCCTTGGGGAAGTACGATACCGAGACGCCGCTGCCGTAGTCGCTCGGCACATTCGAGGGATAATACATGTAGCAGGTGCCGGCATAGACATCGGAGTTCATCACGATGATTATCATCGCCTCGTCCATCTGCTCTTCAGTCAACGCCTTGAGACCATATTCGAAGGCCTTCGAGTCGTTGCCGCCCACATGCGTCCCGTCCCCAAAGTAACACTCGAATGCCGTATTGCCGTAATCATATCCCTCGGCCGCAGAGACTACGTTCACGTAGCTCACATTGAACAGGTGGCTGAACGACTTGTACGGTTCTTCGGTAAAGAGGCTCCGGTATGCGAACTCCATATCCGCACGGTACGTTCCGTCGGCGATCTGACGGTCACTGTAACCGTCGCCCATCAGCACGACATTTATGCCGCTGCCTTCCGCTGCCTGCTGCAGCACCTCGAATGTTCCGTCCTGCGAGTAGTCCGTAGAGATATACTCCTCGGGGTAGAATTCGCTCAGGTCACCGTAGTCGTATGGCAACATCATATCCCTCAACAACGACCACGAACTGGCGTTCTGGTAGGTCGATATTGTCTCATCTGGGACATATATCGTCGGATAGGGTATATACTGCGTACTGTACAAATCGAACTTCGGCGGCAGGGGCGCACGGCAATATACTTCGGTCAGCGCATCGCAGCCGGTGAAGAAACCGCTGCCCATGTCGGTCAGGCGCGCCGACATAACCACCTTCCTCAAATTGGGACAATACTCCGCAAAACCCGACTTGTAGCCCGCACTCATCACGTTGACGCCGACCTCACGCACCTCGTCCGAGATTGTCAGGAAGCTCAGGTCCTCCATGTTGGAGAATACGCCGCCGGCAACCTTGGTGACGTTGTCGGGGGTGGTGTATTCGGTCACGCCCTTGCCGGCGAAGAGCTGAAGCACACCGTCGATGACGGCACACTTGTTGTCGGCCGAGGCGTAGGGACCGTATATGTACTCGAGGTTGTAGCACGACTGGAAGGCGTTAATATCTATTACGGCCAACGTCGACGGGAGAGTTATGTTTTGCAGCGTGCGCGCATAGTAGAAGGCGTAGCTCTCGATCATGTTGATGCCCTCGGGTACGGTGTACTCGGTCAGGCCCGCACCGATGGCAAAGGCATACAGGCTTTCGTTACTGATCAGGCACAGGTTGTCCTCCGAGGCGAACTTGCCGTGGAAGGCCTTGAGGTTGCTGCAACCCGCAGCTATGTTCAAGTTCAACGCCGTGAGGCTCTCAGGCAGGGTGAGCTCATCGATAGCGCACGACTGGAAGGCGAAGGCCCCGATCGAGGTGACACTCTCGGGAATATCTATCGAGGTGAGTCCGGTGCAAAGGCCGAAGGCCGAATCACCTATACCGGTGACGCTGTCGGGGAGCCACATCTCCGTCAGCGTATTGCAATAGAGGAATGCGCTTGTGCCGATGTATGACACAGGCCCGTCGAACACCAGACGGCCGATGCCGTCCTCGTAGACGCTGGTTATGAGGTTGCTGCCGAAGACGGTGTTGTATGGCAGAATACGCTCTCCGTCAATGGTTGTGTACCATATTTCGTCGTCGGGGATATTCTCGGGATCGATACTCGAGGTCTTCTCACCCGACTGCACGATGTTGAACGTTATGCCCAGATAGTTGTCATCGGTTATGACATAGACTTCCGAACTGCGGACATATTCGGTGTTGGGCTCCACCTTCAGCGTGATGGCGTTGTACTCCAGCGCGCGCGTATCGGGCGCGACGCTGATCCAACTCTGCGCCTGCTCGGGGATGACAACATGGCAATCCATGTTGCTCAGGAACTCCAGCACCACCTCGCCGCCTGCGGCGTCGCACGACTTGAGCGTACTGTCATATATCTGTATACCGGTCTCTTCGAACGCAAAGCTGCGCATAATCACCTTGTTGCCGTCCGAGACAAGAACCACGACCTTGCTGTACTCGTCGATTGCCGAGCCGACCGTAATCTCGATATATCCGCTCAGGCCGCTCTCGTCCGCGGCAACAGCTCTGGCCCTGATGTCCGACGAGGAGATCACCTCTACGGTTACACTCTCCGCCTCGCTCTCGACCTTATAACCTATGCTGCGCGTAGAATACGGCGACATGATCACCAGATCGGCCTCGCTGAAGGTTATATCCAACGGCGCACCCTTAGGCACGGTTATGACTGTATTGTCCGAGAGGGTGAATGTGACACTGTCGTTGTTTTGGGTGACGCTCTTGAACAGCGAGTCGCCGCCGCCGGTGGCCTTTCCGAGCTGCTGCCACGTCTGGCCGTTATCGTAGGATACATACCAATAGTCGTTATCGATCTTAAGCTGCGGCGTTATACCGTCATCACCTTTATTGCCGTCATCGCCCTTGTCGCCGTCATCACCCTTTGAACCTTCGGCACAGATCTTTTCACCATCATCGCCGGTGAGCCATTCGCCGTCGAGAGTCCAGTAATAACGGCCGTCGCTGTCCTTGCGTACACCTATTACGGGCGCCGTGGCATCATCGCCCTTCTGGCCGTGATATATCGTCACCGACTCCGTGTTCGAGAATGTGATCTTGTAACCCTTCTCCACGCCGTTATCGACTATCGGCGTCACATCCGTAATGTAGACATTGCCCGTCACGGCATCCACCAGAGACTTCAACGACGAGATGTTTGTGTTCATCTGCCGGCACTGCTCCTCGAGTTTCTCCACACGCCCCTCAAGGTCATTTATGCGGTTTGTCAATGTGCTGTCGTCGTACTTGCTGCACGAGACAAAAAACATCACCGCAACACAAATTGATGTAAATATTTTCTTCATGATATATGGGAATTAAAAAATTTTCATCTCTTGTTCCAAATGTCTCCGACAGTCGAAAATGACCTTTAAAATGATAAATAATATATGATACAAAACAATAAATTATACCTAAAAACTCTTTTTATACAGATATAATAAATTGATATATTTACAAATATATATATTTTTTCTTATATACAAATTTTTAAGTACAATATTTTAAAACAGATCTGTATAACTGAAATTTTTTATATTTTGACATGTTAAATATGGATTAAGAGATAATAAAGTTACAAATTGTAATCACTTATTTTTCCTGCAAATACTCTCTTTTTCCTCACCCCCAACCTCCGAAACGGACTTGTAGTGCGGTGAGGGACATTTTTCGGCAGGCGAGGATGGCCATACACTAAATCCGCAGAATATGATAATCCGAAAGCCGACGAAAGAAAATGATGGTCATTTGCAATTAATAGTGTAACTTTGCATTGTATGGGTGCACGGTTATAACCGCTGCAAGAAGGCAATGCAACGAGGCAGTCGGCAATTGTCGTCCGGAAACAAAAAAGCATCCGCCGACAAACTTTTAAATAGCCGCACGCGAAACACAGGATAACAAATAAAGGAACAACAAACCGACAAAACACAACCATTTTATGGAAGAGAAGATAAGGAATATACTTTCGGGTGTGATTCACCCCGAGACGCAGCAGGATATCGTCTCGTCGGGCATCGTCGAGTCCGTATCGGCCGAAGGGGGCAAGGTGCTTGTGAAGCTCTCCTTTGCCAAGGCGCACGATCCCTTTGCGGCGCGTCTGCGCACGCAGGCCCAGCAGATGATCGAGCGGGCGCTGCCCGAACTTAAGGGCAATGTGACCGTTGTGGTGAAGGAGGCGGCGCCGCGGCCGCAGCCCCAGCCGCAGCGTGAGAGCACAACGCAACAGGTGCGCCACATCATCGCCGTAGCCTCGGGCAAGGGCGGCGTGGGCAAGTCGACCGTGACGGCCAATCTGGCCATCGCGCTGCGCAACATGGGTTACACGACGGGCATCCTCGACGCCGACATATACGGCCCTTCGCAGCCCAAGATGTTCGGCATCGAGGGTTACGTTCCCGACGCCGTGCAGAAGGACGGCAACGACTATATAGTTCCGGCGCAGAGCATGGGCATCGAACTTATGTCCATCGGCTTCTTCATACGGCCGGAGGATGCGCTGATGTGGCGCGGGGCCATGGCCACCAACGCGCTGCGGCAGCTGCTGCACCAGACGCTGTGGGGCAAGCTCGACTACCTGCTCATAGACATGCCCCCGGGAACGGGCGACATACACCTGACGATAATCTCGGACCTGAAGATGGATGGTGCGGTCATAGTCTCGACGCCGCAGCAGGTAGCCGTGGCGGATGTTGTGCGCGGGGTTCAGATGTTCCGCCACCCGCAGGTGAACGTGCCGGTGCTGGGCATCATCGAGAATATGGCGTGGTTCACGCCCAAGGAGCTGCCCGACAACCGCTATTATATCTTCGGCCACGGTGGGGCGAAGCGTTACGCCGCGGAGTGCGATGCGCCGTTTCTGGGAGAGATACCTATCATACAGTCGATTATGGAGGGTTCGGATGAGGGCCGCCCCTCGGCGGCAACCGATCCCGATGTTGAAAAGTACTACCGCGAAGTTGCGCAGCACATTGTTGACAACACCCCGAAAAAGTGTTGACAAGGGTGTAGGAAAGATGATGACAACTTTCGAAAACTTTTTCGGGCCGAAAATCTTGTTTCCGGCAAGTTGCTGGAGCAGAGCTACCATAGGCGAAAGCAAATTTTCGGGGCAAAAAATATCAAAAATCTGTCACACGTTTTTCAACCGAAAAGCGGCATCGGATTATGATATCTTTTTGGTGTCGATATGTGGAAAATTATTTCGACAATCGGCCTGCGGCTGTTGAAAACGGACAACGTCCCGATGCAACGACTTGATTTACACCTCGGCCGCGCCCGCGTCGAAAGGTGAAGTTATCAAATACGGCGGCCGCGGTTGTGGATAACTCCGCGAGGAAAAAGTTTTCGACACTGTCAACAGCCTTTATTATTTATATACTTTATTTAATTAATTAAATTAAAGTATAAAAAAATAAATAATCTTATGTTCACAACTCCGCCGCCTCAGGTGTGGGGGGATAAGACTCCGCAGGTGCCGAGTAAATAAGATGCGAGATGCGGAGTAAGTAAGACATGGGGTGCGGAGAAAGTGAGGCGCGGGGTGCGGAGATAGAGAGACGCTGTGAGCAGTGTAAATAAGATGCGAGGTGCGAAATATGTAAGACATGGGATGCGGAGAAAGTGAGGCGCGGGGAGTCGGGTAAGTAAGAAGGAGCGGAAGATTTGGCAGCCCACTATGCGCGTGAGGGATATACTGGCTGGCAGGATCTGTCACACGGGGGAGATATACAGGCCGTGCAGGATAGGGCGCGGGATGAGATATACCGACCGCACATGATCAAGACCAGAGGGTGAGATATACAGGCCGCACATTAATGGAATAAAAAACCTGAAAAAATATCCTGATATGAGAAGAGTGGTATTTATATTGGCCGTGGCGCTTTTGCCGATGGCGGTTTGGGGTCAGACGGATGACGATCTGCCCTACGTCGATGTCAAGAAGGATGCGGCGGGCAAGTACGGTTATTACTATGAGAATGGCGATTGTCTGCTGCCGCCGCTGTTCGACTGGGCTTTGCAGTTCGGTTTGGGCGACCGCGCCACGGCTGTCAAGTACATGGATCTCTATTATGTTATCGACCGCGAGGGGTATCTCATCTTGCCGACGGGGTTTGAGGATATGCCCGACGTATATAAGAACTTTGCCGTCGTGGGGGAAGAAGGCAAACGTTACGTTATCGACCTTCAGGGCAACCGTCTCTCGCCGGAGGGTTGGAGTGTGGAGCCGCTGGAGCGGAGCCATGCCGACCCGCTCTTCTTTGCCATGACGCCCGTGGGCGACGAGACGGGAGGGGCATATCTTGCCGATTTCCGTTTCGAGCCTCTGTCGGAGGTGCGTGCCACCTCGTTCCGGCACATGATCTACTGTCCCGAGGTTTTCGAGTACAATATAAGTGACGGTGTGTTGAGTCGCTACGGTTTGATGAATGCCGAGGGGGATGTTCTGATCCCTGCCGACACCTACTATCTGGGGTTGAGTGAAAAGTCGCTGTGGGGCCTTGACGGCAGCTATGCGTTGGTCCATGCGGCGGGTATGGAGGGTCTCTACGATGAAGAGGATAAGGAACGTACGGTCTTCGTCGAGGCCACGAAGGGCAATATTACGACGCTCTATGACGTCACGGGCGAGGTTGTGGTGCCGGCGCAGAAGCACACCACCGAGTCGAAATACTACAAGCGCAACACCAAGAAGTACCTTGTACCCTACCTTCACGCGCTGAGCGGTAACAAGGAGCGTTACGAGGAGCGTGTGGATGATGCCTTCCGTCGCAGCACGTGGTTTGAGCCCAAGGCGATGCCGACACCGCGCGAATACTCGATGGTGGCCTCTATCGAGCAGCACGAGCGGCAGCAGCAGGAGGAGCTGGAGCGCGAACGCGAAATCGAGCGGCAGCGCGAGCGCGAGGCCTACTATGCAGCCGAGCGTGAGAGTGAGGCGCAGAGTGACGCGTCGGATTCGGCGGACGACAACAGCGGCGGGGATGATTCGTATGCGGGTGTGGACGCGCTTGCCTCGGCATACGCGATGCTGGGGGGCGACTTCAGCGGCGGCGAGCAGGTGAAGCTCTCGTCATACGTTCCCAAGGAGGGTACTCTGCCGACAAATCTGGAGATCTACTACATGAGCGAGCAGGGGGGATTCCTGCATATCGTGATCATGGATATCGGCGGCTATCCGTGCGTGTCGATTACCGACATTGCGGGCAACGACCTGTTCATGAGCATAAAACAGCCCGAGACGCGCCGTGATGATTTCCTCTTTGCGGGTGAGGATGAGTACAAGTACAAAACCCTGTCGATACGCAAGGACTGGAGCAGCGTGACGCTGGGCGACAAGACCTACGAGATGGTGATGACGGCGGACGAGGTTCAGGATATGCTCAAGCTTCTGGGCCAGTGATGCGGCGTCGGTACAGATGAAAATTTCTTCCGGGGCGGTGTAATTCCGCCCCTTTTCGTGCGACCATATATATGCGTTGCGGCTGTCGGATATGGATGTTCGGTACCGGATGTCGGTATCGGTTGCTGCGGCGGGGGAAACTTAATTTTTCAAGACGAGCAATCGTACATGCAAGGCTTCATATAGGGGACGATGGAACTACGGAGTGAGGAGGAGTTCGTGCAGATGGTCGAACGCTACAAGGGCGTCATATACAAGGTGTGCAACATCTACGCCGACGACCGCGACCAGATGGAGGACTACTGTCAGGAGGTGTTGATCAACATGTGGCGGGGGTGGCAGAACTTCCGCGGCGAGTGTGCGCTCTCGACGTGGGTCTACCGTGTGGCGTTGTACACGTGCGTATCGTTCGTGCGGCGTAAGGGCTCGCGCCCGCACAACATCCCGCTTAAGGTCGACATGGCCGTGGAGGCGGAGGCCGAGCGGGGCCCGATGCTGCGGGAGCTCTACCGTCTTATAGGCCGTCTGAACCGTCTGGACCGCGCACTGATACTGCTGTGGCTCGAGGAGCGCAGCTATGCCGAGATAGCCGATATCATGGGTATGTCGAAGGCCAACGTGGCCATCAGGATCATGCGCATCAAGGGCCGCCTGAAACAGATGAGCGAGGAGTAGGGACACGGGAACCGATCGGACGGGGAAAATATGGAAACAGAGTGACGGCCCGAAAGAAGGATAAGGATCGGACGAGACGAGGAAAATATCTGAAACAAGGAAAAGATCGAAAACGATATGTCGGAACTGAATATTGACGAGATACGGCGCGAGTGGTCGGAGTTCTCGCGGCGTGTGGAGAGTGCGACGAGCGTCTCGACGGAGATGCTGCGGCGGGCCATGCGCAGCGATTCGAGGGTTCTGCGCCGCTACGGCTGGATCAACATCATCGGCGGCGCGGCCATCATACCCTTTGTACTGTGGTATGTGGCGCACCATTACGGCTTCGGGGCCTTCTTCTGGCTCTTTGCCGCGGGGCTGGCCGTGGCGTTCGTATTCTCTATATACCAGATCGTTATATACCACCGTGCGGGACGTTTCGACAAGGGTGTTGTGCAGCATGCCGCCGCCGTTGTGCGCTACATGCGCGTGGAGAGAGTCATGACCGTCGCCGTATATGTCTATATGTTCTGCCTGCTGATGTACATGCTCGTGGCGAATATCTTCGGCGACGGCGGCACGGAGGATATGGCGGTATTTATAAGGTGCTTGGCGGCATCGGTGGCGATATTTGCCGCGGGTGTATTCATTTCGTTGAGGATCATGCGCTGGGAGCAGGGCAAGCTGCGACGCCTGAGCGATGCGATGCGCAGCCTCGAGGAGTTTCTGGACGAGCAGGCCGACGGCGAGGGTGCGGAGAGTGCGGACAAAGAGGATAATTGAAAACGTCTCAATATAAATACTATGAATGAAATACCGCCGCATCTTTTTCGGGTGCGGCGGTAATTTTTATTTTATTATATCATAAAATACTAATTTCTTGTATTTTCCTTGATGCGTGATATACGCCATACAGTACCCTCGATCATGGAGAGATATACGGTGCCGTCTGTGTCGCGTTCGAAACCGTTGACGGCGGAGCGTCCTATGCGCCGCACCCAGAGAAGCTCTCCCGAGGCGGCATCGACGGCGGCGACCGCACCGCGGCGCGAGGCGGCATATACCGTTCCGTCGCTCTCGATGACGATGCAGGGTGTATGTTCATATCCGAACGTCAGGTCGGTGACCCACTTGAGGGTATATTTGTCTGCGGCGGCGTCCACGGCGATAAGTTCGCCGTCCATGGTGCGGGCATATACGGTTGTGCTGTCGGCCGAGATGCCGAGACTCTCACGCACTGTGTGGTCCTTCACACGCCACAGGGTCTTGCCCGTCGCGCGGTCTATGGCGGTCATGTAGCGGTCGGGGGCGACGATGAAGACCTTGCTGCCGATGACCGCGGGCGAACAGTTTCCCGGGCTGTATAGGCGCACGGCGTTGCCGTTGTTCCAGCGCCAGCGTTCACCTCCCGTGCGGGTGTCGAGCGAGTGCAGGAAGGTGTCCCACGCCCCGAAGATGATGTCGCTGTCGGTTACCGACGGTGCGGCCTGACAGTAGTTTCCGATACCGTCAAATCGCCATACTGTCTGCGCGGTGCGTGTATCCACGGCTTCGAAAGAGCGGTATCCTCCTTGATATAAAATCCCGTTGCGGACAACGCCGTCGGCAACATACGGGCCGCGGCCGCGTGCTGTGGAGCGTATGCGTCCGCTGCGCGCCGAAACAGATACCAGACGCCCGTCCGATGCGGGTATGAAGACGCTCTTTCCGGCCGGTGCGGGGCGCGAGAAGAGCGGGCCGTCGGTCCGTATGCTCCACAGCTCGCGGCCGCTGCGCTTGTTGATGGCCTTTGCGCGGCCGAGTGAGTTGCCAAAATATATGCGTCGGCGGTCGATGCCGAGGCGTGTGAATATCGAGGCCTCGTCGCGGTGCAGAAGCTCTATGCGGTAACCCTCGGGCTGCTGCCATGCGGTGTCGGCACGCTCGACGGCGGGTTTGATGCTGTCGTCTATGGCGAAGGCCTCGACAAGCGCCGCTTCGCCCTCGAGGGGTATGTTCCATTGCCGCAGCGAGTCGGCCGTAAGCTCGATAAGTGTATAGCCCTCGTCGCCGTACTGCGCGGAGGGCATGTGGAGCGAGCGGTTCATAAGTCCGTCGATGCCGTCGGTGCGGTAGCGGCGGAAGGTGTGGTAGTGGCCGCACAGATGCACGGCCGTGCGGTGACGCAGAAGCACGTCGGCATAATCCTCCCAGTCGTCTATATCCTCCGTGAGGGGATAGTGGTTGACCGAGACCACACGCTTGCCCTTGTTGCTCACAAGGAGCGAGTCGAGCCACGCCAGATCCTCATGTTTGACATGTCCGTCGCCCATCTTCATGTAGGGGCCGCAGTTTATGCCCGCGAAGAGCGTGCCGCGCACCTCGAAGGCGAAGCGGTCGCGGCCCCAGAGCGCATCGAATGTGCGGCAGGCGCTCTGCGACCAGTTGTCCTCGTGGTTGCCGGGGATGACGTATGTGGGGAGCTCTATAAGGTCGAGTATCGACTTTACGCACCGCAGCTCCTTGTCGCTGCCCTCGTTCGTGAGGTCTCCGGCGACGATGACCGCATCGGCATCGGTGGCGTTGATCCTGCGCACGGCACGCCGCAGACGATCTTCCGACGGGGTGTCGGGCGAGACGTGCAGGTCGCACAGGAAAAGTATCCTTACGGGATGGTTTTCTTCGGTCGGGGCTGCTTTGGCGGCCACGGCGGGCGCGGCGGTAAATGTTGCGGCGGCGGCAAGCGCAAGCAGCAGGGAGGAAAATTTCATATCGGAAGCAAAGGTTTTTTTCATTTGTGGCGGCGCTGAGGCCGCCGATACAAAAGTATTGTTTTTTTCTGAGGCGTCAAAACGCGGCAGACCATTCCAGAGGGCGGCAGATAAGATATATTTTGCACATCGGCGGTGCGGAGGCGTTATTTTTGGGTTTCGGCTATTGCGATATGAAAAAATATTCATAACTTTATAATTCGAATGTGAACCGTAAACCTAAAACTTCTATCTGATATGAAAAATTATTCAGCCAAAGAGATCAAGAACATCGTACTCATCGGAGCGCCGGGCTCGGGTAAGACTACCCTTGCCGAGGCGATGGCCTATGAGGGTAAGGTCATCGACCGCAGGGGTAGTATCGAGACGAACAACACGCTCTCGGACAATACGGATATCGAGCACGAATACAAACGCTCGATCTATTCGACTATCCTCTTCACGGAGTTCATGGGCCGCAAGCTCAACATCATAGACTGTCCGGGTTCGGACGACTTCTGCGGCAGCCTCTTCTCGGCCTTCAAGGTTGGGGATGTGGGCGTGATGGTTATGAACGCGCAGAACGGCTGGGAGGTAGGCGACGAGATACAGTCGCGCTATGCCCGCATACTGAACAAACCCGTAATCGGCGTTATCAACCAGCTCGACGGCGACAAGGCCAATTACGAGGCCATGCTGGAGGGCATACGCGCCGCCTCGCCCGTGAAGCCTGTGATCGTACAGTACCCGGTAAGCCAAGGGGCGGGATTCTCGTCGTTCATCGACGTGCTGATGATGAAGATGTACCACTTCACCGACGAGAACGGCACGCGTGAGGAGCTCGACATCCCGGCCGAGGAGATGGAGCGCGCCCGCGCCCTCAATCAGGAGCTTACGGAGGCGGCTGCGGTATATGAC
>OJKC01001042.1_pt1 | contig 18888 bp, 24 predicted proteins | sample 1596401 | NCBI WGS metagenome assembly OJKC01 (sample SAMEA4350162, study PRJEB24818) | metagenome | biome: human; feature: gut; material: faeces | place: Denmark | collected 2013-09 | reverse complement strand
GTCGATGAGCTGTTGCTGCTGCGGCGAGCCGGAGGCATAGCCGAGCTTCGCGTTGATCGTGATGGCGTCGGCGTGCCCGCCCTCGCGGAACACCTCGCGCGCCGCCTGGAAGATCAGCCGGTTGGCTGTGCTGGTGAAGTCGCGCTCGTCCACCTCGGCGAGCACCTGACTGACGATGCTCTCGTCGATCAGCATCGCGCCGAGCACGGCGCGCTCGGCTTCCAAACCGGCGCTCGGCTGCGCGTCTACTCGGCCCATGTCCACCCTCCATCCTGACTATCCGGCGGCTGCTCGATGCGGCGCACCGGCTGCGCCTTGGCGCTCTGCGCCGGGCGCTTGGCCTTGGCATCCTCCCAGCGCCGGCCGTTGAGGAAGGTCGAGGCATACGGGATGCCGACGCCGTCCCGCCACGCGGGCGAGGCCTTGAGTACCTGCAGCGCCCGGCCGATGGTCTCGATCAACGCGTCGTCGGGCTTGAGCTTGTCCCAGGCGCGGACCGCGCCCATGCGGTTCTCCCCGCGGGGATAGTAAGCCCAGAAGCCCTCAAAGCGCTCCGGCTTCCATGTCGGCGTCGTTTTGCTGCGCCGTTTTCTCGGCTCCTCGCCGTCCCCCTTGGGGGGACTATAGGGGGATATATTTCTATCCATAATCTGTTCTTCTCTAATCTGTTCCGCCTTGAAACCCGTCGACGGCTCAGCCGTTGACGGTTCACACCGTTGTCGGTGTTTCCCGACAACGGTGGAATTATCCTCCTCACCGTTGACTGAAAACCCGTCCAACGGTGTTGGGCTTTCTCGGGCAGTTTCACCGTTGTCTGGTTTTCCCGACAACGGTGGTGTTTCCTGCAGAACATAGACGTTGCCGTCAAATCGCCCACCCTCGTCATGGGCCTGCTCGCGGACCAGATACCCGACAGCCTCCAGCTCACGCACCATGCGGCGCATCTTATCGCGGCCGCAGCCGGCCTTGACGGCAAGGCCGGTCACGGTGTAGTCCCAATCGGGCGGGAGGCTCAGCATCAATGCCAGCAGGCCGCGCGTCTCCAGCGCAAGCCGGTCGTCCTGTGCGGCACTTCGAGGCAGCGAAAAATACCCCCGCTCACGTATAACGATCCTTGCGTCTCCCATAGCTCCCTCCATCCAAATAAACGATGATCTTCATCAGCCGCTCCGTGAGAGAGGTGACGCCGACGAGGATTAGGAAGATGTCCAGTCCTGTCATGCTCTCGCCTCCCCTCGGAAGGTGTTGACTTTCGCCTGTTTCTGCGATATACTGTGCTTGCAATGGTTTTCAGAGCTCTTGCTCTGGGGACGGGAACGCTTCGAGGTGCCAGCCTCGGGGCGTTCTTTTTTTGCGTCCGCGTAGATCACCTGATAGGCCGCGGCGATGGTCTCGCGCAGGTCCTGCACGATGTCGTCGAACTCCGGGCGCTCCGCGTCGTCGATCACGCCGTCCTCGGCGATGCGGAGCAATCCGGCCAGCCGGTCCGCTGCGTCGCGCAGGCGGTTCGTCAGCGAGATGGTCGCCATCGGCAGCGGCTTTGGCTCCACCTCCGGCAGCACGCCCAGCCGGTCGGTTGCCTTCGCGTGCTCCAGCGCCAGCCAGGGCACACCGTAGACGCTGCACATCTTCGCGACGGTCTCGTCCGACGGCGTGAGCCTGCCGCCCTCGTAGCGCTTCAAGGTCTCGGCAGAGATGCCCAGCCGCTCCGCGGCCTCCTCCTGCGTCAAAAGTGTCACCTTGCGCGCCCTCTGGTACATATTCGGGTATTGCGGTGCCATTGTCTTTCGTCCTCCTTTGTGGTAATGTCGAATCACCAGGTAGCCATCCACCGCGCAAGCGGCACGATGGGGATGATGTACTTCTTGCCGACCTTCTTGGCCGGAAAATCCTTGTCGCCGAGCAGCGCCGCGCGGTCAAGACCGAGGAGCTTACTGCTCTGATCCAGCGTCAGCACCTCCTGCCCGGCAAACTGCTCGCGCAAAGATTGCAGCTGATCGCGGAACGCCTCGCGCTCTCGCATGGCCTATCCCTCCTCACTTTCCTGCGGCCAGCGCTCTCGCGTCTGCCGCGCCCTTGGCCGCCACCGCGGCCCTCGCCGCCTCGCTCGCCGCGCGCAGCGTCTCGTCGTCGTAGAGGTCGTTGACCTCACACTCCAGCAGCGCGGCGATGGTCGGCAGCTTGTCCGTCGTGGGCGTCTTGCTGCCGTTCTCCCACCCGATCACGGCGGGCAGCGTCACGCCGGTCATGCGGGCCAGCTCCGTGCCGGTCAGACCGCGGCGCTCTCGTAATTCTCGGATCCTCATTGGGAACACCTCCTTGCTTTTTCTCTCTCGGTGTGATATGGTTTACTATGAGTTAATGTAGAAAGGGCGGGGTATTATGGTGCGCATTACGGCTTTTGATGATAATGGTGTGTATAAGATTGACTTTGAAATCCCTGAGCTTGATGAATGTCCGATATGCCATCACGCTCTGAAACCAACTGTTCTGAATTCGAGATATGCGATGGACAGCGCGGACAAGGCAACAACGCTTTGTAATTTATACACCATGTTTTTCTGCCAGAAGTGCCGCAAGGTTTTTCTTGGGAAATTTCGTCAAAGCATTGGACTGGTGAGTAGCCACATAGCAAACTATATGGGCGAATATGAACTCTTTCCGATGACGCCAAATCGTGAATCCTTCAGCGATGATATCCTTGGACTGTCGCTGACCTTCGTTGAAACCTATGGACAGGCTCAGCAGGCAGAGGCCGAAGGATTGTCCCAGATTTGCGGCATCGGATACCGCAAGGCATTGGAGTATCTTGTAAAAGACTACCTTTGCCATAAATTCCCCGCTGATGAGGAAACCATCAAAGCCGAAGCGCTCGGGCAAAGTCTTCGACGAATCGAAGACGGCAGAATACAAACATTGGCTCAGCGCGCAACTTGGATTGGCAACGATGAGACCCATTATGTTCGTAAGCACGAGGATCTGGATGTCAAGACGATGAAAACCTTTATCCGTGCAATGATCCATTTCATCGACTCGGAGTTGACGTTTGAGAAAGCTCTTGGCATTGATCCCGCCTGACGGGATCGTGCACCGCGAGCTGCTTCCCGTCCATCGACCAATAGGACGTTGCCACGCGGACCGGGTCATCGTGCGTCCCATCGCCGCGGACTTCACGGATCTCGATGACCCGAATGACCTTAGCGATCGTAACTGGGTTTGGTGCCATGTCTTTCCACCTCCTTTCACCCGGTGCGCCGCGGCTCACCGTGAGTAAATAGTAAATCCTAAATATCGTAATGTCAAGATGCAAAGTACCATTTTTAGTAACTTTGTGTCAAGTCAACAATTCAGATAAGGAGTTGATGCCTATGGATGCCGAGAAGTTTGTGCAGAATGTTAAAAACATCTGCATAATGAGGGAGGTTCCGCCGACTATTGCGTGCCGGGAAAGCGGTGCAGGGAAGAACCTTTTGAGCGAGGTAGCGAGAGGTATCGTCCCGTCCGTAAACAAGGTTCAGGCCCTCGCACAGTACCTCGGCGTCACGACCTCGGAACTGCTTGGGGAGGTCCCCAGTCCTGCCGACATCTCGGTGCCCGCGATGCAATTCGTCAAGCTCTACCTGAGCCTGCCGGCAGAGCTCCGCGAGCAGATCGCCGCGGCTATGCTGGCGGCAAAGGAACACCTGAAGAACAATAGCGAAATCGATTATGTGGTGGACCCTGCCACCGGCTCGGGCGGGTTTGTCACCCAGGCACTCCGTACAAAGGACTCGACGGATGATACTTTGGTTCTGACGGCACCGAATAACGAAATAGTTTCCGATCTCAGCAGAAAAAAACAAAAATAAAAAAGTGCCCGATTCGGGCACGGAAAGAAGGCAATGCCATGAAGCGGCCTCTTGCAATGGTCCTCGCGCTTGCCCTCGCTTTTACCCTGACCGCCTGCGGCGAGTCGGCGGAGACGGAGCCCCAGATCGCCGCTAAGGAGTTAGACTCTCAAGTGTGGGCGGTCGTCACAACCGCAAGCGATCAGCTGCAGGCCCTCGACGATGTTGTCGCAGATGCCGCCGACAGAGGTGACACAGACGTCCTTGGTGTTATGATCGCAGTGCTTCAATCCAGTCAAGATTCGCTCGACAGCTTTGACGCCGACACTCAGCCGGCTATCCTCTATGTCGGCGCTGCGCGCGCGTACACGGCAAACGCGCGTGTTGTGTGCGAGGCCATAAAGGACTATATTGACGGCGGCGAAGCATCCGATTATGACAAATTTCAGGAATACCTCGGCAAAGTCAATGATCTGACCGACAATGCCGTAGAAAAGCGCAAATCGTTTTTGGCTGACGCGGGGTTTTCGGACAACGAAATCGCAGAATTTCCCGCGGAAATCCGAGACGATACAGTAGGAACATGACGCAAAAGGTCGCCACCCATGAGGGCGGCGGTCTTTGCTGAGTTCGCGCGAACTCGGAGAGGGGGAAATGTGCGGAGGTCTACGGATCACCACGCAGGTCCTCGACGAGCGCTATGCGCCCTTCATCGACCTCTTCGCGGAGCTCGACCCGGCAGAGCAAACCAGAGTCGTCGGCGATATGCTCCGGCGCAAAAATAAAAATAAAAAAAGTGCTCGATTCGGGCACGGGAAAAGCCCTCCCCGTGACAGGGAGGGCCATCAACGATAGCATCGATTATAACGTCACCAGCACCGCAGAAAAGTTCAAAGCAAACCTTGACAACTTGAAATTTGGCGGCTATACTTGGAGTACAAACGAAGGGCGCTGCCGGAACGGTCAGCCCCCTAAGAGTTCTTTGAAGTGGTCGCCGTACTTGTCAGGGTGCCGGCGGTCAAAATAAAAGCTAACAAAGGGCGCTGCCGGTAGACGGTCAGCTCCCCGGTTAGTTGCTCAAAGAGTAACCGCCTGCTTGGGGAAGCGTGAGGCGGTTACTTCTTTTTTGCCTGAAAACACAGGCCAATGATCCCTATGACCACAAGACAGAACTCGAACAGCTCTGAATATGTAAGCATACGCATCACCCCTCTCTTGGAGGGGCAAGAAGTCCCCTCCGGGATGGAGGAGCCAACCGCCTACCCTGTACCGTTGTACTGGCAGCGCCACAGATAGGATAGCAGAGCTGTGTCGAAAATGCAAGGAATTCTTTCCAACGCAAAAGGCCGCCATCCATGAGGGCGACGGCCTTTGCTGAGCTCGCGCGAACTCGGAGAGGGGGAAATGTGCGGAGGTCTACGGATCGCTGCGCTGGGATTCGGCTGCGAGCTGTGCAGCCAGCTCGAGGATCTCGTGCTGGTCATGCGCGGGCAGGGACTCAAACAGTGCGAGGATGTAGGCGATGTCGTACATTTTATCTCCCTCGGGCACCCTTGTGTATTTGGCGCCGGATGGAATTATAACGCAACCGCGCGCCGGTTGGCTACTGGAATATTTAACAGAGAGGAGGCGGCGCAATGCCAAAATATCCCAGCTATTACATCCGACCGGACGGTCTGCATGAGACGATCCTCCGCATCAACGGCAAGCGCAAGGCCTTCCGCGGGAAAACCGACAAGGAAGTATGGGAAAAGGTCAAGGCGTTTGACCGAGCCCAGCTGCAAGCGGAGATCGACGCGGAGACGACCTTCTCGAGGATCGCAGAGCAGTGGTGGGATGAAGCCGAGCCGAAGCTCGAGCCGAACTCGGTGAAAAACTACAAGCCGGCGCTGCGCCGAGCCGTGGACGAATTTGGGGCACGGCAGGTCGGCAGCATTACCGCCAAAGAGATCGACGCATTCATCCGTGACTTTGCCGCCGCGCGGTCGAGGAAGACCGTCGCCATGCAGCTGCAGGTCATCCGCCAGATCCTGCGCTGGGCGGAGCTGCAAGGAAAAACAAATTACAATCCGGCACAGGCCGTCCGCGTGCCGCGCAATCTCCCGCAGGCGCGGCGCGAGGCTCCCGACAAAGACCAGATCGTCAAGATCAAAACGTCCGCCAATTTGCCCTTCGGTCTGTTCCCGGCGCTGATCTACTACACCGGCTGCCGCAGGGGCGAGGCGCAGGCCTTAACCGGAGCCGACATCGACCGCAAAGCCATGCGCGTGCATATCCGCCGATCCGTCTATTACGACCACGGCGCGAAGATCAAGGAACCAAAGACAGCCGCCGGTGTTCGGGAGGTCCCGCTCCTGCCCGCCTTGGATGCGCTTCTGCCGAAAAAATTGCCGCAAGGGTATCTGTTTGCCGAGCCGGATGGCTCACTGCTGACAGACGGCGATTTTCGCAAGCTCTACAAGGCGTACTGCGCTGCCAGCGGTGTGACGGTCTCTCTGCATCAGATCCGGCACGGCTATGCGACCGCGCTGTTTGAGGCCGGCGTAGACCCCAAGACGGCGCAGAAGCTGCTCGGTCATGCGAAGCTGTCCACGACAATGGACATCTATACGCACGTTTACGGCGACGCGATCGCCGCCGCCGCAGAGAAGATGAAAAAGAGCTTTTGACCAAACCTGTGAACACAGTTGCAAACACAAAATGCGCAGAATGCTTGATACGCAAGGGGCGAAATAGAGTTTCCTCCTCTCGTTCGTTGTAGAAAGGGAAAGCGCAGCTTCGGCTGCGTTTTTTCTTTTGTGGTTGCATTTGTCACTTTACGCAGCGCGGAAAAGCTGATAAACTGACGAAAACAAAAGCAAAGAGGTCTTTTCTATGTTTCAGGGCTTTTCGCAGAACGCCATCGACTTCCTTTGGGGCATCAGCCTGAATAACGAGCGGGGCTGGTTCATGGCGCACAAGCAGGATTTTACGGACTATGTGGACGTTCCCATGCGCGAGCTGGGGAAGGAGGTCTTCTCCGCGCTGGCGGAGGAATATCCCAGGCAGGACTGGCGGCTGCACGTCTGCCGCATCTACCGCGACGCGCGGCGGCTGCACGGACGCGGGCCGTACAAGGAGCATCTGTGGTTCACCATCGAGCGGCCGCACGAGCGCTTTGAGAGCGTGCCCGCGCTCTATTTTGAGCTTGCGCCGAACTACTACAGCTACGGCTGCGGCTACTGGGACGCGGGGGCGGCGACGATGGCGAAGCTCCGTGCGCGCATCGACAACGACCCCAAGCCGCTCGAAAGGCTGGCGCGGCGGCTGAATAAATCAAAATTCGTACTCTCCGGCGAGGAATTCAAGCGGCCCAAGGGCGACGCGGGCAAGCTGCTGAATCCGTGGTACAACCGCAAAAACATTGCCATCGGCTATGACGATAACCCCGAGGGCGTGCTTTTCACGCCGCAGCTCAAGGACAATGTGCTCGACGGCTTCCGCTTTCTGATGCCGTACTACCAATACCTCGACACGCTCGCCGGCGACATGGAGCCGAACAGGTGAATAAAAGCTGAGACGGCGTGAGCCGCCTCAGCTTTTTCATCATTTGCCGAGCGTTTCACCGATCACAGCCATTTGCGCGGTATCGGGTGAGAAGCTGCGCGGATGGAACTCCACGATGCGCTGACCGTAGATGAGCAGCCAGGTGTCATATTTTTCGCCGCTATGGGCGTCGCATTCCCGCCACGCCCGGTCGGCGCCCCACGGCGCGGGATCGGTCTCGCGGTATTCGCTGCCGTAGAGATCTTCTGCGTGCAGCGTGCTTTGGAGGCAGAAGTCGAAGAGCGGGGCGAGCTTCACGTCAATGACGGTGTAGAGCAGCTCCGGCATGGGCGGGTCATTCTCGTCGCTCCAGCGCACGTCGTAGGGGAGCTCCTGACGGTATTCGACCTGTCGGACGAAGACGGAGTCTCCGCGCTCGAGGGCCTCGCAGGAGTAGCGGGCATAGTCGGTATCGGTCAGGTCCTGCACATAGAGCGGGAGCGTGTCATGGTAGAGGTAGCCGACCTGCGGACTGCCGCCGACAGTGTAGGTGTATTCCTCCGCGTTTTTCGGTACGTCGTCAAACCAGCCGCTTGATATGCCGTAGGTCATGACGCCGATCATCAGCATGACGGATAACAGGACGGAGCAAAGAACCGTGAGCGCTAAGATGAGCCTGCGTTTTTTCGGCGGTACGCTCCTTTTCCGCACCTGCTTGCCGACGAGCACGGCTCCGCCGACGGGGACGAGCACAACACCGGTGGAGACGAGAACGATACACAGACCGGCGCTGCGGAAAAGCAGGGGGATGACCATGAGCGCCCAGAAGACAAAGATCCAGATCGAGCGCAGGAAGCTCAGCCAGCGGCTCGAGTGGGTGGGGGTGAAGATGCCCAGCTCGCGGGCGTTGCGCTTCGCCTTGCGCAGCCAGAGCCGGTAGCCGAGCAGCTCAACGCCGAAGAGGAGGATCATGACGAAGATCATCAGAATCATGGTGAGGTCGTAGCCGTCCGCGAGAAAGGCGACCGGATCGCGCCGCAGCTGCGACGCCTGAAGATAGAGCATCGTCGGCAGCATGCAGGCGACCGTGATCGTGTTGCTGAGCACATAGCCCTTCTTGGCGCGCTCCATCGTTTCGACCTGCACGACGGCCTCGGTCTCGATGGGCACGGCGTCAAGGTCCTCGTTGTAGAAAATGTGCGTGTCGCCGCGCTGCATGACGATCTGCCAGCCCGCGCCGGCGCAGTAGTCCCAAAAGGTCAGGTTCTCGTGGTTTGGTTCGTCGGGACAAAAGCTGTCGGTCTTGGGGTAGTAGACCACCGCGAAGCGGAGCTTTTTCGGCTCGCAGCGGCGGTAGCGCAGGGCGTAGGTGCCGACGGATTCAAGCATCCAGCCGTTGGCGGCCATTTTCTCCAGGTGCCGCTCGAGTCCCGTGTGGTCGTAGAAGGCGTAGAGGTTCAGTTCTCGCTTCTTGTTCCATCGGTCAGTTCGCATGGCTTGTCGCCTCCCTTCAAAAGTCGCTGGTAATCGTTCATCTGCGCCGTCAGACGGTCCATCTCGCCGTGCAGCCGCTCCTCGCCTTTTTCGGTGAGAACGTAGCTGCGGCGGCGGCCCTCGCATTTGGTCTCGACGATGTAGCCCTCGGCGGCAAACTGCTCCAAAAGATTGTAGAGCGTGCCGGGGCCGACGCTCACGCGGCCGCTCGTGAGCAGACGGATACGCTCCATCAGGTCCATGCCGCAGCATTCCTCGCGCAGACAGAGGAGGACGTAAAACATCTGCTCGGTGAGCGTCTGAAATTTTTCGCGGGCCATTGTACCGCCTCCTTTTATCGATATTCGATATTCTTGGGGAGAGTATACTATCGAATATCGATATTGTCAAGAGAAAAAATCGGAGAGCCGTCGGCTTTCCGATTTTTCATTCAGGCTTTGTCCTCTTCCCGGTATTCAAGAATATCGCCGGCATCGCAGTTGAGCGCCTCACAGATCGCCGCGAGCGTGGAGAAGCGGATCGCCGTCACCTTGTTGTTCTTGATCTTGGACAGATTCACGTTGGAGATGCCGACGCGCTCTGCCAGCTCGTTCAGCGACATTTTTCGCTCGACCATCATGCGGTCCAGTCTCAGAATGATCTTTCCCATTTACACAAGCCCTTCCACATCTTGTTCCAGCTCCACGCCGCGCGCAAAGAACTGCGTCAGGCAGAGGATCACAAGACCCATGGAGAAGCCGTAGAGCCGAACGCTCGTTTCGACGGTATCGGTGCCGAGGATCAGGCGGCACACGATGCTCAACGCAAGCCCCGCGAGCGGAATGGAGATGGCGAAAATGCCGATCTCGCGGAGCATACGGATATTATCCGCCTGAAAAACCGTGCTGCTCTCTGACCGCTTGATGATAAGGTAGAGATTGCGGAAGATCATCGCCATGAGGGAAGGAAGCACGACGGCTGCGGCAAAATACAGAAGCATTGCCCGCATATCAATGCCGTTCGCGGTCGGTACGCTGAACTCAAAGCCGAGGACGCTGAGCTCCAATCGACCGGTACGGATCGATCCCGCCAGAGCGTCCGCGAGAAATGTGCGGTCCGCAAACGAGTATATTCCGGCTGCGAGCATGAGAGCGGCCGTCATCCAATAACCGAGCTCGGTAAACCTTGTGATGATCTTGGCCGCCTTGATGATCCAACGGTTCCACTTCATTTTTCCGACCTCCTCAAGATGCTTGATGAGGACAGTATAACCGCCGAGTATTCGCTTGTCAATATATTTTTATCGTTTTACGATAAATTATATATGATTATCATAAAAACATCACGCGGATATAGGCAAAGCCCCCGACCGCAGCCGGGGGCTTTGAGAAGAGAGCGTTAAATTGATTGGACGGTCGGTCACTCCAGCTCCACCGTGGCGGGGGGCTTGGAGGTGACGTCGTAGAGGATGCGGTTGACGCCCTTGACCTCGTTCACGATGCGGCGGGAGACGGTGTCGAGCAGCTCCCACGGCAGACGCGAAAAGTCGGCGGTCATGAAGTCCTGTGTCTCCACCGCGCGCAGCGCGATGGCGTAATCGTAGGTGCGCTCGTCGCCCATGACGCCGACCGAGCGCAGGTTTGTGAGCGCGGCGAAATACTGGTTGATGCTGCGCTCAAGGCCCGCCTTGGCGACCTCCTCGCGGAAGATGGCGTCCGCTTCGCGGACGATGTGCAGCTTCTCCTCCGTGATGTCGCCGATGACGCGGATGGCAAGGCCCGGGCCGGGGAAGGGCTGACGCCAGACAAGGCTTTCGGGCAGGCCGAGCTCAATGCCGAGCTGGCGCACCTCGTCCTTGAAGAGACGGCGCAGGGGCTCGATGATCTCCTTGAAATCCACATGGTCGGGAAGCCCACCGACGTTGTGGTGGCTCTTGATGACGACGCTCTCGCCGCCGACGCCGGATTCCACCACGTCGGGGTAGATGGTGCCCTGCGCGAGAAAATCGACGCGGCCGAGCTTTTTGGCCTCGGCCTCAAAGACGCGGATGAACTCCTCGCCGATGATCTTGCGCTTGCGCTCCGGCTCGGAGATGCCGGCGAGCTTGGTGAGAAAACGCTCCTGCGCGTTCACGCGCACGATGCGCATGCCGAGGCAGTCGTGCATGGCGCGCTCGACCTGATCGCCCTCGTCCTTGCGCAGCAGGCCGTGATCGACAAAGATGCAGGTGAGCTGTTCGCCGACCGCGCGGTAGAGGAGCGCGGCGGCCACGGCGCTGTCCACGCCGCCGGAGAGCGCCAGCAGCACCTTGCCGCTGCCGACCTTGGCGCGGACCTCCTCAATGGCCTCGCTGACGTAATTCGCCATGCTCCACTCGGGGGCAAGGCCGCAGACCTTATAGAGAAAGTTCTTCAGAATTTCGGTGCCGTGGACGGTATGCAGCACCTCGGGATGGAACTGCACGCCGTAGAGCTTTCGTTCCGCGTTCTCGATGGCGGCGTAGGCGCAGCCCGCGGTGTGCGCGATGGCGCGGAAGCCGGGGGAAAGGCGCTCGACCTCGACGCCGTGGCTCATCCAGCAGATGCTTGTCGGCTCGATGCCGCCGAACAGCAGACTCGTGCCGTCGTGCGTCAGCTCCACCTTGCCATACTCACGGACCTCGGCTTTGCGGCAGGCGCCGCCGAGCTGATGGATCATCAGCTGCTGGCCGTAGCAGATGCCGAGAATGGGCAGACCCAGCTCGAAAATGGCGTTGTCGAGCGCAGGGGCGTTCGGCTCAAACACCGTCGCGGGGCCGCCGGTGAAGATGATGGCGGCGGGGCCGAAGGCACGGATGTCGTCCATCGACATGGTGTAGGGCTTAATCTCGCAGTAGACGCCGCATTCACGCACGCGGCGCGCGACGAGCAGATTGTACTGCCCGCCGAAATCCAATACCAGTACCTTTTTCATCTCAGTCGTCCTCACGGAAGAGAATGCCGTTCTCGTCTGCCTGCTCGATGACGGCGAGGGCCTTGTACGGTACGCCGGAGGCACGGAATTTGTCGCCGCCGCCCTGGAAACCCTTTTCGACCGCGACGCCGATGCCCTCGAGTGTCGCGCCCGCGGCGTTGACGAGGTCGATGAGACCCTGCATCGCGTAGCCCTTGGCCATAAAGTCGTCGATGATGAGAACGTGGTCGTCCGCGTGCAGCCACTCATGGCTGACGATCAGCGTGACCTTCTTTTTATAGGTATAAGAAAAGACCTCGCTCTGGTACAATCCGCCCTCGATGTTATCGCTCTTCGCCTTCTTGGCGAACAGCATGGGAACACCGTATTTCTGAGCGCAGATCGTGGCCAAAGCGATGCCGCTTGCCTCCGCTGTTAAAACCATGGTGATCTTGCTGATGTCAAAATACTTCGCAAACTCATCGGCCAGAGCCTCAAGCAGTTTGGTGTCGACGCGGTGGTTGAGAAAGCCGTCGACCTTGATGATGTTGCCGGGCAGGACCTTGCCTTCGCGGCGAATGCGTTCCTTGAGCAGTTCCATGGGACCGTCCTCCTGTCGTATAATATAAGTGCGCGAGCTGTGCTGCCATTGTAGATATTGTATCGTATGATAGAGCATTTGCGCAAGAAAAACAAGGTGACGGAGGGACCAAAAAAAGAGAGAGAAAAGCGCCCGTTTTCGGGCGCTTTTTATGGTTTTACATGATTCGATAAGATGTGCTTATGCCCGGCATTACGCTCCCTTGGCATCGGCGGGATAGAGCCAGAGCGCCTGCGCGTCAAGATCGCTCAGGATGTTCTCGACGGCCTGTTCGGTATAGCTGCCGTCCATCGGGTACGCAAGGTCGGCGCACACGACGGGATCGGTGGAAAAGAGGAGCGTGACGTTCCCGCGCAGCAAGTTGCCCACATCCTCACGGAAGCGCTCGAAGTCCTCCTGCGGAGACCGGTCGACGGATGATGTGTCGGGCTCGTCGGCAGTCGGGAAGAAGATGGAGCCACTCTGGATCTTCTGGCCCGTAGGGTCGGAGAGCGAGAGCAGGTCATAGCTGTAGTAAGCAGCGCCCGTGCTTGCGTAGGGCTGATAGCGCAGGAGGTCCGCGCCCCAGACGCCGTCCCTGCCCTCGCCGTAGACGAGAAACAGCGTATTCCAGCCGACGTGATAGGTGCCGAATTCCTCGGTAAAGAGCGCTGTGCCGTCGTATTTTTTCGCGTCCAGCGTGTAAAAACGCATTGCGAATTCGTCCGGCTCCGAGCTTGTGAGGACAAGAATTTCGTTCGCGCCGTCGCGGTCGAGGTCGGCGTAGGCGAGCGGCTGTTCATTGACCGCATAGACCTCGGTGAAGCTCTTTACCCCGTCCGCGCTGTAATAAACCTCCGTGTCGCGCCGCGCGAGGTACAGCCCGCCCTCCCCATCGGGACGGTAGGTGTCGGTGTAATACTCGGGCGTGACATGCCACTGGCAGATGCACGCCTCATTTTCCGCATCGATCTCAAGCTGATAGGTCCAGCTGCCATAAGGCTGAAAGCTGGCGGTCTCCGCGTCGTAGAACCAGTAATAATAGGGCAGGTTGTAGGCGGGCGTGTCGATCTGCAGACCGAGGTCCGTGTAGCCGTCAAAATTGTAGTCGCCGATCGCAAGGCCGCCGTCCTCTGTCCAGCAGTTCGTGTAGCCGTCCGTACACCAGACGTCGTCGCCGACATCGGCGGTGCGCAGCTCCTGCTCGCCGCCGTCGTCCCATAGGAGAAGGATGCGGCTCACGCCGCAGTCGTACTCGCCGTCCTGACGGCCATAGAGCCGCAGCGTCGCCGTTCTGCCCTCGCAGAGGGTGAACGGCTCCTCGTACAGCAGTACGTCGTCCGCGTGCAGGGCGGTCCATTCATCGTCCGTGGCGGGCTGCTCGGCGACAGACTCCGGCGGCTCGTCGGGCAGCGGCGTGTCCGCAATATCCTTTTCGCCGCAGGCGGCGAGCGTCAGCGCGAGCGCCGCGGCAAGCAGCAACGCAGTAAGATTCGTTTTCATAATGCTCCTCCCCAAGTCATGTTGCTGATTTACATAATAGCATGCCTTTGGCGGAAAAGTCGTTACAAAAGGGTTACAAAAAAGAGAGCGCCGAGGCGCTCTCTTTCGCGGTGTGGGCTCTTACTTCTTCTCGTCCTCGAGCAGACCCTTGAAGCTGGCGGCAAGACCAGCAAGGCTCTGGATCTCGCTGGGAACGATGATCTTCGTCGCCTGCCCGTCGGCGGCCTTCTCGAAGGATTCGAGCGCCTTGAGCTTGACGACCTGATCGTTGGGGTTGGCGTTGTTGAGGAGCTTGATGGAGTCCGCCAGCGCGGTCTGCACCTTCATGATGGCCTCGGCCTCGCCCTCGGCGCGGAGCACGGCGGCTTGACGCTCTGCCTCGGCGTGGAGAATGGCGGCCTGCTTCTCGGCGTCCGCCTTGAGGATGGTGGACTGCTTCTCGCCCTCGGCGACGAGGATCTGGCTCTGCTTCTGGCCCTCGGCCTGCAGGATGGACTCGCGGCGCTCGCGCTCGGCCTTCATCTGCTTTTCCATGGCGTTCTGAATTTCCTTGGGCGGCAGAATGTTCTTCAGCTCCACGCGGTTGACCTTGATGCCCCAGGGGTCGGTCGCTTCGTCAAGGATGGAGCGCATCTTGGCGTTGATGACGTCGCGGCTGGTGAGGGACTGGTCGAGCTCCATTTCGCCGATGATGTTGCGGAGCGTCGTGGCGGTCAGGTTCTCGATGGCGTTCATCGGGTGCTCGACGCCGTAGGTGTAGAGCTTGGGGTCGGTGATCTGAAAATAGATGACCGTGTCGATCTGCATGGTGACGTTATCCTTGGTGATGACGGGCTGGGGATCGAAGTCGGCGACCTGCTCCTTGAGGCTGACCTTCTTGACCACGCGCTCAATGAAGGGGATCTTCAGGTGCAGGCCGACGTTCCAGGTCGCGCTGTACGCGCCGAGACGCTCGACGACGTAGGCGCGGGACTGCTGCACGACGTGGATGTTGCTCACAACAAGAATGAGCACGAGCACGACGAGCACGATGACGCCGATGTAGTTGAAAATGGATGCGATAGGCATATTACGGTTCCTCCCTTTCTTTTCTGACGAAGAGCTTGACGCCCTCCATGCGGACGATGGTGACCATGGAGCCGCGGGCGATCACGTCGCCGTCCTCGCTGCGGGCGGTCCATGTTTTGCCGTCGATGTAGACGGCGCCGGTGGTGTTTTCGTTGTCGATGGTCTCGGTGACCTTGGCCGTGTGGTGCAGCACGCGGTCGGCGTTGGTGGGAACGATGGCCTTATCCAGCATTTTGTGCGCCAGCGGGCGCGTCGCGACCAGCGCCGCGATGGAGACCGCCAGAAAGACGACGATCTGCAGCCAGAGCACCGCGCCGAGCTCCAGCGAGAGCAGCGCGGCCACCGCGCCCGCCACGAACCAGATGGAGACCAGCCCTGCCGTCGCCGCCTCGGCGATGCCGAAAATGACGATGGCGGCGATCCATACGAATGTCATGTTGCTTCCCGAACCTCCTTTCATGCTGTGGGCAAGCGCCATCAGCGAGAGCAGAACGATGAAGATCAGCGTGCCGCCGATGAGCTTGTCATAGGGGGAAAGATTGCTGAGAAAGTCAACAAAGGAACGCTTGAGCGGCTTGCCGGCGATGGGCTGCTCGACCTCGGCCTCCTCCGCCTCGACGGGCGGAAGCTCGTCAGCGAAGAGCGCGTCGAGCGTCGTGTGGTAGCGGTGGCAGATGTAGAGGATCTTTTCGATCTCCGGGTAGCCGCGGCCGGACTCCCAGCGCGACACCGCCTGCCGCGAGACGTGCAGCTGCTCGGCAAAGGTCTCCTGCGTCATGCCGCTTTGCTTTCGGACCTCCTGCAGCTTTTCGCCAAAGGTCATTTCCGTGTTCCTCCGTTTCTCTCTGTGCGGTTATCCTACCGCCCGCGCCGTGTTTTTTCCACCAACCTGCGCTTGCGTTTTGCGTGTTTGCCTGTCCGACGCGCAACTTTAACGTTACATTGCCCGCCGGAGGGGCGTTTGGGGCTTTTCCATAGTATACCATAGGGCGAGGGGAATTACCATGCTTTTTTTGCGCGCGGACGATTGCGTTTTTGCGCCGCGTCCGCTATACTGGAAAAAACGAAAGAAGAAAGCGATGGAAACGCCATGCTGCAATTTGCCATTCCCTGCCTGCTGGGGCTCGAGAGTCTGGTGGGCGATGAAGTGAAAAAGCTCGGCCTTGCCGATGTAAAGGTGGAAAACGGGCGTGTGCTGTGCCGCGGCGAGGAGCGCGACCTCGCGCGGCTGAACATCAATCTGCGCTGCGGTGCGCGCGTGCTGCTCGTGCTCGCGAGCTTCCGCGCGACGGATTTTGAAACGCTCTTTCAGGGCACCCGCGCCGTGCGCTGGGAGGACTGGATCCCCCGCGAGGGCGAGTTCCCCGTGACGGGCTATTCCATCAACTCCACGCTGCACTCCGTTCCCGCCTGCCAGTCCATCGTGAAGAAGGCGGTCGTCGAGCGGCTCGGGGCGGCCTACGGGCTGCAAACGCTGCCGGAGACCGGCAAGCGCTATCAGATCCGCTTCTCGATCATGAAGGACGAGGTGATGCTCTGCCTCGACGCGAGCGGCGAGGGGCTTTACAAGCGCGGCTACCGCGCCGTCGGCGTGGCGGCTCCGCTCAAGGAGACGCTGGCCGCCGCGATGGTGAAGCTCTCGCATTACAACGGGCGCGACCCGTTCTGCGATCCCTTCTGCGGCAGCGGCACCATCGCCATCGAGGCGGCGCTGATCGCCAGGAACCGCGCCCCGGGTCTGAACCGCAGCTTTGCCGCGCAGCACTGGGCGATGGTGGACAAAAGGATATGGCTCGATGCGGCGGACGAGGCGATGGACAATGAATTTCATGACAAGACCTACGAGATCTGGGGCGGCGACATTGACCCGCACGCCGTTGAGATCGCGCGGCACAACGCGGAGCTTGCTGAGGTGGACGATACGGTGCGCTTTGAGGTGGACGATGCGACGCGCTTCCACTGGGGCGGGCAGTATGGGCGCGTTGTGACGAATCCGCCCTACGGTGAGCGTCTGCTGGAGCAGAAGGAGGCCGAGGAGCTTTACCGCGCCTTCGGCCGCGCGGTGGATAAGCTGCCGGAGACCTGGCGCGTTTATGTGCTCTCGTCGCACACGGAGTTTGAGCGCTGCTTCGGCCGCACAGCCGACAAAAAGCGCAAGCTCTACAACGGTATGCTCAAGTGCGACCTGTTCATGTACGGGAAGCGGCTCTGAGATAAAACGAACACCGGCGGTCCGCGGGGACGCCGGTGTTAATTTTTCGTTAAGGCTTCTGCACCGCGCTCCGGTTGTGACACTTTTTCATAAAATGTTCATTGCATTTTTTACGCGGTATGCGCTATGATTTAAAGAAGAGAGTCTGCGCGGGGGAGGTTCCTCCCGCCGCGTCATCGAAACGGGGGACCTGTACCTTGAAACACATTTTTATCATCAATCCGTCGGCCGGTAAGAACGACAGCCGCCAGCGCATCTACACGATGGCGGAGGCGCTGCGGGAAAAGCACGGTCTGGACGTACAGTGTATGCTCACCGCGTCGGTCGGCCACGCGGCCGCGCTCGCGCGCGGTCTTGCCGAGAGCGGAGAAGAGGTGCGGCTCTATGCCTGCGGCGGCGACGGCACGGTCAATGAGGTCGCCAACGGCATCGCGGGCTATGCCAACGCCGCGATGACCTGCATCCCCATCGGCACGGGCAACGATTTTCTCAAAAACTTCGGCGCGGACTACGAAAAGTTTCTCGATGCGGAAAATCTCTGGAACGGCAAGACGCAGGCGCTCGACCTCATCGACTGCAGCGGGCGTTACTGCCTGACGATCGCCTGCTCGGGCATCGACGCGCGCATTGCCGAGAGCGTGCATAAGTTCAGCGCCAATCCGCACCTGAGCGGGCGCGGCAGCTATCTGGTCAGCGTGGCGGCGAATGGCATCTTCGGCCGCATCGGACGGCATTGGACGGTCTGGCTGGACGAGGAGAGGATCGAGGACGACTTCGCCCTCGTCTCCATGTGCAACGGACGCTACTACGGCGGCGGCTCCACGCCGGTGCCGGAGGCGCGGATGAACGACGGCGTGCTGCACACGGTTTTGGTGAAGAACATCAGCAAGCTCCGCTTCGCGCGGCTCTTCCCGGACTACTCTGCGGGAAACCACGAAAAGCTCCCGAAGGACGTGGTGCGCTTTTCCACAGCGAAGGTCGTGCGCATCCACTCCGACGACGGCGACATCGTGACCTGTCTGGACGGCGAGTGCTCCCATTCGCATGACGTGACGCTCCGCCTGGCGGACAAAAAGCTCAATTTCTTCGGCCCTGCCGGCTGCGACCCGAACGCGACGGCGCGCTGAGAGAATTTTACCAAACTGTGAATTTTTGCAAATCGACCGGATTTTTCAAAAAATCCCCTTGCAATATTGCTTGCCTTGCGCTATGATAGCACCGTTGGTTAGCACTCGATCGCGATGAGTGCTAACCAACGGTGAATTTGTTTTTTCAAATTTGTGAAAATATAGAAGGAGGCACATTCCCATGAAACTCACTCCGCTTGCCGACCGCGTCATCCTCAAGATGCTCGAGGCCGAAGAGACCACCAAGGGCGGCATCATCCTGACCGCCAGCGCCAAGGAGAAGCCCTCGATCGCCGAGGTCATTTCCGTCGGCCCCGGCGGCATGGTCGACGGCCACGACGTCGTCATGACCGTCAAGCCCGGCGACAAGGTCATCACCAGCAAGTATTCCGGCACCGAGGTCAAGGTCGATGACGAGGAATACACCGTCGTCCGTCAGAGCGACATTCTTGCCATCGTTGAGTAAAATGCGCAAAGAGGGAGCAGGCTCCCCCTTTGGATTCCCCACCGCCAGTCTGCGGACTGGCGACGCCGCCCAAGGCGGCTGGGTCAAAGTATTTTTGCCACGCACATGTCGCGGCAAAAATAATCTAAACTATTTTCGCGTTCCGCGGAATTTCTAATGGAGGTACACTCTTATGT
>OJKC01001036.1_pt1 | contig 19007 bp, 11 predicted proteins | sample 1596401 | NCBI WGS metagenome assembly OJKC01 (sample SAMEA4350162, study PRJEB24818) | metagenome | biome: human; feature: gut; material: faeces | place: Denmark | collected 2013-09 | reverse complement strand
CCTTATGAACCCGAACAGATCGGCGTTTCGCGCACCCGTTTCCGCGAGGCGTTCGGGAAGATTCCCTACATGCGCAGCCGCTATACGGTCATCGACACCGCCTTCCGCTGCGGCTGGATGGAGGAGTGGCTCGACCGGCTGTTCGGCAAGGGCGGCGTCTGGGAGGTCGGAAGCCCTGCGCCGGGTTCTGGCGAACCGGCTCGCTCCGCCGCGGCTCCGGCCCCGGGCGCATAGAGCCGTGTGCGGCTTCCGGGCGATAAAACGGAAAAATCACGAAAATAATTTAGAATATCGCTCCGAAAGTTGTATATTTGGCTTCTGAAACTACTAACTTTCATTTCGAAATGACATCTGAACAAACCAAGCGTTTCAAGTATTGGCAGATGCGTACGATCATCGCGACGATGGTCGGTTACGCGCTCTTCTACTTCGTGCGCAAGAACTTTTCGCTGGCCATGCCCGGCCTGGAAGCCGATCTCGGCATTTCGAAGACGAGCCTCGGCATCTTCCTCACCCTGAACGGCCTGATCTACGGCTTTTCGCGTTTCGCCAACGGCATTCTGGCCGATCGCATGAACGCCCGCTGGTACATGGCCGTCGGTCTGGCGCTGTGCGCGCTGGCCAACTTCGCGTTCGGATTCGGCGAGGACGTCTCCTACTGGATCACGGGCGAGCATTCGGGCGACCAGTTCGGCAACACGATGATCCTCTTCATGGGCGTCATGTGGGTCGTCAACGGGCTGTTGCAGGGTACGGGATTCCCGCCCTGCGCGCGTCTGCTGACCCACTGGATTCCGCCTACGGAGCTGGCGACGAAAATGTCGGTGTGGAATACCTCGCACTCGATCGGCGCGGGCCTCGTGGTGATCCTCTGCGGTTACATCATGGGTACGCTGGGCACGAACATGGCGGGCGATCCCGACGCCGTGGCTTCCATCGCCGCCAACCTGGGCGTTTCGCCCGACGATGCCGCGGGCATGGAGCGCGTGATGACCTCCGCGGCGCATGTCGGGGCGTGGAAGTGGTGTTTCTGGATTCCGTCGGCGATCGCTTTCGCCGGAGCCATCGGGCTGGTGGTTTTCCTGCGCGACACCCCGACCTCGGTGGGGCTTCCCGAACTGGAAGGAACCGAGACCAGGCAGGTGAAAACCGAAAAGAAGGGCGCCGAGCACAAGGCGTTCCTGATGAAATACGTCTTCAAGAATCCGCTGATCTGGATTCTGGGCTTCGCCAACTTTTTCGTCTACATCGTCCGCTTCTCGGTGCTCGACTGGGGGCCTTCGCTGTTGAGCCAGTCGAAGGGCGTCTCGATGTCGCACGCCGGATGGCTCGTGGCGATGTTCGAGATTGCCGGCATCCTCGGCATGCTCTTCGCCGGCTGGGCGACGGACAAGTGGCTCAAGGGCCGTGCGCACCGCACCTGCGTCTTCTGCATGGCGGGCGCGGCGCTGTTCATCTTCCTCTTCTGGCAGCTGCCCGTCGGCGCGCCGCTGTGGCTGACGTTCCTCTTCCTGATGATGGCCGGTTTCTGCATCTACGGGCCGCAGGCGCTCATCGGCATCGCCGCCGCGCAACAAGCTACCAAGAAGGCGGCCGCCACGGCCAACGGATTCACCGGCCTGTTCGGCTACGCCTCGACGATCGTGTCGGGTGCCGGACTGGGCTATCTGGCGCAGCACTACGGCTGGAACCACGCCTACATCGCCATGATCGCCATGGCACTCGTCGGCATGGCGGTCTTCCTGCTGATGTGGGGCGCCGGACGCGACGGGTACGAGACGGATGCCGAATAACGTCGGTCTGCGACGGTCGTTTTCTCGTTTCGGCGTAGTCCGGGCGGATTCGGGACTCGTGCTCGGCCTGGCGAAAACGTTTTGCATAGGACACAGGGGCGGGTGTATTCTCGGAATGCACCCGCCCCTGTCGGTTTTCGGAGCACGCCCGATCTTCGCGGAACCGCTTCGGCTTCTCTCTCCGACCGATTCCGGACGTCTCGGCCCGACCTCTCGCCGACGGTGAACACGGACTGTCCGCCAAGAGCCCCGCAAGGTGTTTTTGCGGATTGGAGTTTGGGTCTCCGATCGCGCTTGAAAAATAATCGGCATAAAATTTTGAAAAATGCCTGATTTTTTCATATATTTGCGCAAACGATTGTGCAGGCTCTCCGGCTTCGGTATCCTAATCTTCGATACGAAATCGGCCCCGCTCGGAAGGGCGGCCGGGCGGTGAAGGCTGCAAGAAGGCGCTTTCGGTCGGTGCGATGCGGAAGGGCGGGCGGTCGCGGAGGATTTTTATCCGGCTGTCTTGCATCGCGTTTTGTGCGGAACGGCGGTGCGGACGCCGTACGGGAAACCTGAACTGATCTAACCTGAATGTATATGAAGCGAATTTCTATGATTCTGTTTGCCGCGGCGCTGTTGCTGCCGTGGTGCGCCGGCGCCGCAGCGCCGGAGAAGGGGGCTGTCCCCGTCATTTTCGAGACCGACATGGGCAACGACATCGACGATGCGCTGGCGCTCGACCTGCTCTATAAGGGCATGGACGCCGGCCATATCCGTCTGATCGGCGTGAGTCTCAACAAACGCAGTTCGACCTCGTTCGAGTTCATCGACCTGATGAATACATGGTACGGCTATCCCGATATTCCGATCGCCTACACGCCCCGGGCGGTGGACAACAAGGATCGGGACTATACGACGCCCGTCTGCGAATTGAAGGCCTCCGACGGCAAACCGCTCTTCAAGCGCAGCCGCAAGCCCGGCAGCTGGGAGGATCCGGTGGCGATGTACCGCCGGCTGCTGGCGGCCGAGCCCGACAATTCGGTCGTGGTCGTCTCGGTGGGCTTTTCGGGCAATCTCGCGGCGCTGCTCGCCAGCGGTGGCGACGACGTGTCGCCGCTCACGGGCCGCGAACTGGTGGCGCGCAAGGTGAAGTATTTTTCGGTCATGGCGGGCAGCTTCGGGGTGAAGAAGCGCGCCGAGTACAACGTCATCAACGACATTCCGGCCGCGCGCAAGTTCTTCGCAGAGTGCCCCTCGCCGATCGTGCTGACGCCCTTCGAGATCGGCAAGCAGGTGGTCTATCCCGGCCGCAGCATCGCCGAAGATTTCGGTTGGGCGGAGCATCATCCGATGGTCGAAGCCTACAAGGCCTATCACGAGATGCCCTACGACCGTCCTACGTGGGATGTGATCGCAACCTACTACGTCCTGCCGCACGAGCCGTCGTCGCTCACGCTCAGCATCCCCGGCCGCATTACGGTCGACGAGCAGGGCTTCATCTTCTTCACGCCCGACAAGGCGGGACAGCACCGCTACATCACCGCTTCCGACCGGCAGGCGGGCATGATTCTCGGTTATTTCCTGCGTGCGCTGCCCGAACGGCCGCTGCGTTACATGCGATAGTCTGAGCAAAGAGGCGCAGATGCACTTCGTCTGCACCTCTTTTTAACCTTAAAACTTCTTAAAATGGAACAATTAACCTCATTGAAACCGATGAGGCAGAGGGGGGGGGAATTCTACGACTCCTGTCCCTGGCTCTGTTGCTCGCCGTAGTTTCCGGGGAAGCCGCAAAGGCTCAGTCCCGGATGGTCGAAGGCACCGTTGTCGGTCGTGAAGGCAGTCAGGCCGCCGTGCCGTTGGTCGGCGTGGCGGTGGTGGTGAAGGGGTCGCTCCGAAACCATGCCGTCACCGATTTGCAGGGACGTTACTCGATCCGCGTCCCCTCTTCGACCGACACGTTGCAGTTTACCTATCTGGGTTATAAACCGTTGGAGCGGGTGGTCGGTTCGCGCACCCGCCTCGATGTGGAGATGCTCTCCGAATCGCAGCAGGTCGACGCCGTGGTGGTGACGGCGCTCGGACTGACGCGCAAGGAAAAAAGTCTGGGCTACGCCGTTTCGACGGTCGGCTCCGAAGACCTCAACAACACCGTCACGAACAACTGGCTCAACGGGATGGCCGGGAAGGTGGCGGGTCTGAATTTCGACACTTCGTCGGCCGGTCCCGGCGGATCGATTCGCGTGACGCTGCGCGGCGAGGGGTCGTTGGCTTATGACAAGAACGAAGCGCTGTTCGTTGTCGACGGCGTGCCGATCAACAGCGGCATGACCTCCAATACCGAGAACGGCTCCTACGGCAGCACTGTCAGTACGATCGATTACGGCAACGGCGCTTCGGATCTCAATCCCGACGATATCGAGTCGGTATCGGTCTTGAAGGGCCCCGCAGCCACGGCGCTCTACGGGTCGCGCGCAGCCAACGGTGCGATCATCATCACCACCAAGTCGGGACTCAAATCCGGAGGGCTGCGCGTGACATTCAATTCGAATGTCACGCTCGAACAGGCCGGTTTCTGGCCCGATTTTCAGGAGGAGTACGGATCGGGCGTCTATGAGTCGGCGCAGATCGACGGCGTGACCACGCCGCCCGAATACTCCTACTGGAACGTGGCGGCCGACAAGAGCGACACGGGGCAGAAGATCACCCGCTATCACGCCCGTTCGTCTTTCGGCGAGCGCTACGATCCCTCGAAGATGCGCTACATCTACTCGTCCCGCAACTGGGATACCGACGAGTATACGCGCAAACCGTGGGTGGCGCAGGACTGGTACAAAGGATTCTTCCGTACGGGCGTCACCTATTCCAATTCGATCTCCATCGAGGGCGGCAACGGCAAGGGCAATTCGGCCCGCGTGTCGTTCAAGGACATGCGCAACGACTGGATCGTCCCCAATACGGGTTACGAGAGCCAGAATCTCAGCTTCTCCTTCTCGACCCGCATTTCCAAGGCCGTTACCGTGAGCGGTAAGGCCAACTACTATCGCAAGAACAGCGACAATCTTCCTTCGGCCGGTTACAGCACGGCTTCGCCGCTCTATGCGCTGATCTGGAATCCTTCGTCGGTGAGCGTCGACGATATGTACGCCGAGTGGAGCGAAGGGCGTATCGCGGCCATGAATGCCGCAGGAACGACCGGATCGGGCAATCTGATCAACCCCAGCAGCGACAATCCCTATTTCATGGTTTACGAGCAGCTCAACACGCAGGATCGCGACCGCGTGTACGGCAACGTCTCGGTGAACGTCAATATCTGGCGCGAAAAGCTGACGCTCATGCTGCGCGGCGGCATGGATCTCAACAACGATTTTCGCACGCAGCGCAAACCGCAGTATTCGATCGGGCACACCAAGGGGTGGTACCGCGAGCAGACGGTGCGCAATTTCGAGATGAACACGGATTTCATGTTCAACTACAAGGACTCGTTCGGCGATTTCCATCTTTCGGCGGCGTTGGGCGGCAACCGGATGTATCAGAAATTCCAGAATGTGACGCAGACGGCCGAGAATCTTCAAGAACCCGACGTCTTTCTGCTGGTCAATGTCGACGGACGGTTGCTGTCGTCCAACACGCGGCGTGAAAAGGGGGTGAACAGCCTCTATGGTTATGTGAACCTCAGTTGGCGCGACATGCTGTTTCTGGATCTGACGGCACGCAACGACTGGTCGAGTACGCTGGCGCCGGGCAACAACTCCTATTTCTATCCTTCGGTGGGAGTCAGCTTCCTGCTGGACGAGGCGCTCGGTTTTCGGGAACGCGCACCGTGGGTCGACATGCTGAAACTGCGCGGATCGTGGGCCAATGTGGGCAACGATACCGACCCCTATCAGCTGACGGCCATTTACAGCAACAGCGATTTCCAGGGAGGCTATCGTCTTTCGAGCGCGATCCAGAACTACAACATCAAACCCGAGAACATCGAGAGCTGGGAGACCGGTATCGAAGCCCGTCTCTTCGGCGGACGCATCGGACTCGACGTGGCGTATTACGATTCGACGACGACCGACCAGATCATCACCGTTCCCGCCGACTGGGCCACGGGTGCGGCATCGAAACTCATCAATGCGGGCGAGGTCAACAACCGCGGTGTGGAGGTGGCGCTCGATCTGCGTCCCGTCGAGACGAAGAACTGGCGCTGGGACATCGGTCTCAACTGGTCGAAGAACTGGAACGAGCTGGTGGCGTTGGCGCCGGGCGTGGAGATGTGGCAGCTCAATTCGAAGCTGACGGTCGGCTCGACGGTCTTCACCTACGCCTATCCGGGCGGTGTGCTGGGACGCCTTTACGGAATCGGCTACGAGACGGCGCCCGAGGGAAGTTTCTACGTCGACGAGGCCGGGAAGTTCGTGGATTGCTCCGGAGCCAGGATCATCGATGCCGAAACGGGAAATCCCGTGCTGACGGAGACGCTCAAAGATCTGGGCAGCATCTATCCCAACTACAAGGCGGGTCTGAACACGCGGCTCAGTTACAAGGGACTGTCGCTGGCGATGACTTTCACGGCGCAACAGGGCGGACGGGCCTATTCGGTGACGAGCGCCGTGCTCTCGACGCTGGGCAAACTCGAAAATTCCCTGCCGGGTCGTTACGACGGTCTGATCGCCGACGGGGTCAATCTCCATGCCGACGGACCCTATTCGAAGAACCGTACGGTGACCCAGAATGTCGTCGAATATTACAACCTCTATGCGCAGTACCGCAACAACATCGAGCAGCACGTCTACTCGACTTCGTTCCTGAAACTCAAAGAACTGCGGCTGGATTACAGTTTTCCCGAACAGATCTGCCGCCGGCTGCGTGTGGTGCGGTCCATTCAGCTGGGCTTCTTCGCCACGAACCTCTTCTGTTGGACGAAGTGGCCGCAGTATGATCCGGAAGTGGCGTCGTGGGCCGGCGGGTCGCTCTCGAAGGGTGTCGAGACCGGCGGCTATCCGATGACGCGGACTTACGGATTCAATCTTAAACTAACCTTCTGACGCGATGAAAACGATACGATTCAAATGCTATGCGGCGTGCTGCATGGCGTTTCTGGGGATGGGCTGTACGGCTTCGTTCGAGGAGTACAACACCAATCCCAATCAGATGGAAATGTGGGAGATAGGCCCCGAAAGCCTGTTGGAGAATCTGGTGTTCAAGGAGTTCGAATGCCTGCTCCACCGCACGTGGTACATCAACGGAGAACTGATCCAGTACACGGTGTCGGGTTCGTCGCTCAATGCCTTCCATCGTTACGTGATTTCGAACGGCGTTCCCTCCGACCACTGGGCCACGCAGTTCCAGTGGGCGGCCACGGCCGACCACATGTATCGCCTGGCGTTGGAACAGAACGACGTCAACTGCCAGGCCATCGCGCTGACGATGCGCGCCTTCTGCATGGCGCACTGCACCGACGGTTTCGGCGACGTCCCCTTTACGGAGGCGTTTCAGGGACGCGACGGCCTCGCCCAGCCGCTGTTCGATACGCAGCGGTCGATTTACGAACGGCTCTACGAGGATTTGGAGTTGGCCAACAGCCTCTACGATGTTTCGAAATCGCTCAAATCGCCTTCGCGCGACCTGCTTTACGGCGGCGACATGGCCAAATGGAAGCGGTTCACCAATTCGCTGCACCTGCGGCTGCTGATGCGCTGCATCAACCGCGACGGGGAGTTGGGCATATCGGAACGTATCCGTTCGCTCGTTTCGCAGCCGACGCTCTATCCGCTGTTCGAGAGCAATGACGATAATGCCACGCTCTTCTATACGGGTGTCGTGCCTTTCGTCAACTATTTCAAGAATACCACCTACGAGAATTTCACCACCTACGGCCGTCGGGCCTCCGCATCGTTCGTAGACCGCATGGCTGCCATCGGCGATCCGCGGCTGTCGATCTATTTCGTGCGCCGCGGCGACGCATGGGGCGGCTATCCGAGCGGCGAACCGGTCGACGAGACGACTACGACCGAGAACGTGGCCAATCTCAACTGGGAGGTGCTGGCGCAGAGTACGTCGCCTTTTTCGGTGATGCGCTACGACGAAGTGCTTTTTCTGCTTGCGGAAGCCGCGCAGCGCGGCGTGATTGCGGGCGTCGGGGCCGAGGAGTATTACGAAGCGGCGATCCGCGCTTCGATCGGTTACTGGCACGGCGTCGATACGTCGGGCGCCGAGTTGCCCGAAAGCGTGATCGAGGCCTATCTGCAAAATGTCGCCTACGACGGGACGTTGCGCTGTATCATCGAACAGAAATACATCGCCCTGTTCTGGTGCGGTATGGAGGCGTGGAACGAGTATCGCCGCACCGGATATCCGGAGCTGACGATCGGGTCGGCGACGAGCAACGACCATATTCTGCCCACGCGTTTCGAATATCCGGTCAACACCTCCACGACCAACCCGGTGAATTATGCACAGGCAGTCGCGCGTCTGGCCGAGTCGTGGCCCGGCGGCGGCGACAACATGCGCACGCCCGTGTGGTGGAGTTTGCAGGCGGCGCGACAATCCCAAAAACCTTGAAACGATGAAGACGATACACTATTTGCTCCTTGCCGCCGGCCTTTGCGTGCTGACGTCCGCCTGCGACGACGAGTCGTCCGAAGGGGCGCGTTTGACGTTCGAACCGGCGCTCGAATCGCTCGAATTTACGACCGAAGGAGGTTCGCAAACTTTTCTGCTCTACTCGAATGTCCCCGAATGGTCGATTCGTTGCCGTTACGGCGACGAGTGGATCGACGTGTGGCCCGCCGAGGGCGATTTCGACGGGCGTTTCTCGGTGACCGTCGACGAGAACGACCGTGCCGAGTTGCGCTACGACCATTTGGAGATCTATGCCGGCGGCGAACTGATGCGCACGCTCGAAGTGCGGCAGCAGGCGCCCGCGCCTGCGATTGCGACGAATTTTACCGAAAAACAGGTGGCGGCGTCTGCTGCTTCGTTCGACGTGTTGGTGACCTGCAACGCCGAATGGCGTGCCGAGGTGTCGCCGGAGGACGAGGCATGGCTCTCGCTGGGCGAACGTACCGCCACCCGGTTGAATGTCGTTTGCGCGGTCAACGACACGGGTGCATCGCGCGAGGGCGCGGTGCGGCTCTACATTCCCGGAACGGCGTGCGAAGTGTCGCTCGCCGTGAAACAGTCGAACAACTAAACAATGAGAACCGATTATGAAACGCTGTTATAAAATTGCCCTTTGCTGCCTCTTCGTCCTCTTGGGCGCGGTTGCCTGCACGGACGATCCCGTGCAGGAGGCTCTGTCCGACGACGGGCGTTTGGTTACGGGGTTCTGGATTGCGTCGCCGCTGCCGGTTCACGCCGGTCAGACATTGACGATGCTGGGAACGGGGTTCGCCGAAGGCGATGTCGTCCGTTTCGAGAGCGGAACCGGCAGCTTCGAAAGTCCGCTCGCACAAGTCTCCGAGAGCTTTGCCTGCACGACCGTTCCGGCCGGCATGGCTTCGGGCGGTTACGACCTGACACTGGTGCGAGGGGCGGCATCGCAACGTCTGGCGCGAGTGAACCTGCGCATAACGCTCGATCCGACACGGATTCCCGACCGCGAAGGGGCGACGATCAAGGGCGTCGTCTACTGCGGATTGGAACCTGTGGCCGGCGTGCGCGTGTCGGATGGTTTCGAGACCGCCGTGACCGATGCCGACGGTTACTATTGGCTCGCGTCCGACAAGCGGCAGGGGTATGTGTTCGTCTCGTTGCCGTCGGGTTACGAGGCCGAGAGCACCGACACGACCGCTCCGGCTTTCTGGGCGCCGCTCGCGGAGGCGGCGGATGTCTGCGAGCAGCACGATTTCGAGTTGCGCCGCGTCGATCAGTCGCGCCATGTGATGATCGTGGCCGCCGACCTTCATCTGGCCAACCGTCCCACGGCGACGGGCGACCTCCGGCAGTTCGCCGAGGGGTTTATCGCCGAGACGACGGCCTTCGCTTCGGCACAGAGCGTGCCTACCTATCTGATGGTGTTGGGCGACATGACGTGGGACGAGTTCTGGTACTCCAATCTTTACAGCCTGAGCAACTACCGCACCACGATGCAGGGGTATCCCGTGCCGATCTACCACACGATGGGCAACCACGACAACGATCCCTATTTCGCCGGTGATTTCGCCGCCGAAGCGGCCTACCGCAAGGCGTTGGGTCCGACCTATTACTCGTTCGACGTGGGCGAAGTGCACTACGTCATGCTCGACAACACGGTTTACATCAATACGGGCGGCACCGAAGGTTCGATGGGCAAACGCAACTACCACTCCTATGTGACCGACCAGCAACTGGCATGGCTGCGCGACGATCTGGCGGCCTTGCGCGACAAGTCGCAGCCCGTGGTCGTGGGGATGCACTGTCCGGCGATGAACAACTACAACGCGGCGTTCGAGAATAGGGAGAGTTTCAATCCCGCGGGGAAAACGCAGGAGTTGTTCGATTGTTTCAAAGGATTCTCGGACGTCCACTTTCTGACGGGACATACCCATTACAATGCCAATATGGAGCGGGGAGCGATTTTCGAACACAATGTCGCCGCCGTCTGCGAGACGTGGTGGTGGGCCGGCAAACTGTCGGGCGTCGGGGTTTGCAAGGACGGGTCGCCGGCCGGTTACGCCGTTTACGAGGCCGATGGCCGCGAGCTGAACTGGTACTACAAGGGTGTCGGTCAGGATCGCGACAAGCAGTTCCGCACCTACGACATGAACAAGGTGCGTGAATTCTACACGCCGGCCGTGATCGAGATTCTCTCGCAATGGCCGCGGCGTGCGGACGACGGTGCGGGCGACGACTATTTCGACGTGGCCGACAATACGGTCTTCATCAATGTCTGGAACTGGGATTCGCAGTGGACGCTCCGCGTGACGGAGAACGGCCGCGAGTTGCCCGTCGAACGGGTGTGGCATCGTGATCCGCTGCATACGATCTGTCTGGACTATGCGCGGATTCTGAACGGGCTCGATCCAGTCAACGACTGGGAGTCGCTGCGTCACTCGCACATGTTCCGTGTCGTGGCTTCGTCGCCGCGCACATCGTTGCATGTCGAGGCGACCGACCGTTTCGGCCGCCGTTACGAGGAGACGATGCGCCGCCCCAAGGAGTTTACTGCGGATATGAACTGATAAAGCGAAGAGACGATGAAAAATAATCCATTTCTATCTATTCTCATCCCGCTTTGGGGAGTTGTCTCCTTGCTGGCGGGGTGTGCCGACGGCGGCGATGCGGTGAGCCTGTTGCAGGTCAGCGCCGCGAGGGTCGAGGTCGGAAAGAACGGACTGACCGCCGACGGCCGCATCCCGTCGATCGAGGTCGAGTCCGACGGTTACTGGCGCGTGTTCGCGGAGTCCTCCGCCGCGTGGGTGCGGACCGATCCTTCGGCTGCTTCGGGGAGCTGTACGGTGACGTTGAGCGTGGAGGCCAACGACGGCCCGGCCCGGACGGCCGTGCTGCGGATCGGCTGCGGCGACGGTACGACGCAAGAGGTCGAGGTGCGTCAGGAGGGCGCCGGCTCCCGCTTGCGCTACTATGAAGATTCGTTCGGCGCCGGTGCCGACGAGGCCGTCGCACCCTCCGATTACGAGGATTTCCGCATCGCGGGCTGCGGTGCGCTCGAAACGGTCTACGGGGCCGAACGGGCGACGGTGGCCGCCGACGCTCCTTCGACGGGATACGAAGGTGCGAGCGGCGGCGGGAATATCGTCCTGGCTGCGGGCGGATTCTTTACGCTGGGACCGGTCGATGTGAAGGGTGCGCTCGATCTGCGCTTCTCGACGGGGCTCTATCTGCCTTCGGCCGAAGCGGCCGGAAGCGTGCGGTTGCAGGCCAGCCGCAATGCGACGCAATGGATCGACGTGCCGTTCGCGGTCGCGCCGGAGGCAGGGTGGAGTTGTCCGATGACCGCTTTCTACATTGCCGAAGACGTGACGCAGCTCTGGTTCCGGCTCTCGACCGGGGCCGATGGCGTGCGGATCGACCATCCGGCACTCGGCGGGGTTGAGGAAGCCGAGGGCGAATTACTCGAACTGGGGGGGGAGCTGGCTGAACCGGAGGGGCCCGAATGCGCGATCGCCGAACGGTCGCTCACCTTCTCGTGGGATGCCGTGCGCAACGCCAAGAGCTACGATTACGAACTGTATACGAAACAGGGCGTGCGGGTGGCCGAAGGGTCGACGCCGCTGACGACGGCCGCCGTCGAGGGGTTGGAGATGGGTACGACCTATCGTTTCTCGGTGCGTGCCGTACCTGCCGAAGGGACGATTTACAGTGCGTCGGAGGCCGCCGAGTTGGAGGCGACGACCGTCGGGCTGTTGCCCGATCCCGAGGTGCGTCTGCTGCGCAAGACGCACGGGATGCTGGTCTTCGAGTGGACGAAGGATCCGTATACGACGACCTACGGCCGCCGCTACAATTTCGTGTTGGTCGACCGCGACAGCGTGGTCGTCCGTCAGCAGAGTCGGGTGAATTACGCCAGCAACGCTACCTACAACCTCTCTTACGTCTACAACCGGCAGGCGTTCGGCGGATTGCAGCCCTCGACCGATTACAGATTCTATGTGCAGTATGTTTCGGATTCCGAGCAATACAGGGATTCGAATTGGGTCTGCTGCGAGGCGACGACCGATCCGCGGCCGCAGTTGCCGATCGGTTGCCTGCTTTACAAGGATTTCGAAGAGGCGTGGTTCGGCGGCAGCGCCATCGATGTGGCGTGGGGGCAGCACCCGTCGGGCAATCAGCTCGATCTGGATTACGATGCCGAGGAGAGCATCGAACTCTATGTGGTCTACCCGATTCGTTGTATGGAGGACAGTTTCAATACGGCCAAACTGCCCGAACAGTATCGTCGCAAATATTGGAGCGGCTGGGATTGGAGCGATATCGGTGAAAAAGATATCGCCAGAAAGTCGAATACGGGACTGTTCCTGATCTGCGGGGCCGTGAAGTTCGGCAGCGGTTCGGCCTACGGCCGTATGACCACGCCGGCGCTGGGGCAGTACGGTCTGAGCGGAGTTTCGGATATCGTCGTCTCGTTCAAGGCTTGTCCCTACACCGAACCGAATCTGACCACGGGTAATCTGATGGTTTCCCCCTATATTCTCTGCGGCGCGACCTTCAATATCTCGATCTGGGCGGGTGCAGGTACGTTCGAGAACGGTTCGACCGAGATGACGCTCACCAATCTCACCCCCGATCAGACCGATGCCCAGGGCAACGGACATTATTCGTGGACGGAGCATTCGGTGCGGATCAAGGGTGCCGATTCGCATACTCGCGTCTCCATCTCGACCGTTGCGCAGAAAGGCTACTATCGCATGTGGTTCGATGATCTGATGATCGTGCGCGACGACGGCGGTCAGAGCGAAGGATCGTCGGGCTCGGGTTCGGGCGGCGATTACGGCGACGGCGGGGACGGATTCGATACGGAGGGTTCCGCCTCCTCGGGCGGTTCGGCCGGAGGGGGATCCTATGGCGACGGCGGCGACGGGTTTGATACGGGCGGCACTCCGGGCGGCTCGGCTTCGGGCGGCGATTACGGCAACGGAGGCGACGGTTTCTGAAAATAAAATCAAAGTATGAATCGTAAAAAAACAGATAAGGAAATGATACGTGAAATGATGTGTTTGCTGGCCCTTGCGGGAGTGATGGCCGGTTGTACGAACGACGGAAGTTCGGAGTTGCAGCGCCCGGAGACGACGATCCGGCTCACGGCGGAGTTGCAGCAGGGGTCGCGTACGGTACTCGGCGACGACGGCCTGAAAGTGCTGTGGGAGAATCAGGATCGGTTGGGCGTATTTTCGGACAAGGGCGATGCCAACGTTTCGTTCCTGCTTTCGGAAGGAGCCGGAGAGTCGGTGGGACGCTTCGAGGGGGCGCTCTCGAAGGGAGCTGTCCCGCAGTACGTCTATTATCCCTATTCGGCCGACGCGGGAACGTCGACCGCGACGCTGGCCGTGACCGTCGACGCGGAACAGACACAAAACGGTACGGCGGCGTCGATCGGCGCCAATGATTTCAAGATCGGTTCCTACGATGCCGCGCAGAAACGTTTTTCGCTTCGCAACAAGTTGTCTCTGCTGGCTTTTACGGTCGATGATCTGACGGGCAGCGAGTTGTTCGGCCAGCCGCTCGACCGGATCGTTCTTGCGGTGGACAACCGCGATCTGTCGGGTGATTTTACTGCCGATCTGACCGATCCGGAGGCGGCGCTTACGCCGGTGTCGGCAAGTGCGGAATCGACGCTTTCGTTTTCCGGCAAGCCCGTGCTGGAAAAACCGGTCTCCGGCTGGCTGCTGGTCAATCCCGTCGTCGAGGAAGGGGACCCGATGACCGTGACGCTCTATGCCGGTTCGAAGAAGGCAACGCTGCGGGTCAGGGCCTCCAAACGTTATGAAGCGGGGGTGCGTTATACGATGCCGTTGGATGTCAACGAATTGGTAGCTGACGGCAGCATGACGGTCGAGACGCTCTCCGAAGAGCTTCCCGCGCCCGGGATCAAAGTGTTCCGCAAGACGCACGGCATGATCGTAGCCGAGTTCGAGCAGTCGGTGGACACCTATGAAACGCAGGGGCGGACGTTCAATATCCGTCTGTTGGAGGGCGACAAGGTGCTGCGGTCGTATGACAAATACAGTTTCAAATACGGAGGCAAGAACGGAACGATCTACTCTTATCTCTACAACCGGTTCGCTTTCGGAGGTTTGAAGGCTGCGACGTCGTATACGATTCGCGTACAGGCCGTTTCGACCGATGCCGCGCGCTTCGAAGACTCCGCGTGGACCGACATCTCCGTGACGACCGACGCTGCACCCGTTCTCGGCGACAAGGTGTTGCTGTATAAGGATTTCGAGGATGCACGTTACGGAGGGTCGTCGATCGATAACGCATGGGCGCATAAGGTCAAGGGGACGCAGGCTTCGATCGACTATACCGAAGAGTCGGTCGAGGATGCGTTGCCCGTGTCGGTCTGCCATCCGATGGGATGTATGGAGGATGCGTTCGGCACGAAGCAGCACGCTTCGTATCGTGCGGTGCACTGGTCGGATTATGCGTGGTCGGCCGACAAGGCGGACAATACGGGTCTCTTTCCCGTCTGCGGTGCGTTGAAATTCGGTTCCGCCTCCGCGATCGGCAAGTTGACTACGCCGACATTGGCGTCGCTCGGCGTCGATGCGCCGGCGAATGTCGTGCTGTCGTTCAATGCCGCGCCTTATTATGAGCCCAATCTGGCTACCGGCAAGTTCGAGACGGCTCCCAATCAGGGGTCGGGAACGACCGTCGTGGTGACCGTCAACGGCGACGGAACCTTCGACGACGGCACGCAGACGCAGACGCTCCGGAATCGTACGCCTGTCGAAACGGGCGCCGATGCCAAAGGGTATATGGAGTATACGCTCCATACGCTTCGTGTGACGGGCGCGACGGGCGCGACGACCTTTACGATCGCTACGTCGCTCGACGGAACGGGAGCCGTGACGGGATCGAACTCCTGCCGGATGTGGTTCGACGATTTGCGCATCGAGCGGGAATAGGCCCTGAGAAATCCGAAAAAAGCAGCCGTCCGATCGTCGGACGGCTGCTTTTTCGATAAGGGGAGGTCGTAGGTCGGGGAGCGTTCAATCCTTGCGGGCGAGGTTCAGTTTCTTGCGGATGAACTCCTCGGCGAAGGCGGCCGTGCCGTCGATGCCGAGCACCGACGAGTCGATGCAGAGGTGGTAGGTCGCGGCGGCGCCCCACGTGCGGTTGCTGTAATAGTTGTAGTAGTCGGCGCGCTTTTCGTCGGTCGAATCCATGAGCTGTTCGGCCGCTTCGGGAGTCAGCCGGCGCGTGCGCACGAGCCGTTCGATGCGGTCCTCGCGCGACGCCGAGACGAAGATGTTGACGCAGCGGGGATGTTCGCGCAGGATGTAGTCGGCGCAGCGGCCCACGAAGATGCACGACTCGCGCTCGGCCAGCTGGCGGATTACGTCGCTCTGCATCTTGAACAGCGCGTCGTGGCTCAGCGGGTTGTTGTAGATCGCGTCGTCGCCCGCGAACGGACTGCGCAGATAGCCGAGCAGGGTGGCGAAGAACCCCTTGGCAGGCTTTTCGTCGGCCTTTTCGAAGAATTCCTGGCCGAAGCCGCTGTGTTCGGCGGCCATCTTGATGAGCCGCTTGTCGTAGACGGGGATGCCGAAACGCTCGGCCAGCCGTTCGCCGACGGCCTTGCCGCCGCTGCCGAGCTGACGTCCGATGTTGATGACGAATTTTTCGTTCATGGTAGGGTAGAATCGTTAAATCTGCATTCGTTTGCGGAAGCGGCGCAGTTCGCGCAGCAGCATGAGGGCCGCGACGAGCGATGCCAGAAGGTCCGACAGCGGCATACTGCACCATACGCCCCAGCTGCCGTTGTAGCCCATGCCGGCGAGGATGTCGGGCAGGAATAGCAGTCCGGGCAGCAGGAAGAGCAGCTGGCGCGACAGCGACAGGAAGATCGCCTTCGGGGCCATGCCGATGCTCTGGAAGAAGTTGGTCGTCACCATCTGGAACCCGATGATCGGGAAACAGAGGAAGACGATGCGCATTCCTTCGGCCGCGAGCCGGATCAGCTCCTCGTCGGTCGTAAAGACCGCCACGGCCCAATGGGGCAGCAGCTCGCCCAGCAGGAATCCGAGCGAGGTGACGCAGGTTGCGCCGATGACGGTGAGTTTGAGCACGTGCATCAGACGGTCGTACTGCCGTGCGCCGAAATTGTAGCCTGCGATGGGCTGCATCCCCTGGTTGAGCCCCATGACGATCATCACGAAGAAGAAGGCCAGCCGGTTGACGATACCGTAGGCCCCGATCATCAGGTCGCCGCCGTGTTCTTTGAGCCCCTTGTTGATGAGGATGACGATGAAGCACGCCGCGAGGTTCATCAGGAAGGGCGACATGCCGATGGCCAGCATGTCGCGCACGATCTTCTTCCGCAGGCGGTAGATGCCGCGGCGGAAGTGGAGAAGCTCCTGTTTGTTCGAAAGGATGCGCAGTTGCCACACGAGCGAGATGACCTGCGCCAGCACCGTGGCGATGGCCGCTCCGCGGATGCCCCAGCCGAAACCGAAAATGAACAGCGGGTCGAGGATCGTATTGATGACCACGGTGTTGATCGTGGCGTACATCGACTTGCGGGGATGCCCCGAGGCGCGCAGCACGGAGTTCAGACCCAGATACATGTGCGTGACGACGTTGCCCAGCAGAATGACGGTCATGTATTCGCGGGCATAGCCGATCGTGGCCTCGCTGGCCCCGAAGAAATAGAGGATCGGATCGAGGAACAGAAGCGCCGCGAGGCCGAACGCTATGCCGATGATCAGATTGAGCACCAGCACATTGCCCAGCACCCGCTGGGCCGTTTCGTAGTCGCGCTGGCCCAGGCGCATCGAAATCAGCGTCGCGGCGCCCACGCCCACCAGCGAACCGAACGCCGCAGCGAGGTTCATCAGCGGGAAGGTCAGCGCAAGGCCCGAGATGGCCAGCGGCCCGACCCCGTGGCCGATGAAGATGCTGTCGACCATGTTGTAGAGCGACGAGGCCGTCATGGCGATGATCGCCGGCACGGCATATTGCACGAGCAGCTTCCGGATTCGCTCGGTTCCAAGCTCCAAAGCCGCCGATTTTATCTCCGTCATAAGTTATATTCCCTTAAAAATTCCATTACCGGCCCGCACGTACGGCACGCCCGCCCGGGGCTGCCTCACAGCACGCTATGCGCCAGCAGTTCGCGGCTGAATCGCGCGGGGTAATAAATATCGCAAATGTAATGCTTGGGGCAAGTGAAGCTCCACCCTTCGGCGCTCCGGTATTCGTAGTCATTCCCCCGGCTGATCCGCTCGGCCGGGTAGCAGCGGCGCTCGATGAGCGGAATGTCGACCTGCGAGAAGAACCGCCGCATCGCCACGTCGATGTACAGCCCCGTTCCTTTCAGCGCGACGCCGAGCCGCAATTCGCTGCCCGCACGCGAGGTCTCCCGTACGACGCACCACTCCAAAGGCATCCGGGCGGGCAGGCCGAACTGCACCCTGAAAAACCGCAAGGTATTGTACCGGTATGTCTCCATGTCTCTGTCCTTATCAGATAAAACGTTACAAATTCCCTGAAAATTCCGTTTTCGCCGCGGCCGGGTACTCCGGCGTGGCGCCCGCGCACGAACAGACGAAAGCCGCGACCTTCGACGCGAACGCCTGGGCCGGCCAGATGTCGTACCCGGCGGCCAGCATCGCGCAAAACGCCGCCGTGAACGAATCGCCCGCACCGACCGTGTCGACAGGGCGGACACGTTCCCCGCGGGGAATCACATAGGCCGAAATCCGGTTCCGGGTGAACACGCGGCTGCCCTCGGCGCCCTCGGTGAGGATGACCATTTCGAGGTTCTCCCGGCGGTCGAGCAACTCCCGGCACAGCCCGCCCGGATCGGCGGCGGGACATCCGGTCAGGCATCCGGCCACGCGCGGAGCCTCCTCGTCGCTGATCTTCAAAATATTGCAGCGAGCCATCGACTCCTCCAGCACCTCCCGCGAGAAGAAATCCTGCCGCAGGTTGACGTCGAACACGCGCAGCGTCGGCCGCTCCCGGCGAATCACCCCGTCGAGAAACCGGACGACGGTAGCGTGCGACGCCGCGCTGCGCTGCGCCAGCGAACCGAAGCAGACCACAGCGGGCCGGGGGGGCAGCCGGGCAAGGGCAGCCGACCACGTCATTGCAGCCCAGGCGCCGGGCAGAATCCCGTAGGCGTTGACCCCGGCGGCATCCCGGCGTTTGTCGACGACGCCGGTAGGCAGCTCCCCGACGCGGCAAAGCCCGTCGCAAAGCCCGCGGGCCTCCAGTTCGGCCGACACCGCGCGGCCGCGCTCATCGTCCCCGACCGCGCTGACCACATGCACCTCCGCCGCATCCGGACCGGAAATCAGCCGGGAGCACTTGAGGAAATGATCGGCGAAATTGGCCGGCGCGCCGCCGAAGGTATATTCGTCCGTCACGACATCGTGGTCGTAAAGCACCTCGCCCAGTCCGACGGCTACGATCTTGTCCGGATTCCCCATACCAGCAGGCGTTTTATTCCAGTTCCCAGTCCGTGCCGTCCTTGCGGTCCTTGACGCGGATGCCGGCGGCCGTGAGTCCGTCGCGGATGCGGTCCGAGGCGGCCCAGTCCTTCGCCGCGCGGGCTTTCAGGCGTTCGTCCAAAAG
>OJKC01001032.1_pt1 | contig 19079 bp, 23 predicted proteins | sample 1596401 | NCBI WGS metagenome assembly OJKC01 (sample SAMEA4350162, study PRJEB24818) | metagenome | biome: human; feature: gut; material: faeces | place: Denmark | collected 2013-09 | reverse complement strand
TGGGGGTAAACTTGTTTTTTCCGCTCTTGCGGCAAAACCATTTCATCGGCTTTGTCATCATGGATTTTGCATAATACTCCGTCAGCCGCTCCACATCCGGGCGCTCCGGCATGGAGAGAATAAACGCACCGATCATCGCGCAGTTGACGAGGTTCATCTTGAACCGGTCTCCCTTTTCAAATTCAGGCAGCTCGGAGATGATCTCCCTGTATTTCGGCTTTGCTTTTTTCGTGATGGCTTTTGCCGTATTCGTACCGTAGCCGAACACCGCTGTCAGCTGGTTTCGGAAGGACGGCGCAAACAGCGTCCACATGCCGAAAGGCATTCCGGCGTATTTCATCGCAAGTATCTCCCGGCCTCCGCCTCCAGCGCCTGCCACACCGGATAGGCTGCGCCGTTCTCATCAAAGAACCGCTTGATATCCCGATTCAGGGCGCTCATTTCGTCTATGGCGTTCATGGCGTGGTCGGAGGCACATAGTTTGCCCAGTGAGGTGGCGCACATGAGTTTAAAGAAGCGCAGACAGGTCTTGCGGTACTTTTCACTCTCAAAATCTGCGTCCGCCTTTGGCAAAATGTCGTGTCCCGCATTGCGTATGGCACGATAGCCTTCAATGTTGGCATCGATCACCCGTCCAAGGTACACCGTATTTCTCCTAAGCTTTTTCAGGTCGCCGTCCGTCTTATAGCAGGCGAAGGCCGCAGGCATCACAAAGGCCGCATGGCAGAGCAGATAGTCCTCCATATTCGGCTCATAGACGACCTTGTATTTGGTACCGCCGAAAATCTCTCCGATCAGTTCCGCATTGGAGACCGCCCCACGCAACTGCCCAATGGTGATTTTTTTCAGGTCGATGGAGACCACCCGATCAGATTCCCGATGCCCGGCAGAAAGCGCAAAGGCAAACAGAACGTTCTTCTCCGGCAGTGCCGCCGCCAGCGCTCTTGCCTGCACATTGTTACCCACAAAAACAATATTTTTCGTCTGATTCGCCCGCAAGGTTTCCAGAGCAGAATCCAGCTGCGTATATCGCAGAACGACAAATATCACATCGTACCGGACATTCGGTGCCAGTTCCGTCACCACAGGAATATTGCTGACCGATGTGCGGAGGGAGAATTGATCCTTGATCCGCAGTCCGTTCTTCCTGATTTCCTCTGCCCAGTTTCCCCGGGCAAGCAGGGTCACATCCTTTCCGGCGTGAAACAGATTCCTTGCCAGATTGCACCCTAAAACACCTGCACCATATACCAGAATTTTCATTGCCTGCCTCCAAATCTGATCTTTACGATCTGCATTTTCATCATGCCGTCGCCGACCTTTGCGAGAAAACGGAAAAAGCCGCTGACGGATGGGTCGCGCAGATCGTTGTAGCCCAGCATATAGCCTCGGCTGGTGACCTGCAAGCGGCTGTCCCACGCGCCGATCTCTTTGGGAGCATCGGAAACCGCGAAATACGCGCCCACATCCCTGATCTTCGCACTCTTGAGCCATGTCTTGGCGATCATCTTCACCGCCGTCCGGTTGGCCGCGTCAAATACCAGCACGCCGCCGGGGAAAGCGTCTGCCATTTTTTGAGCCAAAGCCTTGACCTGCTCCGTCAGGAAGTAGTAAAACACGCCGGAGGCAAAGAACACCGCGCCGCCGGAGGCATCGATCTTTGCGAACCATTCGGTATCATTTAAGTTGCAAGGGATGTTTTCCTCCCGCTCTCCGGCGGGCAAAAGCTCGTTACGCACGGCTATGACATCGGGAAAGTCCAGATTGTAAATTTTACAGCTGCCGTTGTCGCAGCTTCTCCCTGTGCTGTCCAGTCCGCAGCCCAGATTGACCACCGCCGCATTGGGGTGAGATTTCAGATAATCCCGCACCTCGAAAGCAAGGTCATTCTGCCGCATGGCGACCTCCAGCGAGCCGAAGCGCTGCATCAGGCTGCGGGAATTTTTCTCCGCCTCGGAAAAGTCATAGTCGATCTGGTCGATCAGGCGCACCGCTGTTTCGTCCCGGTAGAGATTGGGATACAGCTCCGAACATACCTTCCGCGCATACAGCGGAATGATCAGCGTCTCCTGTACGGTGTTTTTCTCGATTTTGTATTTCATAAGCACCTCCGCGCCTATCCCAGCGCCACATCCAGCGTCATCATGACGCTGAAGCCGGCGGCAAAGAAAATCGTACCGATGTTGGAGTGCTTTCCCTGTGACATTTCGGGGATCAGCTCCTCCACAACCACATAGAGCATGGCGCCCGCCGCAAAGCTCAGAAAATACGGCAGCGCTGGGATCACCAGCTGCGCCGCAAGAAGCGTCAGCACCGCGCCGATTGGCTCCACCACGCCGGAAAGCACGCCGCCGAGAAACGCCTTGCCCTTGCTCTCGCCTTCCGTCCGGAGCGGCATGGAGATGATCGCGCCCTCGGGAAAATTCTGAATGGCAATGCCGATGGATAGCGCCAGTGCGCTTGCCGCAGTAATCTGCGTATTTCCCGAAAGAAAGCCTGCATACACCACGCCGACTGCCATTCCCTCCGGGATATTATGTAAGGTAACAGCCAGCACCATCATGGTGCTGCGGCCCAGCCTGCTTTTCGGCCCCTCCGCCTGGTCGCTCCCGATGTGAAGGTGGGGGATCAGGCGGTCAAGCAGGAGCAAAAACAGCACGCCGACCCAAAAGCCGATAAAGGCCGGGAGGAAGGACAGCTTGCCCATGCCCTCCGACTGCTCAATGGCGGGGATCAGCAAGCTCCAGATGGACGCTGCTACCATCACACCGGCGGCAAAGCCCGCAAGGGCGCGCTGCACCAGATCTCCAAGGGATTTTTTCATAAAGAACACGCAGGCCGCGCCCAGTGCTGTTCCCAAGAAAGGGATCATGATTCCAAGAAAGGTTTCCATTCGTCTCACCGCCTTTGCATTGCGTTTTTATTTGTTTCTTCTGAAGCCCGCCTCATCCCGATATTCGGGATGTTCTTTTACATACGGGTCCTGGTCGCCGCAGATGGTATAGTCGCACCGGCAGCCGTCCACACAGGTAGTCGTCCGCACCAGCTTGGCGTGGAGCAGCTCCATGGACGCATAGTCCACATTGCACAGGGCAGGCATAATATCCATAAAGCCGTGCCGGATGGCAAACTCCGCTGCCGGACACGATGTAAACTCATAATAGATGGGCTTGCCATTTTCATAAGGCGCAACCGTCATCTCGTAATCGTGCCATGCGTCACAGCGCTTTTTGGCGGTGGTGAATGCCCGGTACATCAGCTTTTTCCAGAACGGCTTATTGATGTCAACAAAGCGCAGCTTCCGGAAGGCCGGCAGGATCAGATTCTCTTCGATCTCTTCCATTTCGCGGAATGTGACCACGTCCCGACACACATCGTAAAAGCACATGATGGCGATGCAGTCGTAGGTGCCGCCTACGCCGTTGTGAAAATTCTTTTTTCCTCCGAGGTCGGTGCGCCAGTCGGAGGGAAGCTCTGCATATCTCAGCTGCACACGCTCCCAGACCGCCTCTCGCTCCGTCTCCGGATAGTGCAGAGCGATTTTCGCCAGAATTTCATTTTTGCAGGGCTTGGAATACAGCACATGGCATTTGCGGTCAAATAGGAGCTTCTTGTCCTTCATCTGTCTGCTTTTCCCTCATTTCCGCGCCGTGATGCAGAGCCAGCTTTTCTTTTTGTGTATCTGCACCTCGTGAAAGCCCGCCTGCTCCAGATACGTCTTCAGCTCGGCGTCCTTGTAGATGGTCATGCCGCCGATGATCTCCGTCCACTTTTCGTCCTTGTCCGTGTCGCCGCTGCTCTCGTTGCAAATGAGAAATGTCCCGCCGGGCTTTAGCACCCGGTAAACCTCCCGGAAGCACCGCGGCAGATCAGGCCAGAAATAGACGGTCTCAAAGGCTGTAATGGTGTCAAACCAGTCGTCCGCAAACACCATATCCGCCACACTGCCTTGCAGGACAGCGCAGCGTCCCTCCGCGATGGCGGCCTCGTTGACCTTTTGGGATTTCTCCACGCTGACAAGCGAATAGTCAATGCCCTTGACAATGCCCTGTGGGCATTTTTTCAGCAGCCTTTTCATGTTCGCCCCGCCGCCGCAGCCGCAATCCAGCACCCTGGCGTCCGGTGCAGCATTCAGAAATTGAAGCCCCCACCGTGCCACAGGACTGTGCCCCAGGTTCATCATGGCGACCATGATTTTCCCGCCAAGCCCCACAGGCTTTCTGGTGTTCTCAAAAAATGACATCTTATCACACCTCCGATTTCACACATTCCGCATAGGTTAGCGGGAAGGACGCTTTTAGAACAGCGCTTTTCCGCACTGTCCAGCCATTCTGACTTAGAAAGCGCAGGTATTCCTCACTCGTCCACCTGCTGTGGAGAGGGAAGCCCGCCAGCTTCATGAAAAAGGCTTTGACCTTGCCGCGAAACGAGTTCCCCGCGTGGGTGAAGGTGGGCGCAATCAGCACGCCGTCGTCTTTCAGTACCCGTTTTATCTCTTGCAGGGCTTTTTCCGGCTGCGGCACGATATGCAGCGCGTTGGACACGATCGCTACATCAAAGGACTGGTTCGCATAGGGCAGATGGAACATATCCTGCGCGGAAAAATGAAGCTTCGCCGAGTGATTGTCCCGTTTCGCCTCTGCGATCATTTCTGCGGAGGCGTCCGTCGCCTCAACAAGAGCCGCCGCGTTCACGATGTGCTTGGCGATCAGCCCCGTGCCGGTGGCCAGCTCCAGTACCGTCTTGTGTCGCACGACTGGCTGGATCATCTCATACATCATTTCGTATGCTGCCCCGTCTTTTCGTATGAAGCGGTCATATAGGACGGCGTTTCTGTCCCAAAAATCCTTGCGTTCGCGCATTGTCATCACTCCTTTGAGCGTTAGATTTATCTAACGCATATATGCAGATCGCGTAGTTAGATGCGGCTAACCGGCGCTTGCGCATAGGCTGCCTTCCACTGCGCGGCACAGCGTTCGATTATAGTCTATAGTCCCTTCCGGGCAATCTGCCCCATGGTGAAATCGGTATTGATGAGCAGATGCTCTGCATGACTTATTCTTCGTCCGTAGATGTACAGGTTGACACTGCACCGAAAACAGAGTAAAACTGCCTTCTGTTTAGAGCGTAATGTATTTTTAAGTATCTCGCTGTTCATGGTTGCTCCTTGAAGCGATCAGCCTTTTTTATGCAGCAATCAGCCAAATCAAAGAGCAATCCGTTGCATTTGCTCGGGGCTTTTTATATTATAAATCGCGGTTAGCGCCATCTAACCGAATTGTATCAAAAAGCAGATGGAAAGTCAATCCGTCTGCCTATCGCAAAGAAAAAATCACTGTGAATAAATCATCTACTCACAGGAGTATTTCTTCTATATCACGCTGGGCATCCCGTTCTATATGTTTGGACAGGTGATGAATTCCATCATTCGCGCGGACGGAAACCCAAAATTCACCATGGCCGCCACGCTGGATTCCTGCTCTATCTGCCTGCTGACCCACAAGGACAAAAACTGCGATCTGGCGAAGCTCTTTGCTTCTTACGGCGTGAAAGTCGTATCCGGCAGTGATTTTGAAGGACTGGGTGCAAACTCCGTCCGCCTGCGCCTGCCGCCGCAGGAGCAGGAAAAGGCGCTGCTGTGTATTGTCCGGGACATTGACCGGGGTGCTTCAGACAAAGTGAGTTGAAAACCGCTGCTTGAAGAAACCACAAAAGAAACAGGCTCGATTTGCGCACGCGAATCGAGCCTGCTTCTTTTGCTGGTGAGACCTATATCTCCCGCAGCTCCGGGATCGCGCCGCCGGCCACCGCCCACAGATACAGGCTCGCTACGCTGCAATAGGGGCTGAAGCGGCGGCGATACCGGTCAAACAGCTTGTGGTCGATGCGGCGGTGGTGATAGACCATGCGCAGCCCCCGCTGGATGGCCAGATCGTCGTAGCTGAAAACATCCGGTCGCTGCAGGCAGAACAGCAGGATCATCTCCGCTGTCCAGACGCCGATCCCCTTCAGACTGCTTAGTGCCCGGATCGCGTCCTCATCGCTCATGTGCGCCACGGCGTCCAGATCAAATGCGCCGGTGCGGACTTTTTCAGCAAGATCCGTAATGTACTCTGCCTTGCGGAAGCTTATGCCCAGAGCCTGCAGCCGGGGGACGCCCGCCGCCAGAATGGTTTCGGCGTTCACCTGACCCAATGCGTCCTGCATCCGCTGCCAGATGGTGGCCTGCGCCTTGGTGGAGATCTGCTGGCCGATGATGTGGTGGACAACGGACGAAAACAAGTCCGTATCCACCGCGCGGTCGATGTGACCGATGCGGTCGATGACCTCGCACAGCCGCTTGTCCTTCCGCCGCAGATAGGCCAGCTCTTTTTCTCCGTACGCAAAATACATATCTGTCACCTGCCTGTGTGCTTTCTCTGCTGCGCCGTGTGCCGGCACTTTCTTCTGCAAGCATACCACAAAAGAGGGGTAATAGTAAAGGCAGCGCCGCACAATAAAAGCTGCGCACAATTGCTTTTGTCCCATTATGCGGTGTCTAAAATAAAATGCTGCTTTTACATCTTTTATACTTCTAACGGTGTATTCTTAATTGCAAAATTTGACAAAGTATGCTATACTTTGACTAGGTATTTATATCAAACGGAGGGGGAGAATTGTTATGGCAAAAGAATGTTTAGCTTGTGGTAAATCAATGGGTGCTTTTACTGGTAAGGTTGCCATTGCCGATGGTCATGTATGTGTTGATTGTTGGGGCAAGGCTGGTATGGAAAATACCGTCAATGCTATGATGTCTGGTAATCTGTATAACAGTGCTACCATCAAGGAAATGATTGCTGTTAGGGAACGTAATCAAGCCTTGATTGATAACTTCAAGCCTACTAGCAAGGTCGGTATGCTCTCCTTCGATGATAACACCCAATCTTTTGTTATCTTCAAGTCTAAGAAGCAGCAAGACCTGTATTACTACAATCAGGTCGTTGATTTTGAACTTCTGGAAGACGGTGAAACTATCACTAAGGGTGGTTTAGGTCGTGCCGTTGCTGGTGGTCTGCTCTTCGGTGGTGTTGGTGCTATCGTGGGTGGTGTCACTGGTGGAAAGAAGTCTAAGGGTGTATGTAAGTCCTTACAGATTAAGATTACCCTTAGAAACAGTCCTAAACAGACTGAATATCTCCACTTCATTACTACTGAAACTAAGACTAGCAGCTTTATCTATAAAACTGCCTATAAGTCTGCACAAGATGCTTTGTCTGCTCTGCAGCTTGCCGTTGATAAGGTAGATAACACCCCTGTTGAAGCTGCTCCAGTTATTCAGCAGGCTACTTCTGGTGCTGATGAAATCTTGAAGTATAAGGGTCTTCTTGATGCTGGTATCATCACCGAAGAAGAATTCAATGCTAAGAAGGCTCAAATCTTGGGCTTATGATAAGAAAAGGAACCTCGATATGAGGTTCCTTTTTCGTTTTTAACGAAAAATTTATTGAATTTTCGAGGTCAAGGTTTTGGCTTATTCTGAACGGTTGATGCTATAAGTGCTTTAATATCAAGAGATTCAAGCATCAACTGATTATTGGATAATATAAGCTTTTATTCGCCCTCTTTTCTTTTGGGGCGTGATGGTGTATACTATACGGTGAATTGATATTTGTATGCACCAGGAGGTAGGACTATGTTTGAAAACCGCCGGGAGATCATGCAGGACGTGTTCCTGACGTATCTGCCCGCACAACATTTCAAGACGAGCCGTCTGACGCTGAATCTCATCGCGCCGCTGCGCCGGGAGACGGCATCGGCCAACGCGCTGCTGCCCGCCGTTATGCGGCGGGGCACCGTCCGGTACCCGGATATGGAGAGCCTGTCCGCGGCGCTGGACACGCTGTATGGCGCCAATATCGACTATACCGTGCGCAAGAAGGGCGAGCGCCAGTGCGTGGGCTTTGCGGCCGGATTCATCGACGACGCCTTCACGCCCCATGGCGAGAAGCTGCTGGAGCCGGTGGCAGAGCTGCTGGGCGAGCTGCTGCTGGAGCCTGTGACCCAGCGGGGACGGTTCCTCAGCGAGTATGTGGACAGCGAGAAGGCCAACCTGATCGATGCCATCCGCGGACTGAAGAACGACAAGCGGGACTGGGCGGACATCCGGCTGATGCAGGAGATGTGCGCCGGTGAACCGTACAGCGTGCTGCGGCTGGGCGACGAGGAGACGGCATCGCGGCTGAACAACCAGACGCTGTATACCCACGGGCAGGCGCTGCTGTCCGGCAGCCGTGTGGAGCTGATCTACTGCGGCAGCGCGGAGGAGAAGCGGGTGGAGGACGCGGTGCTGGCGGCACTGGCGGCGCTGCCCAGAGGGGCGCAGACGGAGCTGCCGCCGGTGGAGCGCGTACAGGCGCCCGCCCAGCCCCGGCTGGTGACGGAGACCATGGACGTGACGCAGGGCAAGCTGGCTATGGGATACCGCTGCGGCAGCGACGACTATCCCGCCATGGTACTGGCCAACCTGATCTTCGGCGGCACCAGCAACTCCAAGCTGTTCCTGAACGTGCGGGAGAAGCTGAGCCTGTGCTACTACGCCTCCAGCAGCTATGCCCGCAGCAAGGGCATCCTCACGGTGTCCAGCGGCGTGGAGACGAAGGACTTCCGCCGGGCGGAGGAGGAGATCGGCCGCCAGCTGGCAGCCGTGCAGCGGGGCGACTGGGAGGACTGGGAGCAGGAGGGCGCATTGCAGGCCATCCGCGCGTCGCTGCTGTCCCTGTCGGATTCCCAGGGTGCGCTGGAGAATTTCTATCTGGGACAGATCGCCTCCGGAGTGGAGGAGACGCCGGAGGAGCTGGCCGCCGCGCTGGAGCAGGTAACGAAGGAGCGCATCATGGCGGCGGCACAGACGGTGAAGCCGGACACGGTGTACTTCCTGAGCGGAAAGGAGGAGGCGTAAATGGGCAAGAAGCTGTATCCCCGCATCGGGGAGGAAGTGATATGGGTGACGCTGGACAACGGCCTGCCGGTGTGCATCGTGCCCAAAAAGGGCTTTTCCCGGAAGTACGCGCTGTTTGCCACCCGGTACGGCGGCATGGACATGCGCTTCCGGCTGAACGGCCAGTGGCTGGATACGCCGGCGGGCATCGCCCACTATCTGGAGCATAAAATGTTCGACACGGAGGACGGCAACGCCCTGCAGGAGCTGGCCATGAACGGCGCGGAGCCAAACGCCTTTACGTCCAACGCCATCACGTGCTATTATTTCGACTCCACGGAGAAGTTTTACGAGAATCTGGAGATCCTGCTGTCCTTCGTGTCGGTACCCTATTTTACCGACGAGAGCGTGGAGAAGGAGCAGGGCATCATCGGGCAGGAGATCGGCATGATCGAGGATAACCCGGAGTGGCAGGTGTACAAGCAGCTGATGCAGTCCCTGTACCACACCAGCCCTGCCCGGACGCCGGTGGCCGGCAGCGTGGAGAGTATCCGCGAGATCACGGCGCAGACGCTGTACGACTGCCACAAGGCGTTCTACACCCCGGCCAACATGTGCCTTGTGGTGGTGGGCGACGTGGAGCCGCAGCAGGTGCTGGACATCGCCCGGCGGGTGCTGCCCAAGGACAGCGGCGAGCTGATCGAGCGGGACTACGGCGCGGAGGAGCCCACCGAGGCGGCGCGAGCCTATGCGGAGGAGCGCATGGAGGTGTCCATGCCCTCGTTCCTGGTGGGCTTCAAGTGCCCGCCCCAGCACGGAGGCGAGGAGCAGCACCGGTTCGCCGCCATCGGCGAGCTGGCCTGCGACGTGCTCATGGGCGAGTCCAGCCCGCTGTACGCCCGGCTGTACAGCCAGGGGCTGATCAACGGCTCCTTCGGCGCGGCGTTTGACATCCTGCCCGGCGCGGCCTACGCCTACGCCGGCGGCGACAGCAAGGACCCCAGAGCCGTGGCGGAGGCGATACTGACCGAGGCGCAGCGGCTGGAGCGCGAGGGCGTGGACGAGGACTATTACAAGCGCATCGTCAACGCCAACTTCGGCGCGGCGCTGCGGGAGCTGAACTCCTTCGAGTCCATCGCCGTGTCCATGGCGGAGGGACGGTTTCAGGGGTACGATCCCTACCGGTTCCCGGAGATCTATGACAGCATCACGGCGGCGGACGTGCTGGCGTTCCTGCGGGAGAACGTGACGCGGAGCCACATGGCGCTTTCGGTGATCGCGCCCAAGGAGGAGGAAGCATGAGCATCATGACAGACAGCCCCATTCGGTTTCCGGGGCTTTTCGGGGACTGGGCGTTTACTGCCTCGTCCACGGCGTTCCACATCGGCGGCAAGGCCATCTACTGGTACGGTATCCTCATTGCACTGGGGGTGCTGGCGGCGCTGGCCTTCTGCATGAAGCAGAGAGAGAAATACGGCATCAAAGAGGACGACCTCATGGACGGTGTGCTGTGGGGCGTGCCGCTGGCCATCGTGGGCGCGCGGCTGTACTATGTGCTGTTCTATCTGGACAGATTCAAAAAAGAGGACGGCTCCTTCGACTGGGCGGAGTCCGTGGCAATATGGGACGGCGGGCTGGCCATCTACGGCGGCGTGATCGCGGCGGTGCTGGTGTGCCTTGTGCTCAGCAAAAAGAGGGGCTTCAAGCTGGGGGCACTGACCGATCTGGTGGTGATGGGCCTGCTGATCGGGCAGGCTGTCGGACGCTGGGGCAACTTCATGAACCGGGAGGCCTTCGGCGCGGAGACGACGCTGCCGTGGCGGATGCAGCTGACCACCACCGCGGGGACACTGGTGGAGGTGCATCCTACGTTCCTGTACGAGAGCCTGTGGAACGTAGTGGGGCTGCTGCTGATCGTCTTTATCGTGGCGAAGGGACGCCGCTTTGACGGCGAGAACACATGGTTCTACTTCCTGTGGTACGGCATCGGCCGGTTCTGGATCGAGGGACTGCGGACGGACAGCCTGTACCTGTTCAACTGGACCATCGGCGGCGAGCCGATTCGGGTCAGTCAGGCGCTGAGCCTTGTGATGGTGCTGGTGGCGGCGTTCATGCTGTTTTACAACATCAGGCTGCATCCCCACAAGCCGGAGGAGCTGTATGTGAACATGGCGGCGGCGGAAAAGGCCGCTGCGGAGACAAAGGACGAGACGCCCGCCGAGGGCGCATAAAAAAACCGGCGCTCAGGCCGCCTGCCACAAGAAAACACACGCCGCAAAAGGCGCGTTTGGCGCAGCCCCATCGTTGCGCCGCCTTGACAGACATCCAGTATGCCTGCGGCGACGCGCCTCGGCTCTGCACAAGACGCGCTCTTTTTCGGTGCGAAGCAGTTTTGCCAAAGTAAATTCGAGCTGAAATTGGCTGCAAAAACGCCCGCATGCTGACGCATGCGGGCGTTTTTTCGGTCGATTTCAGCCGGATAGACACAGGCAAAACCGTGTGTTTTCTTGTGTCAGGCGGCCTTTAGTGAGCGCCGGTTTTTTATGCGATGGGCTGCATGTTTTCATCCAGCAGGGTGGGATAGCCGTTGATGTCGCCCCGCCCACCGGCGATAACGAACAGATCCGCAAAGCCCTCGCCCTCAATGGGGCAGGTGTAGACGATACCGCCGTTGGTAAAGGTGTACCATTTGGCCTCCTTGGGCAGCATGACCCCGGCAAAGATCAGGATGGCGTTGCCCTCCGGGTCGCTGTAATTATAGCTGGTCATTTGCCCGGCTTCAAAGCCCACCACGCCGCCGCAGCAGCGCCAGCGGCTATGGAACAGGCTGTCCCGCTCGAAAAGCCCTATATAGTACGTCTTGCTGTTGTAGTCATATAGCAGCGAGGCCATATAGCCGCCCCGGACATGATCGGCCTCATAGGAAAAGCTCAGCGCCCTGCCCTGTGTCTCGAAATAGGCTTCCGCATTCTTCGCCAGATGGGAACATACCAGCGGCGCGGTGGTACACCAGTGCTGTAGGGCGATGCCCAGAAACAGCAGGATCGCGCTCGCCAGCACCACCAGACAGCCCTTGAAAAATGAGGTGCTGCCCTGCTTTTTCCACGCCTGTGCCGCCTGCGCCGTGGCCTGCTGCTGGGTGTGGGCGGCGCTGGCGGGCAGCGCTGCCTGCATCAGCTGGTATGTCTCCCGGCAGTCATCGCACTCCTTCAGGTGCTCCTCCACCAGCCGGCGGCTCTCCGCGCTGCACGCGTCGTCGCAGTACAGCGGCAGAAGATCCTGAATGACGTTACAGGTCGTTTTCATCGGCTTGCCTCCTTAACTCCGTTTTTGCCCGATAGAATATCAGCCGCGCCCAGCTGTCCGACTTGCCGAACAGCTGACCGATCTGGGAAAATGGCAGCTCTCCGAACACCCGCAGGGAGAACACCTCTTTGTACGGCTCGTTCAGGTCGTGCAGGAGTCTGTGCAGCTGCCATGCACTGTCGCTGTCTAGCAGCTCGCCCTCAAAGCCCGGATGGGACGGCTCGTCCTCCGGCGGGACGGCGCGGCGTTTCTGCTTTCTGACATGGGTGAGATAGGTGTTTTTGGCGATCTGACACAGCCACACATACAGGCGGCACCGGCCATCGAATCGATCCAGATGGGTCATGGCCTTGCAGAACGATTCCTGCGTGACCTCCTCGGCGGTGTGAACATCCCGGCACAGGGACAGGACGTACTGGTACACGCTGTCGAAGTAAGTGGCGTAGATCTCCTCGAAATCCGTCATTTTCTCACCTCCTGCTTATAAGACTCGCCGGCGGGCAAAACGTTTCACGGCGGGGCAAAAAAATTTCCCGGATGTGTACCGGGAAATTTTTATGTACCTTTAGTGCCGCCGGGCGGTGTAGTAGTGGTTGGCGTAGTAGCTCTCTGCCAGCGAGGAGACGGTCACGCACCGGCTGTTGCCGGAGGAGGACGAGGCGTGGATGAACTGATCGCCGCCGATGTAGATGCCCACATGGGAGGCCACCGCGCCATAGTCCTGGAAGAACACCAGATCGCCGGGCTGCAGCTCGCTGCGGGACACCGAAGCGCCGTAGCTCAGCTGGCTGGTAGCGCCGTGGGGCAGCTTGACGCCCACCTGCGCGAAGATGTACATGGTGAAGCCGGAGCAGTCGAAGCCGCTGGGGGAGGAGCCGCCGTACACATAGGGAACGCCCAGATACTGCTGCGCCAGCGAGACGATCTCGCTGCCGGAAACGGTGGCGGCGGGGTTGTCCGCCGGTGTCTCGTCAGGCGTCTCGGCCGGCGTTTCCTCCGGCGTCTCCGGGGCGGAGGTGTCCGCCGTGGAGGGGGAGCAGATCAGCACATACTGGGAGGCCACATAGCCGCTGACGCCGTTGTAGCTGACGGCGAACCAGCTGCCCTCGATACCGGTGACGGTGAGCACCGCACCGTGGGACGCGGTGCCCAGCGAGGTGCTGCCGCTTTTAGGAGCGGAACGGATGTTCAGCACGTCCGCCGTGACCTTGCCGGCACCGGACAGGCCGGTGGCGGAGTCATACCGGGTGACGTACCGGGAGGCGATGTAGCCACGGGCGCCGTCGTAGGAAATGCGGTACCAGTCGCCCTCCTGGACGGTCAGCTCCACAAGGGTACCCTTGTCCAGCGTCTTGAGAATGTCATAGCCGGTGCCTGCACCGCTGCGGACGCGGACATCCGTGCCGGACACCACGCCCAGCGCCTGAATGGGGGTGGAGACGGGCGTCTCCTCCTTGACCTCGCTGTCGTCGGCGTCGGGCGCTTCGGCATCGTCTGCCGCGGCCTTGACGGACAGGTCGCTGTTGTTCATGGCGGCGTCCTCGGCTGTCTCGGCGTTCTGCGCCGTGGCGGGGACTGCGGCGCCCGCCAACAGGGACAGCCGCGCCGCGTCAGGCGTGACAAGGGGAACCGACAGCGGGGAGGGGACGGAGGCCAGCGTAACGGGGATGGCCTGCTGCGCGCTGACAGCGTGGGCGCTGGCGCCGCCGGAGAGCACCGCGTCGCCGCCTACCACCAGCAGGGAGGCCAGCACCACCGCCAATGCGGAAAAGAGTCGCTTCATGATGGCCTTACAGCTTTCCGGCCAGAGCACGCTCCAGCCAGATGCAGCCCACGTCCATGGCGGCATAGAGACTGTCCTTCTCGGACTTCTTCACCACGCGATCCCGGGACTTCAGGTCGGGGTCGGTGAGCTGGAGCTGGACGGAGACGCGCTTGGCCACGTCCATGTCCTGCTCCTTCACAGTGTCGAGGATCTGCAGGAGAACGATGTATTTGTCCGCCATGCTGCCGTAGTAGATGAAATTGTCCACCCGGCGCAGGGGGTGGTTCTTATAGACAAGGCCTTCGGCCTTTTTGGTATCAGCCATGATAAACCTCCTGATTGTTTTGTAACCAAATTGTAACACATTTCACAGGAACTGTCAACGCGGGAGAACAAGGGAATATTTGCCGGTTCCGCCGCAGTCCGCTATTTTTCACGGATGGTGATGATATTTTCCAGCAGGTCGATCTTTTCGATAGCGCCGGGAACCACGGTGGGGATGCCCATGATATCAGTGAACACCAGCTGGCCGTCCTTCTCGGTGACGGAGGCCACATTTTTGCAGATCGTCCGACCCTGCCGGGTCATAACGGTAGACAGGCACATGTTATTCCTCTCCCTTCAGAATGCGCAGAGCCTCCGCCAGCTTTTCGCTGCTGACGGTGAGATCCACCACGGCCTCGTGGAGCAGCTGGGCAGCTTCGCCGTCCACGCTGTGCGCCAGCTCATGCAGCTCCTGTGCGTGCTGGCGGTTGTGGTCGGCCATATAGCCCAGCAGCGCCAGCGTCTCCTCGGGGGAGTGGCGGTCGTGGGCGTGCTCATGATCGTGATGGTGCAGACGTTTCATGGTGGTACCTCCCGGATTTTTGAAAATATTGTACCACGGCGGCAGGGGAAAGTCAATTTTACCGGGAAAATCGTCAAAAAATCGACGATAACGGACAAATGAGGGTAAAGTGTCCAAAATCTGTGCAAACGGCACAATTTTATTGACAAATTTTCTGCAATTATGTATAATTTTACTGGATATAACTGCGCGAACCGCGCAGCAAGGAGGACGAGAGATGAGGGACCTGAAACACCTGATTTACTTCGAGAACCTGCTTCAGGAGGCCAACAACGATCTGGTCAAGCAGGCGAAAAGTGACGGAAAGCTGGCGTTGGGCTATACCTGCTACTTTATGCCGGAGGTGCTGCTGGATCTGCCCGGCTGCTTCTCTGTGCGTCTGCGCGCTCCCCGCTGTACCTCTCCGGACATGGCAACCTACTACATGTCGTCCCGTACCTGTCACTACGGACGCAGCTTGCTGGAGCGGGCGCTGGAGGGCGGCTTCAACTTCCTGGATGCGCAGCTGGCCACGGAGACGTGTACTGTCACCTGCCGGTTCCAGGAGCATCTGCAGCGGATGGATATCATCCAGAACGAGAAGTTCAAGTGCGAGTTCACCGACGTGCCCTTCAAAAAGACCGCCAACAGCATCGACCACTACGAGGCGCAGCTGAAGGCGCATGTGGTGGATTTCCTCCACGATAACTACGGCGTGGACACGTCGGACGAGGCCATTCTCAAGACCATCGAGAGCCACAACGAGCTGTGCCGCATCGTGCAGGAGATCGGAGACTACCGCAAGCTGGACAACCCCACCATCACCGGGTACGAGTTCCATGTGATCAATCTGGTGACGCTGACCTGTCCCAAGTACCTCATCATCGACAAGCTGCGGGAGACGCTGGAGGAGCTGCGCACCCGCGAGCCGGACACCAAGCCCGCCTACCGCTGCAAGGTGCTGCTGGCCGGCAGCGAGAACGACGACCCGGACTTCACCAAGCTGATCGAGAGCTGCGGCGCACTGGTGGTGGCCGACCGGTACTGCTACGGCGCCATGGAGTCCCGCCAGCCCATCGAGATCAGGGAGGGCGAAACGCCCCTGCGCGCCATTGCCCGGCACTATCTGCTGACCAGCCAGTGTACCCGCTTCATGGAGCAGCAGGAGATGCGCCGCCGCAAGCAGCATATTGCGGATCTGGCAAGGGAATGCAAGGCCGACGGCATCATCGTCGCCTCCAACAAGTTCTGTGAGTACTGGAGCTATGAGCGCGTTATCGACACCGTCGTGCTCCAGAGAGATTTCGGCTATCCCGTCTGTTCCATCGAGAAGGAGTACATCAATTCCGCCAGCGGCCAGCTGCGCACCCGGTTCCAGGCCTTTATCGAGAGCGTGGAGATCAAGAAAATTCAGGAGGGCGCCAAGAAATGAAGAAGTTTGACCTGAAGAGCGTGGTGGACAAGGTCAAAGCCACGGACTATAAGAAGCTGGCCAGGGATTTCTGGTACGGCAAGCCCCACGGCGAGCGGCGTCTGGGCGACCTGTACTGCGACAAGACCGGCCTGTACAAGCACCGGGAATGGCGCGGCGTGAAGGACACGTTCTACTATTTCAACAAGGTGTGGCTGTATAACTACGGCATGCTGGTATACGACGTCATGCGCTACGGCGGCGTCTGGACGTTTGCCAAGGGCTGCTGGCGCTATCGCTGGATGGGTCAGACCTATCTGCCGGTGCTGCACTGGTTCGACCGCGGCATGGAGGGACTGCGGGGCGAGGCGCTGCGCGCCTGTCCGCTGCACTACCGCGCCATGACCAACGCCACCATCTATCAGTTCATGGGCATGTTCCGTAACGACCTGAACACCAACAAGGGCAGCAAAAAGGTGCAGGCCAGACACGACAAGACCATCGCCCACGACGAGACGGTGTGGGGCGGCATCTTCTACCCCTTCAGCAAGGAGGTGGAGAACATCCCCCTGCAGATGATCCCGTATTTCGTCACCTGCCACGTGAACAACCACACGGTGCTCAACTATATCGACGCGGTGCAGTCCCTGGGTCTGCCCGGCGATCCGTGCCCCATGTGTCAGGCGGAGGCCGGACTGTTCGTGCTGGACGATGTGCCGGATTATTACAAGGCGGTCATCACCTCCAACGAGGCCTGCGATGGCTCCGTGGCCACGTCCATCATTCAGGACTGGCTCATCGACAAGCCCCTGTTCGCCATGCCCCAGCCCATGCAGTTCGACGATCCGCTGGTGCACAAGCACTGCATGAAGGAGATCGAGGAGGCCTGGAAGTTCATCGAGGAGCAGACGGGCGTGCCCTTCGACTACCAGCAGCTGTGCAAAAAGCTGGAAAGCCAGAACGAGCTGCAGCGCTTCGAGTGGGAGAAGTGGGACGTGGCGGCCAATACCAGCTACTATCCCATCAACGGCGTGGCGCAGGCGCTGTACCGCATCTACCAGTCCCAGTACGGCGACCTTCCCATCTGGCACGAGACGGACAAGAAGGTGCGCAGGATCATGGAGAAGTGTGTGGAGCAGCGCATCAACAACTTCCCGCTGACGCGCCACCGTGTCATCGCGTGGAGCTGCGCGCCGCTGTACTACTCCAACTGGTGCACATGGGCGTATAACTGCTGGGGTCTGAACACCGTCATGAACATGGACTCCCTGATGTTCGACATGACGCTGCGCACCGACGGCTACGAGAACACGCTGGAGGACATGGCCACCTACCATGAGTGGGCGCCTATGCGCCGCATGGCGGTGGGCGGCATGCACCACATCTTCGAGCTGTGGGAGAACATGGAGCGCTTCCACTGCGACATGGTCATGATGTACGACCAGCTGCTGTGCAAGGGCATGCAGGGCGTTCACGGCCTGTTCGAGGACGAGTTCCGCGCCCGCAACATCCATGCCATCTGGATGCCCCACGCGCTGCCCGACAAGCGCAACGTCTCCCGCGCCGAGATCCGCAGCATCATCAACGACTACATGACCACCGTCATGCAGGAGGAGCCGCTGGATCCGTCCCTGCTGGAGTTCGACGATTCCATGAGCTGGTAAGAGGAGGAGCGGAAAATGAAAACTGTATTCAAAATCCTGAAAAAGATCGTGCTGATCGGACTGGGCGTGTACGCCGCGCTGTTCGCCGTGTTTTTCTTCGATCTGGACGGCAAGGCGCTGTTCTACGGCGTGGAGCCGTTCCTGTGCCGGCACTATGACCGCATGGAGCGCCGCGACCCGCTGAAGCAGAAATACGACATGAACAAACCCACCTACGAGTACAACAAGTGAGGAAAGACCCTTGAACGAGCATACCCATACCCATGTGGACGAGAACGGAAATGTCCACACCCATACCCACCGCCACTCCCACGAGCAGACAAAGGCCGTGCTGAACCGGCTGAGCCGGGCGCAGGGGCATCTGGACGCCGTGCGGAAGATGGTGGAGCGGGGCGAGGACTGCTCCCAGGTGCTGGTGCAGCTCAGCGCGGTGATCTCCGCGCTGAACGGCACGGGGCGCGCCATCCTGAAGGATCACATCAGCCACTGCATCGTGGATGCGGTGGAGGCGGGAGATCAGGAGGCCATACAGTCCCTGAACGACGCCATCGACCGCTTCATGCGGTGAGCCTCAGGCACCGGCGGCAGACTGCCCGAATTGGCGGGACGGCGCGTTGACAGCGGCGCCCGGCGGGACTATAATAGAGCAAACGGCAAAATGACCGTTGATGCCGGGCGGGAGAAACCTCCGGCGGCGGTCATCGACTGGCATACAGCAAAGGAGGGCTGAGCGTGAAGAAGTTTTTACATCAGGCGGGCGGCATCGCCCGGAAGGTGACGGCGGCGGCCGTCAAGCTGGCCAAAAAGCTGGCGCACATGGCGGCGGAGGCTGCGGTATCCGCGGCGGCCGCGGTGGGCAAGGCGGCCTGCGGCGTGGGCAAAAGGGTGCAGAAGATCATTCCGCCCTTCTGCAAGGTCATGATGATCGTGTCCGGCGCGGTGGCGGTGCTGTCCTGCGTGGGCTGGCTCATCAGCCGGAAGAAGTTTGCGTAAGGCGAAAACGTATACCACAGGGAGATGCGCCCCGGCGCATCTCCCTTCAAACAAAGGAGATCTGAGCAAACATGATGAAAAAAGAATTCAAGGCGGAGAGCAAGCGGCTGCTGGATCTGATGATCAACTCCATCTACACCCACAAGGAGATCTTCCTGCGGGAGATCATCTCCAACGCCTCGGACGCCATTGACAAG
>OJKC01001031.1_pt1 | contig 19091 bp, 17 predicted proteins | sample 1596401 | NCBI WGS metagenome assembly OJKC01 (sample SAMEA4350162, study PRJEB24818) | metagenome | biome: human; feature: gut; material: faeces | place: Denmark | collected 2013-09 | reverse complement strand
CTATTAAATTTGCATCTGTCATGGGAATGAATGTTTTATGTAACTTATTGATTATCAACTATAAAGGTACTAAAAATATTTCATTCCCACAACTTTTTTAAAGATTTTCTTATACCGAACTCACGTTTCTTTATTGCCACTTTCCGCAGCATAGCCGCCATAAATTTCAAATTTTGCACCATTCGGCAAAGCCGGAATGCTCAGCGTAGCCGTCTTCGGGTCAAGGTTCGTAAATGCATAGCGCGGCCAATAGTCGCCCTCTTTCACATGAACCTTCACAATCTGCCCTGTCGGCAAATTCTGCTGTGCAAAATAAGCCAAAACCTCGTTCAGTGATTTATAAGGAGTTGCCCACGATGCTCCATTTGCATCCGTACCTGTATAATTAATATCGACAAAGACCTCGTAATTTGAAGCAGAAATTTTATTTGCCTTGACTCCATGTGCACCCATTGCAGGTTTTTGAGCGAAAGGTATTCCTGCTATGTCCAATTCTGGAGATACCAATACTATAGACGGGAAAGTACCGATTGTCAAACCACCCGCACGCAAATTGGATCCTTGTTTAGGTTCCCAGTAATAGCTTGGACGATCCAAAGATCCTTGAACGCCAACGCCAGTAGGGTAACCACCCATAAAGTCGGGACCAATAGCAGCAGCACTGGCATTGTCATCCGACAACTTTAAAGTGGAAGTCTGATAAATGTTATTCCAAACAGCCATTGACGAACCAGAAATGGCGTTGTTGTAGAAACGCACCTTATCGGCAGTAGCACCCAACGCATACATCGGCACATTGATGGCTTTTTCTTTTTCAGCACCAATTCGGTTGTTCCACAGAATGGAGTTGATGACATACGCATATTTGTTGATATACAAACCGCCGGTCTGCGATGAGTTCGGGTTGGAAGCGTCGACCGTTGACGGGCAGTCGTTGTTGACAATTGTATTCTGCAACAGCACGCCGCTTTCGTTGCAATACACGGCACCGTTGCCCGTTGCCGTATTGTTGGAAACAACGGATGTAGACAAAATCAGGTATTCAGGATGATTCTCAGCGTTTTTATCGAGATATACACCTGCACCGTTCATTGCGGAGTTGTTGGTAATCATCGAGCGAAGCACCAGACCGGCATTTTCAACGAAAACGCCACCACCATCTTCAACGGAACTATTATTATAAACCAAACAGCCGACCACACGACCGCCCTTTGCATTAGCACTACTTGCATCAGCGCCATCACCGTTGGCATAAACGCCACCGCCATCACCTTTTGCTGTATTTTCTGTAACGATGCAGTTTTGCAATATAGCATTCAGCCCCATATACACACCACCTCCTTTGTCGGTAGCAAAATCGGCAAGACCTTCACCGCCGTTGGCTGCGCCGCCCTTGATAGTGACACCGTCAAGCACGGTAGTATATTTGAATTTAACTTCGCCAGACATTGGAGCAAACCAAACCACGTGGCGTGTACTGGAAATCACATTCCACTGATCATTTCCCCAAGTTGCACTGCCGTCTTCATAATCAGCACCAAGAAGGATTGTTTCATTCGTATATATCCACGGCATTGTGCCTTTCACACGCTTTGATTTAGAATCCTCTGGACGCTCATCATTAAAACCACCGTAAACATCAATACCGTCGCGCATACGGAAAGAAGCGGCATACTGCACGCCTTCAATAATCTGAGTTGTCGGACGATACCTACCGGCAGCCACCCATACTTCACCCGGTGCATCGACTGTTGCCAAATCATCAATCATTTTCTGCAAATCACCTGACGCATTCTCCCAGGAAGAGCCGTCCCCCGTACCACCTTGCTTCACATAACGGATACGGCCGAGATCCAAATGCTGATATTCGTAAGCACCGATATCTATGGTTCCCTTTTTACGGGTTTCGCCAGCCAAATCGGTTGAAGGCAGACCAGTATAAGCATCATCATCACCTTCGTCGATTAACGCCGAGCCTTCAAGAATGCCCCACGACCATGTCGGGTAAGCAGTTTCTCGCCAATCGAAATCGCGGTCGAAACTGGTAAACACAGAAGGCGCTTCGAACAACGGTCCGTTTGCTCCGTTCGATTCTGAAGAAATAGCAAAGCATTTATCGCCTTCGGCAATCGTAGCATTATCGGATGCACAATTGTGGAAAATATCCGCTGATGCCGGATTCTGTACCTTAGAGTTGCCCCAAATCACGGAGTTAGAAACTACACCGCCCTCAATACCCATCACTGTATTGCGGGCAATGGTCAGATTGACAGCTTTTGCACTGGACGAAAGCCGCACGCCGCCGCCTTCGTTATTAAATATCGAGCTGTTGACAATCGTGCCCACACCGTCGATGCGGATACCGCCACCAAGATTTTCAGAACCGGAACGAACGTCCGCTAAATTGTTGTAAACCACACAGTCGACAATTCGGGATTCCGTGCTGGTAGCCTTAACATCAGCAGATACATAAATGGCCCCGCCACCCAGCTCAGCATAATTATTGAGAAGGAAGCATTTTTCAATCTGGTAAGCACCGCCGCCCGTATTGTCACCATAAACATAGATACCGCCACCATTACCGCCAATTGCGTTACCGCCAATCACAGTTAAACCGTTGACAACGGTCGGATAGGTATTGATGTTGCCGCTGTCCTTTGTCGGTTCAATATTGAGCGACAGCACATGAGCGGCATTGTCGGAACGCGTTGTGTTGGTCGGATATACATAGTTGATTTCATCCACCTTATCATCACGATTGATATCGCCCGACAAAACGGAACGATAAGTGAAATACGGAGCTTTGCCCAATGTCGGACGTTCGTCAATCGTACGTTCCGTACCGCGGAAACCGCCATAGAGTTTCACACCCGATTTCACAGTAAAACCGCCTTCGGGAGCAATATACAGTTGTGAAGGGTCTGTAATCTGTTGAAAACCCAACACCCAAATCTGGTCGCCGGCTTTGGCATTGGTCAAAGCTGTAGACAATGACACAACTGTTTTTGAGCCTTCCCACCCGTTTACCGGATTCTTCCCGTCAGGGGTAACATAGTGAATAGTCTGCGCCTTTGCCGCACTTCCAAGAAGAAGCACTGCCAGCAAAGTGAATAGCATTCTAAAATATCCTGTTTTCATAGCTTAATTTTTTTTCGATTTTAAGATTCGGCGGTTAGTTGCCGGATTGGGTTTGAGTCAAAACCAATTTATGATTCCCTTCAGTAGCCGAAGCTGTAGTTCCGTTCACTTTTATATTCACTTTATACCAGGTATTCGGATTGCTTGGCTCGTCGAATGTTGCCGTATAGCTGTGAACATTGGGCTGCAGATTGTCACTTCCATCATCATAAGAAACTGTAAAATTGATAGCGTCCTTTACTCCCGGATTCGTTACTTCCGGGTTAGTTACTCCCGGGAACGTATAGAAATACGTACGCCCATTACGTTCGCTAATCGCATCGCCGGCAGTAAAAGCAGCAACAATTTGGGTTGTTGTATAAGTCGGATTCGAAACTTCCGACGGGAACACATATCCTTGAGCCAAACCTTCGAGCGTAATGTCGCTCATCTTGGCATCGGTATATTTCCCATCAGCATAAGCCCCCTGTGCATCCCATTGCACATCTATTTTCGCAGCAAGACGCGTACAGGTAACGGTGATTATATTCTGTTCTCCCTTTATAATATCAATTTCATCGGAAATACCGCTAAATATATTTTGGATATAGTTCTGCTTATTATCCTTTCCGGCAATATTGGCAATATTGAGCGTCTGCATGTTCAGCACCTCGGTCACCGTGTTGCAAACTGGAGGCGTCTGTCCGGCAGGGAAAGCCGCTGCATAGACCCGGGCAGTTCCTTCGAAAACAGAAAACACCTTTGAATAAGGGGCTTTAAATTCTGATTGAGGAATAGAAAAAGAGAGAACCCGACCATTGGTATATACCACATACACTCCAAGCGTTTCCCAATCGGCATTCCTCTCTCCGTGGTCTGTTCCCGGGTCTCCTGCACGCGTACCGGAACTGATGGAAACCGACAGACGCATTTCGGCATCGGCAACAGCAGGCTCCGGCACATGCTCTTCAAACACACATGAAGAAACGCCGAACAACAAGCCAACTGCCATTATGTAAGATTTCCAATTTTTCATAGCTTTGATTTTATCTTTTTTGTAAATTTTACATTTCAATATCAAAATCTCCTCCCGGTTCCCAATCTGGGTCAAACTCAACACCGGCATCGACATCGACAGCTTCACCGCCCTGCTCTGTCACATTAAATGTAGCTTCGAACACGCGGCCTGGCTCTACCGGTTCCTTAATAGTAAAGATGTGTTCCACAATCTTATCGCCAAGTTCGGAGTAGAAATAGAGTTTCCACCATCCCGGTTCCAATGGAGTGGCCCGCATGGCGGGAACCTGTGTCGGGAAAGCGTAGAACTCAAAATCGGAGGTTTCTTCGCTATGCGTGCCATAGGCAGATGCGTTGGTGCGCACTTTTTCGTTGTACGCCCAAACCTTGTCCCAAGCGGCATAGCTCTGTTTTGTGCCTTGAATGTAGCACTTCATATTTTTTAGCGTTACCGGACGGTTGACGTGGAGCACATATTTGCTCGAAGCCGCCGTCAGCAATACTTCGTAATGATCCGTTTCAAAACCCTTTTTCATATTCATCTGAAGGGTACCCACATAGGCAGGAATGCCTGTGGCTGAAATTACGTCGGCTGTGCTCGTGGGCTGCGACACGAGGGCTTCCGACAGATTGGAAGGAAATGGCGAGTAGGCGCCGTCGGCGCTGTTTTCACCGTTTGCCACTGCAATGTGGCTATAATTGTCGACAGGAATCGTCACACGGAAAATCATGTCGGCAGGCAGCGATTCTTGAGGAATCACATCATCGCGGTAAAGCGACGATGGGGAATTCCAGAAACCGAGATGCAAAGAATGCACTTCGTCACTAAAGCCCAGCGCCACGTCCTGTGCAACCTCGAGCTTATACAAGATCTCTGCGTCTTTCGTTGCCGGCGGACAGTCGGACAAATCCTCGTCGATACACGACGTGAATCCCATAACAGACAACAGCAGACATGACCCGTAGAATATATTCTTTTGCATCATCATTTTTTGTATTTATAATGAATTAATATCGTTCGTCTTTCTTCATTTTATTTATTAAGAATCGTAGGGGGAGGAGAAAGAGCCTCCCCTACGATTTTTCAATTATAAGTTGTGTTTTATGCGATTGACACCGGATTAGATTTCTTGGTCAAATACCATACCTTCAGCCCAAGAAGTATCAACAACTACACCAATTTCAGCATCTGTTGTTTGTACTGGAGATGTTGTCGCCTTACCCCAATCCTTAACTGCAACATTCAACAACGTCGTTTTTGCTGCTTCAAACACTTTGTTCTTTGCATCTTTTCTAATAACTGTTGCCAAATAGAATTTATCATTAGGGTTAATTTCAACACCTGCATTGTTTGTAAACTTCTTACCAGTTGTATTAATGAACTCAAAGTTTACAGTTACAGACTCATCACTTTCAGGAGCAACAACACAATATACATTAGCTTCTTCTACTTTGCCGCTTGAATAAGCAATAGTTTTACCCAATTTTGAATCTGCAGCTTCTTCATACACCGTCAAGTCTGTTCCTTCAACTTCTGCAAACGTAGCATCTAGATCTGCAGGCTGTCCTGAAACAGTAATAGCGGAAAGTGTTATCGGAGTAACAGCTGCATATTTTTCACCTTCAAAAATCGCTTCATCTACAGTAAGATCTACACGAACACCAACAGTCAAAATACCAACAGCATACTTAACGCCGTTAATTTTCACACGATTGTTATTTCCAAGGCTTTCAGTTGCCGGAGTTGTAGCAGTTGATTCCCAATCACCAGGAGTTTGGCTAGTACCAACCAAGAAGCGATTGTCAGCAGGATTTTTAGATGCAACAGCTTCAGTATAATAATACAAACCATAAGGCTCATAACAACCCGCCAATTTTGCAGAAGCATCAGCAGGAGTCAATGACGGCATTACAAACACATTAGCTTCCGAACCAGTATAATTTACATTACCATATACGCGGAATGCATCAATGTTTTGTTGCAAACGAACTTGTTTGTATGCTTTAGCAGCAGTAGCAGGACCCGCTGCGATATCATTAAGAATAATCGGGTTCAAATATGCACCATCAACCATCGGAACGATCATCGGTTTTGTAATTTTGGCAATATTAGAACCTTCAAGTTCACTTCTTCACCTGTTGAACGAGTTGTTGCACCCTTTAATGTCAAACCAATTGTAACATCAGAGGTCTTAACATCTACTGGTTTTTCCACTTCTTCCTGACAAGAAGTCAAGCCCATAGTACCTGCTACCAATGTAGTAGCGAAAAGGTACGCAAATTTTGTTTTCTTCATAAAATGTAAAAATTAAAAGGTTGATAAATAGTTTAATTAAGTGTTTTTTTGTTTTTCTATTTTTATTAATTGAATTCCCTTTACATGGTAGCCTGAATGGCCTTCAAGTTTTCCTTGGCACCGTCGTTTTTCCACTCTACGCCTTTCTTGAACGCTTCAAGAGCCTCCGGCTTGCGGTCGAGCATATAGAGAGCAGAACCATAGGTATTCCACTTACGGTTGTCGTCGAGCGGTTCGAGCATGGCTGCCGCTTCAGCTGCCTTGCCTTGCTGAAGCAAGCCGACTGCCTCGTTGATAGTGTTGGCAGCCGTATCGACAACGGCTTCATAGAACACCTGAATATAACCGGAATTACGTTGGTCGGCAAATACCGACTGCACGAGGTAGCGGTAGGATTTGCCACGGTTGTGACGGCGCAGCAACACTTCGCGATTGTTCGGGTCCTTAGCGTTACGGAGCTGCTTGAGCAATTCATCGCGACCTTCCAAATCGCTTTCGGCAATCACATCCAACAGATCCGCCCAAGCCTCACCGCCGGCAATCAATTCGATAGCATCCTCATCGAGTTCGGCACCATTATCAATTAAGTAGTCCTTCAAGGCTACAGCACGCTTTTCAGACAGTTTTTGGTTGAACACCACCGGACCTTCTGCAGATGCCAAACCAATAAGACGCACTTTCTTCACCTCCGACAACGTATCAGCTTTCACCTGTGCAAGCAAATCAAGAATACGGTCGAGCTTCGCTTTATTTTCACGATAAGAGGTGTCAATATTCGACTTGTTGACTTGGAAATGCACATAGAGCGCATTTTTCATTTTACGCAACGGAACATCCGGATTATAAGGCTCATACTGATCCATAGGAATCATAATCGGATTGGTTTCCGCCAAACGTTCTGCCACACTAATATGCGGAATGACAGGATCAAATGTCGGCTTGACAGGTTCGATGTAGCGGGTCTGCGCCACAGTGACAGGTGCAATCGGAGTAACCGAACAGCAGTCCTCAAAATCGCGGAGCATAACTACCGTCAAGTCCGACTTGCGCATCCACGGTTCAACGGCAATCTCCTGCATATATTCTACCGTATCGTCTGCAGCATACACAGCCAGACGTTCCGTCTTGTCGAGCACTGCCTTGCGGTCGAAGTATTTTTTGTTTTGTTTTCCTGCAAACTCCAACATTGGCAAGGCCATTTCTTCGCCCTCGGCAGAACGCAGCACCGGCTTTACCACTACGCGGTCGTTAGTAGACAGCTTCACATCGCCCACGCTGATGGGGAACGACACCTTCAGACGTTCGCTACCGAACCACTCTATGCGAGCATCTTCGACAACATCCGCCTGGTTTGCCAACATATCGGAAAGAGGAGCAATGCACAAGGCTGCCAACAGCAGACCTTTTGCAATAATTGTATGTTTCTTGTTCATAGCCTACACTCTTTATTTTAACGAATCATATAAATTACTGATACCGACAATTTTGTTGGCACAAAACGGTTGGTACATTCATGTCCCCGCAAATCGCCGCATTTCATGCAGTCGTACGCATCGAAACTGGCATGAGAATAGCCTAAACCCACCTCGGCTTCAATACTCCAGCGCGGAGAAAGAATCCAGTGGTAGCCGTAGCCAATACCCACCGACCATTCATTGCCTTGAACACGTTGGTCGGCCAGTTTTGGATAAAGCCCGAAAGGCAAATCAACATTACCGGCATTAAAACGAGTATAGGAAGCATGCAACCCTAAGAAATGTCCGCCGAACGGACGACAAAACCAATAACGGTATTCCGGTTGCACACGAAGATGGCGCCACTTACGGTTTGCAGTAGACTCTTTGAAAGTCCACGGATTCCACGACAAGCCTAACGCCAAAGTGGAGTTGTCACCCACACGGACCTCCGGCTCTATATTAAAAGAGGCGGTGGCCCAATTCAGCACATCTGTCTTCAATGCAAAAGTTTGCGCCTTACCTGAAAGCTGTCCGAACAACAGCAATCCGAGCACTAATGCACAACGACGTACATACTTCACCATGATTAACACAATTTTACAAATTACTACTACTATAGAACGCAGACACGAAACTGAACACCTGAAGTATCCAAAATCGCAATAGAGCTTCCGCTACCGTTCAAAAAAAATGAATTGACGCAGTGCGCATAATCCAAGTTTCCCGATCAACACGTTTATACCCTACTATCGTTCTTTCAAAAATTCAACACCTGTTAATTATATTATACTTGCTTATGGTATTAAATCATCGCTATTGCCTATTCGCACTGCAAACGATGTCTTCAATATCAATCAGCCCTCAAATCCCCAGAAAAGTCACCATTCCAATCATGGCATGAGCAACTGTTTCTTTCGTGTTTCACATGTGCCAAGCACTATCATCATACTTTTCTTCACAAACTGAACCCATCCCGCAAATATGCATTTCAAGAAAGATATTTTTCTTCATGTTTCGCGAAACCGATCCGGCTTTAATGCAGTATTGATTGTTGACAAAAATACATTTTTTCCACATACAAAACAAACAAAACACATATTCTTTTTATAAAATAAACAAAACGAAAGAAAACAAATATTAAAATTATGTTATATAACACAGAATACAATTTTCTGGATAGAAAAACACATAAAAAGAGTTTGAAACACATATTGGCAAGACTACCGCCCCTTATTGCACTTTTGTCAACAATCCTTTTTCTATTAATATAGGAATCCTTATTATATAGACCCCCAAGAAGCCACCAATTTTGAGCCCCTATCAAATTAGATAACCTTTGAACTAAGCTAAAATCTGCACTAGAATATTTTTTGAAAAATATTTGCCAAAAATTTTGCAGATTCAAAAACTATATCTATCTTTGCACTCGCTAAAGCAAACGAACTGAAGCACTGGAGAGGTGGGTGAGTGGCTGAAACCACCAGTTTGCTAAACTGACGTAGGAGCAATCCTACCACGAGTTCGAATCTCGTCCTCTCCGCAGACATAATTTACGACCATTTTTGGAGAGATGGCAGAGTGGTCGATTGCGGCGGTCTTGAAAACCGTTGAGGGTAACACCTCCGGGGGTTCGAATCCCTCTCTCTCCGCAAAGAGTGAAAATCACAAGATTTTCACTCTTTTTTTATTTGAATATCTATCAACAAACCACAACCCCACAGCACAACAATAAGACTAAAAACGGGTCAACGTAAAAAAACGAATGAAACACACTATTGAAGTTATCCTGAATTTTGGTGATTAGGCAAAAAACATTCCCTCGATAGAAAGTTCACAGTTTATTAAAATCACAAGCTTCTATTTAACACTCAAAATTCCAAGTCATCATTAGCAAAAGACAATGTGTACGAATCATAACTTAGACAGAATTGTTAAACGCACAATTCGAATGTTAAAATTTTATATTATTTTGTTATCTAAAAATAAAACGCTATTTTTGTCGCGCGTAAAAGTTTTTTTGTACATTTAACATCCTACGAGATAACTAATTAATTATGAACACATTCAAGTTGTTGTACGGAATCAATGATTTGCAATAATTTATATTATGACTAAAAACAATGAGGTTTGGTTTGCGATGAGTGTTCCCGTTGGTAAAGAGTTGGAAACACAAATTTTATTACAACACTGCAATATTGAAGCATTTTTACCGATGTGTCAAAAAATAACAAGTGACAGCAATATACCAAAAAATGCACCTGCAATTCCGAATTTAATATTCGTCAAATCAACACAAACCATAATCAAAGAAATAAAACGGCAAATTCCAATTCTGCAGCACCTAACAAAACCCGAAAACGGAAAAGATATTCCTATCACCGTTTCAGAACAAACCATGCTGCAATTTATCACAATTTATAATAACCCACAGAACCCAATAAACTACTTATCTCCTGCAGAAATTGACATTTCAAATGGAACACAAGTTAGAATTACCGAGGGAGTTTTTAATGGGATTGAAGGAATTCTTTTGCCAACCCAAGATAAAAGCAAAAAGAACCTAGCCATTATCTTGCCCGATATTGTGGCTGTTGTGGTTTCTGAAATTAACCCTAACCATATTCAAATTATAGAATAATAACTAACATTACATTTAACCCACTATGTTACACTGGATTTCAATTGTGCTTTTTGTATTTTTGGTAAGTGTTTTTTTAGCAGGATTTCTAATCCCTAAAATCCTACTTGTTGCATTTCGGAAAAAACTTTTTGACGTACCAGATGAAAGAAAAATTCACACTTGCGCCGTACCCCGCTTAGGAGGTATAGCTTTCAAGCCTGTTATATTTATTTCAATAGCCTTAACATTAGGTATTTCGTTATCACTTGGACACACCGAAATAATTGAAGTGCTTGAACGCAACGCAAAAACACTGGCCTATTCATATTGTGCCATCATGATGCTCTATCTCGTCGGAATGGCCGATGACCTGATTGGCGTAAAATATCGCGCAAAATTTGTTATACAAATCATCTGTAGTCTCCTTTTAATTGCAGGAGGGCTTTGGATTGACAATTTTCATGGTTTATTTGGCATTTATGAACTACCTAAATGGATAGGCTATCCGTTTACCGTACTTGTAGTAGTATTCATCATCAATGCCATCAACCTCATCGACGGCATTGACGGACTGGCATCCGGTTTGAGCAGCGTAGCGCTGTTGTCATACGGATACTCATTTTTCCTGTCACAGCAATACGGATTTGCCCTGTTTGCCATCGCTACATTCGGCGTGCTTGTTCCCTTTTTCTACTATAACGTATTTGGCAACGCTGAAAAGGGTCGTAAAATATTCATGGGCGACACCGGCAGTTTGACAATCGGCATCATCATCTGTATATTAGCCATCAAACTTTATAACTCACACGAAACTTACATCGACAACTACGATCCGTTTGCTTTAGCATTTTCCCCACTTATCATTCCGTGTTTTGATGTTGTTAGGGTTTTCATTCACCGCATAAAACAGAAAATGAACCCTTTCCAACCGGACAAAAGCCACATTCACCACAAACTTCTGGCCATCGGAATGAAACAGCGCCCGGCAATGGTAACAATTGTAAGTTTCGCCATCGTTTTCACATTCGGCAACCTTTTCCTTACAAAATACATCAACATCAACTTGCTTCTGCTCATTGACGTATTAGCATGGACAATTGCCAATATCTGGTTGTCAAAACGAATTAAGGCCAAGCAAAAACAATGTTAAGTACAGAAATCCAACGAACAATAACTATACAACGGAAAAGCCTCGCGGATGCGGGGCTTTTTTATTTGGGGGAACAGCGATTCGAATTGGTAAGGGCTACGGACGATATTTCAGTACTACGATCTGGCGAGTGGCGGGAGTAACGCGGAAGGCGTCGGCGGCGCGGTGGCCGACGAGCCAGAGGATGGTGTCGGATGCGCAAAGCAGCCACGCGCGGCGTTTGTCGAGCAGGGAAAATTTGTTGTCATTGAAATAGTCGCTCAGTTTTTTGCTGCCTTTCATGCCAAACGGACGGAAGCGGTCACCCTGCCGCCAATGGCGCAAAGTCAGTTCATAGCCAAGAATTTCGCTGTCGAAATAAGCTAAATTTCCATCAGCCACAAACTTAAAATCCGGCGTTCGCTCCACAATCTCCACCTCAAAAAACGGCGGATGCGTAGTACGGTCGTCAAGCCGGAACACAAATGTTTCATCGTTCCGCAAACCGTCGTGCGGCATCAGCACGAATTGTTCCCGCCCCACTTCGAGCAGATAATCGGCCGATTCAAAGACCGCACCAACGGTTGACGCCGATTTCCATAAGGCAGACGTTTGCGTCGGATTGTAGCCATACGGAGAGAGCAGTTCATGAAGCAGCGTTTCCGGATGTGCCGACTGCGCCACGACAGCTTTGTCGATACGCACTACCCCATCGGATTCCGTAACGGCACGACGGCGGTAATCCCCTATAAGTTCCTGAAGCAACAGCCAGTCGCCCGACAAATTCGCCATCGTTGCCGACAAAGCGGCATCGCTTCCCGGGAAGCATTCACGCAAAGCCGGAAGGATAATATTTCGGATTTTATTGCGACGGTATTCGCTTTCGAGATTCGTGCTGTCGGTCACATAATCCTGCTGAAGCTGTGCAAGATAGGCTTCCACATCCTGCCGACCCACACATAGCATCGGGCGGACAATCGCACCATTCCGGGGCTTGATTCCGGCCAAGCCGGCCAGTCCGGTACCGCGCATCAAATTAAGGAAAAACGTTTCGGCACTGTCGTCTGCATGATGGGCCACGGCAATCACCCGACAGCCAAACTGCCTTCTCATCTGCTCAAACCAGCGGTAACGCAACTCGCGGCAAGCCATTTCGACGGACATTTTGCGGTCCGCCACATAGCTGTCGACATCAAAGTCAACAAACGTAGCCTGCACACCAAGCCTGTCGCAAAGGGCACGCACAAAACGCTCGTCGCGCATCGATTCTTCGCCGCGCAAATGAAAATTACAATGTGCTGCCACACAGTCGTACCCCAACTCCAATAACACATGCAGCAATGCGACGGAATCGGCTCCGCCGCTTAACGTCACGAGTACACGATCGTCAGGCGTGAACAATCCATGTGCCGATATAAACGCACTAATCCGTTTGGCAAATTCGCTTATCATATTTACAAAGATATGGAAAGGTGAGCGCAAAGACAAACGAAAACGGAGTTTTCAAATTTGACTATGCCGAGCCGCCTCCTATCTTCTACAAAGATAGCTAAAGGTTGATATTGGACAGAAGAACAAAAGAACAAATTTTTCATGTCTGTCAATTTATAATCTGTTCTCCGGTCGAAACCTTCGCGAAAATCTTTTCTTCGCTCGGCTTGCACTATCTTTTCAGAAGATAGGCGGCATCTCACAAAACAAATTAAGCAAGCTTATTTGATTTTGTTTCGATTTGCACTATCTTTATAGAAGACAGGCTGCGCCTCGGAAAAACCTTTCGAAACAAAATTTGAATTACATTCATTTTGTTTCATTTTGTTTTTCGCTCGGCTTGCACTATCTTTGCATTCAAAATATTAATAAAGAGAAATGTTAGAGAAAATTAATAGCCTGAAGGGCGTAATCGAAGCGCTGAATGCAGCAACCAAGGACGAGGTTGAAGCTCTGCGCATAAAATATCTCAGCAAGAAAGGTGAGGTTTCTTCGCTTTTCAACGATTTCCGTAATGTTCCAAACGAACAGAAGAAAGAAATCGGCCAAAAACTGAATGAACTGAAAACACTTGCCACTGAAAAAATCAACGCGCTCCGCGAAGCCATTGAAAACAGCCAAAGCGAAGACAGTGCCATCGACTTGACCCGTACTGCCGCTCCGGCTCCGCTCGGCAAGCGCCACCCGATTTCTTTGGTGCGCAACGAAATCATTGATATTTTCTCACGTCTGGGCTTCACAATTGCCGAAGGACCGGAAATTGAAGACGACTGGCACGTGTTCTCTTCTCTGAATTTTGCCGACGACCATCCTGCCCGCGACATGCAGGACACGTTCTTCATACAACGTAACCCGGACGTATTGCTCCGTACGCACACTTCTTCCGTACAGTCGCGCGTCATGACGACTACACAGCCGCCTATCCGCATCATCTGCCCGGGACGTGTGTACCGCAACGAGGCAATCTCTGCCCGCGCACACTGCTTCTTCCATCAGATTGAAGGACTTTACATCGACAAGAACATCTCGTTTGCAGACTTGAAGCAGACTCTTCTCTACTTCGCCCGCGAAATGTTCGGACCGGAAACTCAAATCCGTCTCCGTCCGTCGTACTTCCCGTTCACTGAACCGTCGGCCGAAATGGATATCTCCTGCCACCTCTGCGGCGGCAAGGGCTGTAATTTCTGCAAACATACCGGTTGGGTGGAAATCCTCGGCTGCGGTATGGTTGACCCGAACGTGCTCGAAGCCTGCGGAATCGACAGCAAGGTATATTCAGGCTACGCACTCGGTATGGGTGTTGAACGTATCACCAACCTGAAATACCGCGTGAAGGACCTCCGCATGTTCTCGGAAAACGACGTACGCTTCCTCGACGAGTTTGAAGCGGCTCACTAATTATTCCTACAGACAGCTATAACATCAAAATAGAGAAGATACCACGTAAAACCCCGTGTATCTTCTCTTTATTATTCCTACACAGATGACAACAAAGGAAAGATATCAAGGCATTATCGAATGGTTCTCGGCAAACATGCCGGTGGCTGAAACGGAACTTCACTACGAAAATCCGTTCCAACTGCTTGTGGCAGTCATCCTGTCGGCACAATGCACCGACAAGCGCGTCAACATTGTTACCCCGCCGCTGTTCCACGACTACCCTACCCCGGAAGCCATGGCAAGCGCCACTCCGGAAGTCATCTTCGAATACATCAAAAGCGTTACGTTTCCCAACAACAAGTCGAAATCGCTTGTCGGAGCCGCCCGTATGCTCGTGGAGAAATACGGCAGCGAAGTGCCTTCCGATTTCGACGAACTGGTGAAAATTCCCGGCGTAGGACGGAAAACGGCCAATGTCATGCTTGCCGTCATTTTCAACAAGGCGGCTATGGCTGTCGACACCCACGTGTTCCGCGTTTCCAACCGCATCGGACTGACCAACAACTCCAAAACTCCGCTGGAAACCGAAAAGACGCTCGTACGCCACTTTCCTGCCGAACTCCTGCCCAAGGCCCACCACTGGCTCATTCTTCACGGCCGCTACGTGTGCACGGCAAGAAAACCGCAATGCGAAAAGTGCGGCATCTCCGCCTACTGCAAGTATTTCGCCAAATCGGCAAAAGCATCTGTACTAACGAAATAATCCCCCTATGCAGACCACCCTATTGCTCATCATCGAAATCGTCGGAACCATCGCCTTTGCCATCAGCGGCATACGCCTTGCCGCGGCTAAGAAGTTCGACTGGTTCGGAGCCTATGTCGTCGGCCTTGTGACGGCCATCGGCGGCGGTACGCTGCGCGACATTCTCCTCGACACGACTCCCTTCTGGATGGTCAACGGCTGGTATCTCGCCGTCACGGGAATATCGCTGCTCTACGTCATCCTCTTCCGCAAGCAGCTTGTCAGACTCAACAGCACGTTCTTTTTCTTCGACACCATCGGCCTCGGTCTGTTTGTCGTCATCGGCATACAGAAAACCCTCATGTTCGACTACCCCATGTGGGTGGCCATTTTCATGGGCACCATCACCGGTGCGCTGGGAGGCGTGATTCGCGACATCCTCATCAACGAAGAACCGCTTATTTTCCGCAAGGACGTCTACGGAACGGCGTGCATAGCCGGCGGCGTTGTCTATTGGCTCACCATGCTTGCCGGATTTTCCGGTTCCGTGCAGCAGATTTCCTGTGCCGTCGCCGTCATTGCCATCCGCCTGCTTTCCGTAAAATACAACTGGTCGATACCCGTTCTCCGCAACAACGAAAACTAAAAACCCGCAACAATGAACAATCAAGCAAAAAAGACTACCATACAGCTTCTGAAATACGGCATCATCGGTGTCGGCAACACGCTTATCACGCTCGTCGTGTTCTATCTGTTCAACACCATCCTGGGTCTGTCCTACACTATAGCCAACGTCACCGGCTATGTCCTCGGCGTGGTCAACAGCTTTGTCTGGAACCGCCAGTGGGTATTCAAGACCAACAAGAACATCGTGAAGGAAGCTGCTCTCTTTGCCGTAGGATTCCTCATTTGCTTCGGACTCCAGCTGCTCGTAAGCTGGTATCTGCTCAGCCACACCGCCATCCAGAACTTCGAGCTGTCGTGGCTTCCGATGAAGAACCCCGGCGAAAACCTTGTCATGTGCCTCAGCATGGTGGTCTACACCCTCGCCAACTATTGCTACAACCGCTTTGTGACCTTCAAATAGCACCGACATGGCAAAGTTTAAGGCAAAGGATTCGCTGTTCGTCCTGCTGCTCGTAACGGCAGTAGTCATCATTTTTCCGCCGTTGGGGCGCGTTCCGCTCCAGCCCGACGAGATAGTGCTTTCCACGCTGGCCGAGAAATTCGCCAAACTGGGCATTGGCAGCGTATTCACCGATACGGGTGCCGATTTCCTCTCCAATTTCTATGCCTACATCGTGTCCGTGTGCCACAACAATCTCGACATTTCCGACACGCTCGCCGTACGCCTGCCGTCGGCGGTCATCATTCTGCTGCTGACACTCGGCCTCTACCAGTTCTGCGACAGGCGCGACAAGCTGAGCCATTCGTTCCTTGCCGCCCTGCTGTTCATTTCCAGCTATCTGGTCAGCTCGCTTGCCTATCGTGCCAGCACGGTGTCGCTCATTGCCCTGCCCTTCATTTTCTCCCTCTCGGCAGTATATCATTGGACAAAATCGCCCAACCTCAACAAAACCTACCTGCTGATTATCACCACCCTGTTCACGTCCATCTTCATGGGAATACTCGGGCCGGTAGCCGTGTGGATTATGGGCATCATACTGCTGCTCATGCAGGAGTCACGCAAAATATGGCAATACCTGCGACTTACTGCCAACATAGCCGCCGGTACCGTGGCTGCCTATGTCATGATTGTGTTCATCACCAACGACACCACCATTGCCACAAGCATTCTGGGCGTGGAACAAGTGACGGAAAGCCTGTCCGAATATTCCAAACTTGAAATATTCATCCGCCACATCGTATTTTCAATATTTCCCTGGTCCATTCCTATCATCATCGGACTGTTCTGGATTACGGCCAACCCTTCGTGGATTCGCCGGCAGTTCCTGTCGCTCAACTTCTTCCGTCAGTTTGGCGTCATTCTGTTCCTGCTTGCTATTCCCACATTCTTTGCCTTCAACCGTCTGTCACTCGTCATGCTGCTCGTAGCCATTTTCTTCAACATGTCGGTCATCAGCAGTTTCATCCTGTCGCAGATTCACAACCATACCATCTCCTGGCGAATCACCGGCAGCCTTTTCGGTCTCTTGATAGCCATTTTTGCTGGAATGTTCGTGGCGTTGCATTTCGGTGTCAGCATCGAAATGTTCGGCTACCGCATGCCGCCGTTCGCCGACTGGTCTGTCTGGAGCATACTCCTACTGGTGTCCATCGCCGTTTCGCTCTACACACTGTCGCGCAATCAGCGAACAATTCACCTCAACAACCGTTATTTATATAACATCGTAATCCTTTACATCCTGGCACAACTGCTCTACAAAGGATTCGTCAACCCTTACCTGATAGCATTATGATAGATTTTCTTACGACATACCATATGGCAGGACTCCTCATCGGACTCTGCACATTTCTCATCATCGGCGTGTTCCATCCCCTTGTCATCAAAGGCGAATACTATTTCGGCGTACGCATCTGGTGGGCATTTCTCATTGTCGGCCTTGTGTGCTGCTTCCTGTCGTGGAAAATCGACGACCTTTTTTGGTCCGTCATTCTTGGCGTAACCGGCTTCTCCTCCCTGTGGGGCATCGGCGAGATTTTCGAACAAGAGAAACGCGTCCGCCGCGGCTGGTTCCCCAAAAATCCCAAACGGAAATATCCGTTTTAGCCTGAAAATCTCCCGTTTTTATACGTTCCAAATTGGCGAACAAAAAAATAAAAATTACCTTTGTATCTAAGGTAAATGAAAAACATAAGTATATGGTCTCTGTCATCACAATAACATAACGTTGAAAAATATATAAATGCAACAGATTGTCAATTCACATACAGCCAAATTCTTATTACAAGGATCGCTGTAATCAATATATTTTCCTAACCTTCAAACATGTTTAAGTACTTTACATCAGGTACATAAGCGAATCAACTATTACTATGGAACTTATATATGTTAAAGATGTAGATAAAAGTTTGCTACATCAAGGTTTCGCAATCAAAACTGCTTTATTAGATTCTTTTTTAAACATATTTGGTAAAATAGAAATTGGTAACGTACGCCATATTTCGATTTTGTTAAACGGAACTATCTATTCTGGGATTAAAGTTGTCAATCAAAATTTTGACAGGAACAAATATCCATCACATCCAGAAATCTATCAAGTCCGTTACGATAATATACATAATTTCCTTCAGGCTTTACGCTCTGAGTTTTCAGATTTATATAATTTTATAAATGAGCAAATGAAAATTAGAGCAGAAATGAAAAAACATGGAGAAAATACACCTAATATAAAAATTCCTCCTGAGTTAAAATCCACTTTAGCATTTTATACAACCGACAATTCTAATGTGTGGGAAGCTGTGCCCATAACTCCCCATGATTACATGGAAACAAAAAAACAATTATCTGATTTATCTATTTCAGAAAATGCATTCGAAGATATGCTTTTGACTGACGATAAAGCAACAATAGTTCAAGAAAATCATTTTATTAAAGTTCGAAAACTGGATCGTAATGTATGCTTAAATTTAAAAAAACTTTATCACTACAAGTGTCAAATCTGCGGGCAACTCGTTTCTGAACTTTATGGCAATATCCCAGTCGTAGAAGCCCATCATATCGAGTTCTTTACACAATCATTAAATAATAATTATTTAAGTACATGACAAAAATTTGAAGACATTGATTTTGGGGACGTAAGTCGGTCGGAAAAGAATGTTGGATATTTCCTCCAGCCCATACTTTACCAACGACTTAGCTTTACGTCCATGTTTCAATA
>OJKC01001023.1_pt1 | contig 19165 bp, 15 predicted proteins | sample 1596401 | NCBI WGS metagenome assembly OJKC01 (sample SAMEA4350162, study PRJEB24818) | metagenome | biome: human; feature: gut; material: faeces | place: Denmark | collected 2013-09 | reverse complement strand
CAGGTCCTGTTTCGTGGTGAAAGGTATCCTGCTCAAGTCGGACAACGACCGTATGTCGTCGGGGTCGATATGGCTTTCGGCGAAGCGCCTGCGGTAAAATTCGCTGTTCATACACTGCCTTACCGTCTTTTTCAGACGTTCCGTCTGCAACACTTCGATCTCCGATCGGGTGAGTTTCTCAAATTCCGGATGCAAATACATGATCGTCTCAATTTAAAGCATTGATGCGAAGTTATGGAAAAAAGCGATAAAAATGACGTTTTGGCGCAAGTTTATCCTCCTTTTGCAGGCTTCACATGCATAAAAATTCAGGTTTCGGGTTTCGGGCGCGAAAATTCGCGTCCGAAACCGCCGCAGCGAAGGCCATTTAAGGATCCGAGACCTCACCTCCGGGCACTCAAGGCTGCGCCGCTACTCCTTGCGGGAATCCTCCGAGGAGTAATATATCATCCTCTTGGTCATGCCGCCGTCGATGACGATATTGGCGCCGTTGATGAAGTCATTCTCCCGCGCCGCGAGAAACAACACCATCCTCGCAATATCCTCGGGGACACCTACGCGGCCCGACGGATGCTGCATGTGGTCCTCCCGTGTGAGGGAGCCGTAGTCGGAGCACTCGATCCATCCCGGGCTGACGGCATTAACCGTGATACGTGTGCCGGCCAGCGACACGCACAGCGTGTTGGTAAGCGACACAAGGCCGCCCTTCGATGCACCGTAAGCCTCCCAGTCGGCCTCGTTCTGATGCCAGCGTGTCGAGGCGATATTGATGATACGGCCATACTCCATGCCCCGGTTCGCCTCGACAAACTGCTTGCAGCACATGAAGCTGCCGCAGAGGTTGGTATCTATCACCCGACGGAACTCCTCGGGCGTGATCTCGAAGATGCTCTTCGAGAATTTGCTTATCGCGCCGTTGTTCACCAGCACATGCACGCCCCCGAAACTGCGCTTCGCATATTCGAACACGCCGCATATATCATCGTAGGAACAGAGGTCGGCCCGCAGGAAACGTATATTGCCATCCTCGAAAACCGTATCGTTCAGATCCACCGCAAGGACCGTATACCCGTCCGCGGCGAACATGCCGGCCGTCACCCTTCCTATACCGCCGGCGGCGCCGGTCACCACCGCCACTTTCCCGTTATTATCTTCCATATCGCCTGTACCTAATGTCATTCGGAAACATACATGCTGAAGAAGCGCCATATCTCGCTCCCCGTATCCATCACATCCGCAGACCATGAGTGTCCTCCGCCATGGATCTCGTAGAGCCACACCTCACACCCTGCCGTGCCGCCCCTGTATCTGTGGGCCGTGACGCGCACGCCGCTTTTGCCCGTCGGGAGCTCCTCTGTCTCCACATACGTACATCTGTCGGCGGCAGCCCAATAGCCCACCGCAAGCGGTACGGCGATATATGCGCCCCAGCCCCCTTCGTTGCGGGGGTCGCCGCACCACAGCGAGGTCTTGTCCTCCGTGCCGTGCAGCTCCATGAGGGGTATGGGCTTCGAGGCCTCCAGATCATGGTACATCCACTCCAGCGTAAGCCCAGCGATGGGGGCCACCGCCGCAAATACGTCCGGCCGCCGATAGGCCATCAGATAGCACATCTCCCCGCCGTTGGAGTGGCCCGTGCAGAATACGTTTCGGGCATCGAGCCCGTACTCCCCGACCAGATAGCCGGCAAGGCTGCAGATGAAATCCACATCGTCGGTCTGCAGCCCCTCCTGAAAGGGATAGCCTACGTTCCAGCAACTCTTTCCGCGGGCATCCTCCGCCCCCTGCGGGAAGCAGGCCGCAAATCCGTACCGGCGTGCCGCCGCCAGAATACCGAAACTCTCGGGCGAGGCATGGCCGCCGTAACCGTGCAGCATAATCACAAGCGGCCGCCCCGCGGCAAGGCTGTCGGGAACATAAAGTCTGTAGCTGCGCTCCATGCCGCCATGACGGAATACGAGAAGCGAATCGGGCTCCACGCCGCGGCCCGAGGCCGACAAGACGGTCAGAACGAGAGCCCATAAGGTCAGCAGCAAGGTTCTTGTCTTTGTCATAATTTCAGGAAATCAGGTTTTTCTATATTATAGTTTCTCGGTTTCTCTGGTTTGCGGGTTTGCGAGTTTGGATGCCGACTGCCGTAGACTGCCTGCACGGGACAAAAAAGTGACAAGCTGTCCAGTCAGCTCCCTACAAGCCCCATCTTCAGATGGTCGATAGGCAGATAGGGATATCTCTATTTCTCAACTGCCTTTGCATTGGAGAGGTATAAATGAATGTATAATATCCGTTCTCGCAATATTATTATTAATTACACAAACCGGAATCTCGTCCTACAATCCACTCATGTCGATTTTGAGGTAGATCATATCTTTCAATTGCTTCCCTGCCTCAAAAATCGGATGGTCATAATTATCCGTAAAGAAGTTGGGAATACGGTGTGAATATACAAATCCGCAACTCCTGTAGAAGGATATGGTTACAGGCGAGTCTCCGGTTCCGACAAGCATCGTATGATATCGGGCTTTGTAATGTCCCAGAAGAAAGAATATCAATTTTTTCCCATATCCCTTGCGCTGGCTCTGCGGATAGACTGCAATGCTTTTTATCTCGCAGATACCTTCGCCCTCTTCCGTCACAACGCATGAAGCCTTTACCTCATTGTCATCTGCCAGAACAAACATATCGCCACGCTCCAAATAGCGATCAATCATGGACTCCTGCTCGTCGGCAAGGAGCAGGAGATCCATATATTGCTTTTTATTGCAAACGACAGGATATATGTTTATCATATTCTGTTTTTATATAAATGACCCGATCCGCAATGTACACTCTATCCGTTTGAGCCATAAAATTAGACAACTATAACCTATCCGACAAAACATAGAATGGATTTTATGGTTCTGCACTAAAAATAATTTTATTTGAACCGTTTTCCGTATAGACTTACACAACACTTCAATGATTAGATACTTCAATAGGGCTGTCAGCGATTTTAATTCTTTTTGGAGCGGGAAAAGGATGTAAATCAGGCATTCGCCAGACTTGCACTATACAGGGAGAGGGATCGGCCCGATTACATCCGCCTTTTCCCCGTCCGCTCGCCGCGCAGGCCCTTGCAACACCGCGCAAAAGCCACGTCGGTCTTCGTCCGACGCACTTTTTCATATATGCCCCTGCGGAAACAAAGTTCCCGAAGAACTCCAACAGGGAGAGGGATTAGCCGGATTTCATCCGCCTTTTCCCCGTCCGCTCGCCGCGGGGCCCTTGCAACACTGCGCAAAAGCCGTAACAGGCAAAGAACATCTGGAACGGAACGACTTCATCATTGAGAAACAGAAAGCCGAACTGCAACGCATAGAAGCCATAAAGCGGCATAAGGAACAGCAGGTAAACCTTGCAGAACAGGAACTCAGACAGGTAAAATCGGAGATACGCACGGACAAGCTCAAAAGCGCGGCTACCGATGCTGCCACTGTCATAGCAAGCGGAGTGGGTTCTCTTTTCGGCAGCGGGAAAATGAAGAAACTGGAGCAATCCAATGACGAATTGCGTCAGGAAATTGCCAAACGGGACAAGGGCATTGATGACTTGAAAGCCCAAATGCAACGTATGCAGGAACAGCACGGCAAGCAGATACGCAATCTTCAAGGAATACACAATCAGGAACTTGAAGCCAAAGACAAGGAAATATCACGGCTGAATACCTTGCTTGAAAAGGCTTTCAAGTGGTTTCCGATGCTCAAGGAGATGTTGAGAATGGAAAAATTGTGTGCTGCCATCGGCTTCACCAAAGAAATGATAGAGAGCCTCCTGACCAAGAAAGAGGCTATCAGGTGCAATGGCAGGATTTATTCCGAAGAACACAGACGGAAGTTTGACATCAAGAATGATATCTTCAAGGTAGAACAAAGTCCAACCGATAGTAGCAAACTCGTGCTAACCATAAACAAACAGCCAATTGGAGACTGGTTCAAGGAACAGTTTGGTAAGCTGCGGCATAGCATCCAAAGAACACTAAGTGAACCGAAAAATAGAGGCATTAAATTATAAATGGTTATTAATTGGTTAAAATTCATAATGCAAAGCAATAAGTTTATACCTTTGCATACATTTATTATAAATTGTCATTATATGGAACTTAAAAAGATTATTAGTAATTCACTTAAAGTATTGCTTATCCTACTCATTATAGTTCTTGCATACTTTGTTTATTTAGTCGTTTGGACTTACCAATTTCATGCTAACCAAGATAAAATTGTTGAAAACGTTGATTCTGTTTTCTATCAAACCTCTCAAATAATTCGTGACCCGAACGGTTATTTTGGAGTAGCCGCTACCGTAAACGGTCTATATACTGATACGCTTTTATTCGACACGCAAGCTTCTACATCTCTTGCCAAACAAGAAACACTTGACCTGTATGGAGCGGAATATTGGAGAAGGAAACCGATGCCGACATTTAATTTTTACAAACAAGTCTATTTTTCAAAACTATACAGAGTGAATAATATCACTCTTGGAGATTGTACACTGGAAAAGGTTATTTTCACGTCAGTCCCCAAAGATAATGGTATGTACAATGCGCTTTACCGTCCAGTATTGGGACGTACCATAATGGAAAATATGGTTTGGAAGTTCGATATGGATAATAATGAAATGACCATATTCTCGCTTAAAAACAAAGAAAAACTAAAACAAGAAACAACTGGATTTACTTTAGTTGAAGATGGTGTAAACAATTTACCGCTTTGCAGCGAGCAGACAGATAGCTTGAACTTGATGTTGGACTTAGGCTCGAATTATGATGTTATAATAGATAAAGATGTTTATGAGAAATTACGGCAGCATCATGTCCCGAGAAAATATGTTAATTTCCGCCGGGAGGGATTGACAGACACGATTGCCGAGTTCAGCGGAATTACAATGTATTGCAATGGCGTGGCTGTTCCGAATTGTGTGTTGGATTATATCCCTTCGATAAATAAAAATGTCGCAGGAAATCTTTTTGCAGGCAAGATGAATTTTATACTTGCCGGTGAAAATCTGTATATCAAACAACGGACTAATACACTTTTAAATGATTGCAACGGATTTCCTGCACTTGGGTTAGGTATTAATATTCGTAACGGTAGTATCTGTATCACTGCATTGGAAATAAACGGACCGGCAGAAAAAACAGGGTTAATGTTAGGAGATAAGGTAATTGCTGTTAATAACGGAACGGTAAGTGTAAATGCAATGTCCGTATCAAACGGGAAATTAGAGAAATATGTTCAGCAGACTAACAGTCTTACTTTAGAAATAGAACGCAACGGGAAAAGGCAGACATTTAACGTAACAAGAGAAAGCGAATAACGTGTATCATAGAAAAGAATAGTAAAGAGCAAAGGGGAATAAACACTTTTTGCTCTTTACTTGTATGTATACCGTATATCCGTATAGATATGGTTTTAGCAATTATTTCTAAAACTGCCATTAATAAAAACACCCGACTTTACATTATTGGGTGTAAAATCGGGTGTTTATTTTATAAAACATTGATTTTCAATGTTTATTGCGGAGAGAGAGGGATTCGAACCCCCGGTACAGTTACCCGTACACCGCATTTCGAGTGCGGCCCGATCGACCACTCCGGCATCTCTCCAATATGTTCGGACTCTTTCAGTCCATTTACCTTTCGGCCTTTCGGCCTCCGCGTTTCCCGTTCACCCCAACCCGACTGCCTCAAGGACAATCAGCAGGGCTCTCGGCTTAACGGTGTGCAAAGATAAGAACTTTTATTTTATGTTGGAACATGTGGAAGGACTTTTTTTGATTTTAATCCCAAAAATGGCTCGGATATTGAGTTTCGCACGATAAAATTGACTACTTTTGCATTATAACGTGACGGTGTGTGACCGTACGCCAGCCCCGGCATCAGCGCCCGCCGGCGGCGAGCGTAACGTTCCGCCCGCCACACATAATAAACATGCCCGAAAATACGTTTTGGGTATAGGAGGAAATATGTTTTTTACAACAATAAACCTATGTGCGCTATGAAGAACTTGAAAGCATTATTGGCACTGATCCTTGCGGCTGCCGCCGCAACAGGATGTACCACTGCCTACTACGGTTCCAAGGGCAGCGGTTTCGACGACCTCTACGCTACGCACGACAGGGTGGCCATCGCAAACAAGCAGAAGGCTGAAGCCGAAGCCCGTCAGGCCGAGGCCGAGGCCCGCAAAGCCGAATGGGAGGCCATGCTGGCCGAGGCTCAGGCCGACGCCGCCGAGAAACAATATACATCGGGTCAGACGGACTCGGCAGTTCCGCACGTCATAGTCCTCGAGGACGACCAGCCCGAGAGTTTCGTGGCCGACACCTACGAGAGCGCCTATGCGCGCCGTCTGCGCGGCTTCACCTCGCTCTCGTACCGCATGCCCTCGAGCTACTATAACCTGCGTTACAGCGGCGCCTACACCTTCGCCACGGCATACGACCCGGCATTCTACAACGTCATGGTCTCGGGTGACGAAGTGTGGGTGGAGCCCAAGTACATAACCTCGATGTTCGGCACGTGGGGCGCCACGAACGCTACGGCAGCTCTCTACTCGCCGTGGTACTTCGGCTGGAGCACCTACGATCCGTGGTACTACTCGTGGTGGGGATATCCCCACTACTCGTGGTGGGACTGGAACTGGAACATCTGCTACGGCTGGCGCTGGGGCTATGACCTCTGGTGGGGCTGGGGCGGTATATATTCGCCGTGGTACTATCCTCACTGGGGCGGCCCGTACTGGGGCTGGGGTCCCCACTGGGGCGGACACTGGGGTGGCCCGCATTGGGGCGGTCATTGGGGCGGCCCGCATGTGGGTCCATGGAATGACGGCTACCGCTACCGCGGCGGCAACTACTACGGCTCGCGCAACAACTCGACGCTCGGCGGCCGCGGAAACTCTACGGGCGGATCGTTCGTAAACCGCGGGTCGGGATACTCGACACCCTACCGTTCACCCTCGTCGGGCAATGTCTACGGCGGTTCGCGCGGCTCGCGCAGCGGCCAGACGCTCAACTTCAACAACAACGACCCGGGACGCAGTTCGGGATCTGTCGGGCGCGGCACGGTGACCATACGCGACCGCCAGAACTCCGTATTCGACCGCAACAACAGTTCGTCGCTGCGAAACAACAACTCATCGCTGCGCAACAACAACACCTCGCGCGAGCGTGACAATTCGCTGTTCCGCAACAACAACAATTCGTCGTTCAACAACAACTCGTCGTTCAACTCCAACCGCGGCGGCTCATACGGATCGGGCTTCTCGGGCGGCGGCACCCGCGGCGGTGGCGGAAGCATCGGCGGCGGTGGCGGCTCTCGTGGCGGCGGCGGTTCACGCGGACGCTAACGGGACGAAAGGCGGACATAGCGGCTTTCCAAGAGCCGGAATACGCCTTCGAAAAGCAGAGATCAACCTACACGATATCCTGCCGGGCGGCGCCCCGACGGTCCCGCCCGGATATCGGGATATGCGGCATACACTTTGCGGCTACGAGGCCGTAAAGGGATTTTTAACCTAACGGATCATAACGACCCAAAAGAGTTTGACAATGAAACGCGTAATGAAAACAGCCCTTGCGGCCGCCATGCTCCTAATGGCCGGTACGGCATCGGCACAATACAAGTTCGGAGGTCTGATGATGGACCACGACGGCATGATGTCGAACGACATGTACACCCTCTCGCAGGTGAACTTCGGGTTCGGCACCGCCCGCTCGATGGGTATGGCCGGGGCCTTCACCTCGCTCGGCGGCGACATCGCCTCGATAGGCATCAACCCCGCGGGTCTGGGTATGTACCGCCACAACGACATCTCGATAACGCCCATGCTGAGCTTCCAGCGCTCGCAAAACAGCGCCCCCGACTGGGGTGACAACTCCCTGACGCGCGCAGCCATGAGCAACGTGGGTGCCGTGCTGAACCTCTACGAGGGGGCCTCGTCTCACGTGGTGAGCTTCAGCGTCGGCATAGCATACAACCGTGTGGCCGACTTCAACTACAACTACGGTTACTCCTCATCGAGCGCACCCTCGTCGTCGCCATACCGATCGATAGCCGACGCCTTCTCGCGCATGATGGGCCAGAGCCGTCTGTTCCCCTCGGACACCGGATCGCTCAACTACGGATACGGCGACGCCTACTTCTGGGGCGGCATTCTGGCATACAACGCCTTCCTGCTTGACGTAGGCACCGACGAGTATGGCGATTACTGGACTACGGCCGGACGTCTCGGCGTCAACGCCGGCGTCGGACATACGGTGAACGAGCAGAGCCGTGGCTCGATCGGCGAGTATGACCTCTCGTTCGGCATGAATATCGACAATCTGGTCTACGTGGGTGCCACGCTCGGCGCGCAGGATGTAGACTGGCGCCGCCAGCTATACTACGGCGAGGATTACCTCTACAACGGCCAGACCCCCGTCGCAAGTGACGGCACGCCGCTGCAGAACCCCGCTCAGTGGATGGACTACAATCAGGCGATCAAGGTATCGGGTACGGGCATAAACCTCAAGTTGGGAGTCATCGTCCGCCCGACCGACGGGCTGCGTCTGGGCATGGCCATACATACGCCGACATACTATATCCTCAACCGCAAGTATCAGGCATACATGGCATCGAACTTCAACGACCGCGGCGACACCACCCCCTCGCTCGAGGATGTGTCTCCCTACACGTGGGACTTCGTGTCGCCCACGCGACTGATGTTCGGCGCCTCGTACACCTTCGGCAAGATGGCCGTCATCTCGGTCGACTACGAGCGCGACTGGTACAACGGCATCCGCGCCAAGAACCTGCCCTCGGGATTCGACCTCTCGCTGCAGGACTACCGTTCGGAGTTCACCTCGAACTTCAAGGGTTCGAATACGCTGCGTGTGGGTGCCGAGGTCAAGCCCCTGCCCAACGTTGCGCTGCGCGCAGGCTACGGCTTCGCCGGCTCGATGCTGCGCAACCCCAAGGAGTGGTACTACAACACACCGCTGACCTATCAGACAACATGCTACTCGGCCGGTGTGGGCTTCGCCATCGGAGGCTTCACGATAGATCTGGCATACCAGTATCTCGACACCAAGAATACGTCGTACTACCTCTACTACGCTCTTGACGCCGCTACCGGCATGATGGATACCGCAAGCCCCGTCTACTCGACCGACTACACGCGCCACTACGCCATCCTGACCCTCGGATACAAGTTTTAGTGCGCAGGCACCGGCCGGTCCCCTCACGCGGAGCATCGCCACGGCAAAGGCCGCGTAATGCCGCGTGAAGAAAATAGGGGTGCAATGACACTCGTTACACAAAAAATGGTTACTTTTGTCATCCGGACACGAGTAACCTTTTTTTGTGTCCGCGAAAACGTTACGACTATAACAGCTAAAGGATATGGCAGTAGAGCTTAAAGATCTCACCAAAGTCGAGGAGAACTACTCGAAGTGGTACAACGACCTTGTGGTCAAGGCCGGTCTGGCCGAAAACTCGGCCGTAAGAGGGTGCATGGTAATCAAACCCTACGGATACGCTATCTGGGAGAAGATGCAGCACGTGTTGGACAACATGTTCAAGCAGACGGGGCACCAGAACGCATACTTCCCGCTCTTCATTCCCAAATCGTTCTTCTCGCGCGAGGCACACCATGTCGAGGGCTTCGCCAAGGAGTGCGCCGTAGTCACGCACTACCGCCTGATGAACGACCCCAACGGCAACGGCGTGGTTGTTGACCCCGACGCCAAACTCGAGGAGGAGCTCATCGTACGCCCCACCTCGGAGACCATCATCTGGAATACATACAAGAACTGGATCACCTCATACCGCGACATGCCGATCCTCTGCAACCAGTGGGCGAATGTCGTACGCTGGGAGATGCGTACGCGTCTGTTCCTGCGTACGGCCGAGTTCCTCTGGCAGGAGGGACACACGGCGCACGCCACGCGCGAGGAGGCCGAGGCCGAGGCCATGAAGATGATAAACGTCTACAAGACCTTCGCCGAGGAGTGGATGGCGCTGCCCGTCATCGTGGGCCACAAGTCTCCCAACGAGCGTTTCGCCGGCGCCGAGGATACGCTCACGATCGAGGCCCTGATGCAGGACGGAAAGGCCCTGCAGAGCGGTACGTCGCACTTCCTCGGGCAGAACTTCGCCAAGGCTTTCGACGTCACGTACACCACGCGCGAGGGCAAGCAGGAGTATGTGTGGGCAACATCGTGGGGAGTGTCGACACGCCTTATGGGCGCCCTTATCATGGCACACTCGGACAACAACGGTCTGGTGCTGCCGCCGAAGCTCGCACCCATACAGGTGGCTATGGTGCCCATATACAAGGGCGCCGAGCAGCTCGCCACCATGACCGAGAAGATGGAGGCCATAGCCGCCGACCTGCGCGCACGCGGCATCAGCGTCAAGGTCGACACGCGCGACAATGTACGTTCGGGCTTCAAGTTCGCCGAATATGAGCTCAAGGGCGTGCCCGTACGTCTGGCTCTCGGCCCGCGCGATCTGGAGAACGGCACCATCGAGCTGGCACGCCGCGACACCCTCACCAAGGAGACCGTGCCGCAGCAGGGCCTCGCAGACCGCATAGTCGACCTGCTCGACCAGATACAGAAGAACATCTACCGCAAGGCGCACGACTTCCGCTCGTCGATGATCACGCGCGTCGATACGTGGGACGAGTTCATCGACACGCTCAACAACAAGGGCGGTTTCATCTCGGCACACTGGGACGGCACCGTCGAGACCGAGGTGGCCATCAAGGATGCCACCAAGGCGACCATACGCTGCATTCCGCTCGATGCCGAAGAGGAGGAGGGACGCTGCATCTACACCGGCAAGCCCTCGCACCGCCGCGTGCTCTTCGCCCGCAGCTACTAACAGCCTCGCGGCCGCCAATGGCTCGCGCAGACTATATATACCAATAAAAATATCCCCGACAGGAACATTCCCGTCGGGGATATTTCTTCATACAAGGCCGCCTGTCAATATACCGGCTGCGAGACGATATATCCCTTCTGGCGCCACAGCTGCTGCAACGGCGCAACACGGCGGCGGAAATCACCGAGATCCTTACGCTCGGCCGACGTCCACCCGCACTCGGCATAGGCCGCAAGGCGCGGCAGCGTCTGGTACCATATACGCTCGCGCGTAGGCGTGCGCTCGCCCCACATCTGGCACCCCGTGCCGAGGATGCGCTCCGCCGCCTCGTCGCTCAGCCCCTCGGGGCGCGGATCGAACGAATAGGCCTTCTCGAGCGGGATCGCCTCGTATGGATAGTCGAGGTATGTGAACAGACGGTTCGAATTGACCACGTCGTAACCCTTCTCGATAGCCTTGTTCACAAGCGAGATGTCGCCGTCCCAGAACTGTACGATAACGCCATCGGCCAGACGCTCCGAACGGCTCGCCTCGACATGGGCCTCGTTGCGGATATTGTCACCCGTGATCTCGTTCCAGCCGATCATACGCACACCCTTCGAGGCGAGGTATGCCGACATGCGGTTTATGGCCCAGAGCTGCATGTCGGAGCATGTGGGGAGGTTGTGCTCCTGCATGAAGGCCGTAACCTCGGCCGAGTTCTGCCAGTGCGCAAAACCCGCCTCGTCGCCGCCGATATGGATTATGTGCGAAGGGAAGAGCGCCGCCACCTCGTCCAGCACGTCGTGCAGGAACTCCTCGACCTTGGGGTCGGCCAGCTGGTAGAGGTCGCCCCAGACGCCGTGTCCCTCGACACGTGACGTGGATCCCAGCCACGGGTAGGCCGCAATCGAGGCCGAAGCGTGTGCCGGCATCTCGATCTCGGGCACGATCGTAATGCCTCGGGCGGCGGCATAACGTACGACCTCCGCTATCTCGCGCTGAGTATAGTAGCTGCGGCGGTCGGGATAGAGGCGGTCCCACTCCTCGGGCGTAATCGTCTGGTGCGAAAAGTCGCGCTTCGACCCTATCTCGGTGAGCAGCGGGTATTTGCGTATCTCGATGCGCCACCCGGGATCATCGACCAGATGCCAATGGAAGACGTTCATCTTCAGGCGTGCCATCTCGTCCAGCAGACGCTTGACCATATCCATACCCTGAAAATGTCGGCTCTCGTCGAGCATGTACGCGCGCCAATGGTAGCGCGGAGCGTCGTCCACCTCCCCGCACGCATAGCGTACACCTGCATCATCCGCCGTGACGATCTGCCGCAGCGTCTGGAGAGCATTCAGAAGCCCCGCCGTCGTCCCCGCCGAAGCCGTAATGCCGCGACTGTCAAGGTGCAGGACGTAGCGTTCGTTGTTTTCGCGCGCAAGGCCCTTGTCCGTAACGAAACGTATGTCGGCACGGCGGCCGCTCACGATGCGCGGCTCGAAGCCGCACTCCTCCAACACCGAGAGCAGGTAGGACTGGTTCAGCGCCGCATCGTCGACGCCGACCGTAACCTCGCGCGGCAGCATGGCCTCCGTACCGTCGAAGCGTGCCGTCAAGGGTGCGGGTACTATCGCCGGGACATTCGCCGCCGAAGCGGTAGCGTGTATCGGCGCCGCCGACAGGACAGTCGCGGAGAACAAAAGGGTTAAAAGTAGATTCTTAATCATGGGAAGCAGTTTTAAGGTGTGATTTAGGTATGATTACCCAAAGTTACGAAAAGCGGCGCGCACAGCCGCTCCCCTCGCACGAAAAAGAGCAAAACAGGCATGAAAAAAGTCCGGAACCGAAGCTCCGGACCTTATTATGTGTTCCCTCAGCGTGAATATGTCTCTGTCGGCCCCAATACGTCTCCGTCAGGCTTCCCACCGCATTCATATTCCGCGGAAGGCCGTCTCGGGTCATTATATTCAGCCAAGACCTCAACATCACGTCTCCTCCCCACCCTGTGGGAAAGCCCCTTGCCTACTGCTCCTCGGTGCGGTGCTCGCGGAAGATGTTGAAGCGGCGCAGACGCGGGTTGCGGCGCGAGAGAATGAAGACATCGAGAACCAGCAGCACCAGCGCCGCAGCCAGAGGATATTGATACTGCTCGTTGTACTCCTCAAAGCGCACCGTAGCAAGGTCGCTCTTCTCCATCGCGTCGATACTCTTGACGATCTCGTCCAGACCTATCGACTGCTTCGTGGCGCGGACATAGGCGCCGCCCGTCGTCGAGGCTATCTGCTCGAGCATCTGCTCGTTGAGCTTCGAGACAACCATCTCGCCGTTCTCGTCCTTGATAAACTCGCCGCCGATCTGTATCGGGGCACCCTCGGGAGTACCTATACCGATCGTATAGATGCGTATGCCCTGCTCGGCCGCCTTGCGCGCAGCCTCCACGGCATCGTCCTCATGGTTCTCGCCATCGGTTATGAGTATGATTACGCGGCTCTGCTCGCTCTGGCTCGAGAACGACAGCATGGCCTGCTCCAAAGCACGCCCTATGGCCGTGCCCTGTTCGCTCACCAGCGAGGGCGAGATACGCTTGGCGAAGGCCTGAGCCATACGGTAGTCGGATGTTATGGGCAGCTGTACCTTCGGCTCGCCCGCAAAGACAACCATACCCACACGCTCCTGCTGCAAGCTCTCGAAGAGCTTGCCGATGGCATATTTCGTACGCTCCAGACGGTTGGGTTCAAAGTCCTCGGCCATCATCGAGTTCGAGACGTCGACCACGAGCATCATCTCCACGCCGCGCGAGTGCTCCTCACGCAGTTTGGAACCGAACTGCGGCCGCGCCGCCGCGATGACCAGAAGCATATAGGCCGCGATGAAGAGTGCGGCCTTCAGACGTATGCGCCCGCGTGAAAAGTCGGGCATGAGCTCGCGCAGCAGCTCCGGATTACCGAAACGCGCCACAAGACGACGGCGCCGACCCACCGCCAGCAGATAGACTATCACCAGCACCGGAACCAGTATCAGCAGATACAACAGTTCGACGTTTGCAAATCGGAACATATCAGGGGATGCGTTTAAGTATTATGTTACTGAATACGAACTCGAGCAGCAGCACGCCCAGCGCCGCCAGCAGCAACGCCAGAAAACGTTCGTGGTAGACCGTATAGTCGGTAACCTCGACCTTGCTCTTCTCGAGCTGGTTTATCTCGTCGTAGATCGACTGCAGCTTGTCGTTGTCCGTAGCGCGGAAATATCGGCCGCCCGTACGCTCGGCAATACCCTCCAGAGTCTTCTCGTCGATCTCGACATCCATCGGCTGGAACGACATGTTGCCGAACATGTCCACAACCGGATATGGGGCCTTGCCCCGCGTGCCCACACCTATCGTGTAGACCTTGATGCCCATGTCGGCAGCGATATCGGCGGCCATCAGCGGCGCGATCTCGCCGCGGTTGTTCACACCGTCCGTGAGCAGGATTATAACCTTGCTCTTGGCATCGCTCTCACGCAGGCGGTTGATCGCCGTGGCCAGACCGTTGCCTATGGCCGTACCGTCCTCGATGATGCCGCTGCGTATGCGCGAAAGCATCGTCTGCAACGTACTCTGGTCGGTCGTCAGGGGGCTCTGCGTGAAGGCCTCGCCCGCAAATACGACCAATCCCAGACGGTCACCGTAGCGGTCGGCGATGAAGCGTCCCGCCACCTCCTTGGCCGCCGTGATGCGGTCGGGCTTGAAGTCGCGCGCCAGCATCGAACCCGAGACGTCGACCGCAAGCATGATATCGATACCCTCGGCGCTCGAACGACGCTGCTCGTCGACATCCTGCGGGCGCGCCAGCGCCACAACCAACAGCACAAAGGCCGCACACCGCAACACGAAGGGCGCATGCCGCAGCCAATAGCGCAGCGTACGCGGCGCGCGGCGTACCCCCTCGATCGTCGAGATGCGTATGGCCGCGCCGCCCTGCAGCGTGCGATAGATATAGTAGGCTATCATCGGCGCCAGAAGCACCAACAGCCATAAAAGATATGGATTTGCGAATCTCATGTTTTACATCTTCTCTTTCATCCGCACGCGGCCGCCGCAGGCCGCACACGGCCCGTTACCAGTTCTTGCGGCCCTTGACAATGACGCCCTTCTTCTTCTCGTCGATCTTGTCCTGCGTCTTGTCCTCCTGTGCCTGTATGGCATCCAGCAGCTGCTCCTGCTGCTGGCGGCTCATGCCGCTGCGCGAACGCCCATTGTCATTCTGATCCTTGCCATCATCACCGCCGTCATTCTGACCGTCCAGATTATTCTGGTCATCCTGATTTTGATCGTTCTGCCCGTTCTGATCGTCCTGCCCGTCCCCGTTCTGATCTTGGTTCTGGTCGTTCTGATCCTTGTTCCGGTCATTCTGTCCGTCACCATTCTGATTCTGGTTCTGATCCTGATTCTGGTCTTGGTTCTGATCCTGATTCTGATTCTGGTCCTTGTTCTGGTCCTGATTCTGCTGGTCGTCCAGAAGACGTTTCGTGTAGGCGTAGTTGTACTTGGCCTCCATGTCGGCAGGATTCAGCTCCAGAGAGTGGCGGTAGCTCGCCAACGCCTCCTTGAGCTTCTTCTGCGCAAACTGCGCATTGCCCAGATTGTAAAAGGCCTCGGCACGCTCCTCGTCGCTGCGCAACGAGTCGGCCGCCGCCGCTGTCAACAGCTGCTCGGCCTTGTCGTACTGCTCCGTACGGACCATCGTATTGCCCAGATTATAGGTAGCCTCGAAGTTCCCGGGAGCACTCTCCAACGCCTGCTTGTAGCTGTCGGCACTCAGATCATAACGCTCGCGCGCAAACTGACGGTTGCCCTTGCGCACCAACGACCGCTCGGGCATGCGCTGCGCCACGGCCGTCGCCGTGAGACCGACAACCGCCGCAAGCGACAATAACATATATCTCACATATCGTTTCATTTCTCTGCCTGCTTTGCGTTCCTGTCTGACGTATCGGCATCCGGCTCCCCGCCCGCATCGGCAGCCGGTGTCTCAGCCGCACCGCCATTGCCTTCGGGCTTGCCTTCCGCCTTATCCCCCGTCTTGACGTCGCTCTTATCTCCCGTCTTGCCATCGCTCTTGCCACCGGCGGCCGCTTCCGGCTGCTCGGGTTCGGGCTCCGCGGGCTTCGTCTGCTCGACAAAGTTCCAGACGGCGCGGTAAGCCGCCTCGTTCTCCTCGGCGGCGGGTGTAGCCTTGGCAAACTTCACAAGATCGGCCTCACGCAGAATCTCCGTAAGATCCATCGCATTCTTGCGCGGCACGTCGATGCCGCGAACCGCCTCGATAATCTCGTCCGAAGTCATCTCCATGGCTCCGATGCCGAACTGCCCGACAAGGTATGTGCGGAGAATATCGGTCAATGCCGAATAGTATTGCTTGTGTTTCTCCTGCTGCCAGAGACGCTCCCCGCGCAGCTTCTCCAGCGCGGCGAAGGCTACAACATGCGGCGGCTGTGGCGGCGCCGGACGGAACATGTCGCGCAGCGACCGCCCGTAGTGCGCCAGCACGCGGCGCAGGGCATAAACCAGTGCTGCGATGACCAGCAGCGCCACGATAACCCACTTGATATATCCCGTGATCTCGCCCATGCGGAACGGGAGGGTCTTCTGCGACTTGATATCGAAGATCGAGTGCGACGTGGAGTCGATCTGGAACGTCGTAACCAGAACATGCAGCGTATCGGCGCCGTAGAGCGTGTCGACGATGTTCTTGTCGGCATACATTACCTGCGGCAGGACGTTGTGTATACCCTCCTCGAAGGCCCCCAAAAGATAGCGCTTGCGGATGGTCATGCGGCGGCCGTCCCGTGAGAGCGTATCGATCGGCATATCCTCGATGAGCGAATAGGGCTCCGAGCCGTCACCCCCGAACGAGGGGAAAAAGACACTCTGCACAAGATCCTTGTCCACCTCTATCGAGTAGAGGAAACGGTCGCCTATGCCGATCGAGTCGGGCTCGACGCTGCCGCGGACTACGGGCGCGTCGTCGTCCACCCCGGGGTCGGGCAACGTGTCGGCCCCGGCCACAAACGACGTCACCGTCAGAGCGGCAAGAAATATCGTTATAAACGGATGTCTCATCGTTGTTTGAACAGTTTAATCAATTCCACCACATAGTCTCCCGAGGTGGATACCACGGCCGTATCGATACGGTTGCGGCGCAGCGTCTCGCCGATGGCCTCGTCGCGCTGCCGCCAGCTCTCGGCGTAGTGTTCGCGCACGCGCGCCGACGAGGTGTCGACCCACTGCTTCTCGCCCGTCTCGGCATCCTGAAGCTCCACAATGCCCACATCCGGCATCTCGGCCTCACGCCGGTCCCATACGCGTATGCCCACGATGTCGTGGCGGCCCCCCGCAATCTTCAGGGCGTCGTCCAGAGCGTTGCGGTCGCGCGTCGAGTCGATGAAGTCCGACAGGATAAAGGCCGTACAGTGTTTCTTGTTGACGTTGGTGAGGTATCGCACAGCCTCCGCGATGGCCGTACCCTGAGACTCGGGACGGAACTTCACCAACTCGCGTATGATCATCAGGATATGGCTGCGCCCCTTCTTCGGGGGGATGAACTTCTCCACACGGTCCGAAAAGAAGATACAGCCCACCTTGTCGTTGTTCTGCGAGGCCGAGAAGGCCAGCACCGCCGCGATCTCGGTTATCACGCTCTTCTTCAGGCGCTCGCCCGTACCGAACATGCGCGACCCGCTCACGTCGATCAGAAGCATCATCGTCAGCTCGCGCTCCTCCTCGTAGATCTTGATGTGGGGCTTGGTCGAGCGCGCCGTAACATTCCAGTCGATGTCGCGCACATCGTCACCCGCACGGTACTCGCGCACCTCGGAAAACGACATTCCCCGCCCGCGGAAAGCCGTGTGGTACTTTCCGGCGAAGATCTCGTTCGACAGGCCGCGAGTCTTGATCTCGATCTTGCGGACCCGCTTGAGGATATCGTTCTCGTTCTCCTGCATGGCACTAAGGCACTATCACGTTGTTCAATATCTCGGTTATGATCTGCTCCGACGAGATGTTCTCGGCCTCGGCCTCGTAGGTAAGGCCTATACGGTGGCGCAGAACGTCGTGGCAGACGGCTCGCACATCCTCCGGAATGACGTAACCGCGGCGGCGGATGAACGCATACGCACGCGCCGCCTTGGCCAGCGAGATGCTCGCACGCGGCGACCCGCCATAGGCGATCAGCGGCTGCAGCTTCTCAAGGCTGTACTCGGCAGGCTCGCGCGTGGCGAAGATGATGTCGACGATATACTTCTCGATCTTTTCGTCCATATAGACATCCTCCACAACCGAACGCGCCTTGACGATATCCTCCGGCGTGATAACCTTCGACACCTTCTTCATCGCCCCGCACGTGAGGTTCATGCGCACGATCTCGCGCTCCTCCTCCTTCTTCGGGTAGGAGATCTTCACCTTCAGCATGAAACGGTCCACCTGCGCCTCCGGCAGAGGATAGGTTCCCTCCTGCTCCAGCGGGTTCTGCGTCGCCATAACAAGGAACGGCTCCGGCAGCCGGTAGGTCTCCTCGCCGATGGTCACCTGACGCTCCTGCATCGCCTCCAGAAGCGCACTCTGCACCTTTGCCGGCGATCGGTTGATCTCATCCGCCAGCACGAAGTTGGCGAAAACGGGACCCTTGCGCACGATGAACTCCTCGGTCTTCTGCGAGTAGATCAGCGTACCGATAAGGTCCGCAGGCAGCAGGTCGGGCGTGAACTGTATACGTGCGAAGTCGGCATCCACGGCCTTCGCCAGCGTCGTGATGGCCAACGTCTTGGCCAAACCCGGCACACCCTCCAGAAGAATGTGGCCGTTCGACAGAAGCCCTATCAAAAGCGTGTCGATCAGATGGCTCTGACCGACAATAACCTTTCCCATCTCCGCGCGGAGCGTGTCCACAAAGACGCTCTCGCGTTCGATGCGTTCGTTGAGTTCCTTGATGTTGATTACTTCACTCATACGTCTTTTTTACTTTTTGCGTCGGTACGCCGTCCCAGAAGGCCGGCCCGATAGCGTGTGTAATATCTTTATATCTTTTTTAACGGTTTTTCCTCCTTTATGCCGCTGCCGCCGCATACTGCCGTTTTTGCAACTTATGTACCTTATATAACGCAGCCTGCAATTTTATTATTAGAGTTTATATCGAATAATTGATTAAAGCGTTCTTTGACTTATCTTTGTGGTCTAAAAGGTTCAATTGATGTATTACGACAAGATTCGCCACCGTTATAGCCAAGTGCTTGCAGCGACAGGATTAA
>OJKC01001010.1_pt1 | contig 19357 bp, 24 predicted proteins | sample 1596401 | NCBI WGS metagenome assembly OJKC01 (sample SAMEA4350162, study PRJEB24818) | metagenome | biome: human; feature: gut; material: faeces | place: Denmark | collected 2013-09 | reverse complement strand
TCTATGAGCCGTTCGCCACCATCGAGCTGCCCGCGCAGGATCCCGTCCCGGCGGAGATTCCCTATGACGGCGTGACGCTCTACGGCTTCCCGGCCGTGCGGACCGAGATCGTCCGCAGCGGCGAGGCAGATCTGGACGGCTGCGGCACGCCCGAGACGGTGCAGCTGCTGCGCATCTGGGATCAATATGACCAGCAGTCGTTTGTGCTGCGCATTCAGAAGGGGTCGGACGTGTTCGACACCGGCTTTGAGGAGCCGGATGTGTCCTATCCCGCCAGCTTCAACGCACACATCTGGCTGGCTGATCTGGACGCGGACGGCTATCCGGAGGTCTATTTCAACGGCAATATGAACGGGGATCAGTATGTGCTGAATGTCTGGTCGATGAAGACCGGGACGCCGGAGTTGATCCCGTTTGAAGACCAGATCTATTTGGAGGCCGCGATCATCGGCGTCTCCGATAACAGCCTCCAGCTTGAGAGCACGCAGAATGTGCTCGGCTCCTACAGCGCCATCCGCGCCTATGCCCTGCACGACGATGTGCTGACGCCGCTGGGCGATGCGTGGCAGATCGTTCCCGCGAATACGAGCTATTCCCGCCTGTCCGTTGTGCGGGATATTCCCGTCACGCTGGACGACGGCACGGAGTCCGTCTTCGGCCCCGGCACGGTTTTGCAGGTCACGGGAACGGACGGCAAGAGCTTCGTCGACGTGATCACAAGCGACGGCGTGACCGGACGCATCGCAATCGAGCAGCCCGCGGGGGACTGGCAGTGGTATATTGACGGCGAATCGGAGCTGGAATACTTCGAGCTCGTTCCGTACGTCGGATAAATCAGCGGTTCTGACCGCTTGCGGTTTTTGGAAGAATCCTGTATAATCAAAAAGGGCGCTGCGGGATCCCGCAGCGCCCTTTTGAAACTGGTTGGTTTGGTTGTTTGTGTAAAAGCGGCCGGTCATGCTGCCATCGCATCCGCTCCTTTCGGTGTGAGATGTTGATTAAATATCAATCTGTAATTTATTATACACTAAATTGTAACTATTTCAAGGCTTCAAATCTGAAGAATCTGTGAAGAATGGAGAATTGAGCTATGGGAGAGGAAAATAAGAACTGGTTCGCCCGCCACCGCACGGCGGTGTTCGGCATTGCGGTCGCAGTGCTGATTTTAAATCTTGTGGTGCTGGTCGCGGTACCGACGCAGACGCCGGTCGAGCTTTCCCAGACCGTCACGGAATACGCGCTGGCCGACGAGGCATTTGCACAGGCGCACACGCTCACGCTCACCGGCACGCTGACGAAAAGCGTGCTGCACAGCAATCTGTTTCACGGGACGCTGACGATCTCCGGCCTTGACGGTATGGAGGAGCCGTATACGCTGACGCTCACGCGTGAGGACGGCGCATGGCACGGTCTGTCCGGCGAGGCATCCATCCTCTTTTCTGCCGGAAAGGAGATGGACACACTTCTGATCGTGCTGCAGGGCAGTCAGGACGTGGGTGCGGATGTGCACTTTCTTGCACCCGGCGCTGCCAGCCGCAGTGCGGCTCTGACTCGGTTGTATACTTATTATCCGGCGTATCGCACAAAATAAAACGCATATTTTTGTGCGTTTTGTTCAAACCACCCCTTGAATTTTTCTGCCCCAGCGCGTATACTTCAGCTGTAATCGAAAGTCAAAGTAAAAAATTGCATGGGAGGCAATGAACATGAAACTCAAGAACATCAAAGAAGTCGAAGAATTCCGCAAGGTCATCCACGCCTGCGCTGGCGACGTGTACCTCAAGAGCCAGGACGGCGACGTGTTCAATCTCAAGAGCGCGCTGAGCGAGTACATCGCCCTCGGCCAGCTTCTGAGCGAGCAGGGCGACAACCTCGAGCTGTTTGCCGACCGCCGCGAGGACGAGGCCCGGCTCATCAATTTCCTCGCCGAGCTGGATAAGGAAAACGAAAACGCGTGACCGCAGCTTTCAGACATAGCGCCGCCGCTGCTCCCAATGGAGCAGCGGCGGTTCTTTTTATGAAGAGAAGCGACGGAGCACAACCCCGCAATCCAGCGAAGCGGTCACGGGGTTGAACGAAGAAAGACCTTTGCTGTCGAGATGGACGCGCTTGCGCGGAATGCGAACATCGTAACCCTGCATCGTGACCCAGCAAAGCGGTCACGATGCAGAAGCGAAGAAACGCCCCGTCTGGCTAAGAAGCCTCGCCGCAAGGCGGGGATTCGTGCCGTAAGGGGCGTTTCTGAGCTGGTGCCGGTGGCGGGGCTCGAACCCGCACGGTTGTTACGCCGAGGGATTTTAAGTCCCTTGTGTCTGCCATTCCACCACACCGGCAGGTGGGAATATTTTAGCACTGAATGGCGGGCGCGTCAAGGATAGAAATCGGGGCTGGGGCGGAAGAATGGGCGGAAGTCCGGTTTTTGGGACAGTATGACGTTCGGGCGGATAGAAAATTTCGCCGATTCTTTGTATGTTCTGCCATATTGCAAAAATGGAACAAATGTTTTAATATACAAATACTGCCTCATACATCAGCTGCCGGAAGAACGGAACGGAATTTTAGGAGTGGATGCAGAATGACGAAACACCGAGCAGACAGACAGGACGCATGGGAAACGGCGGACGAGCGGATCGTCCGGCTGTTTGCGGCGCTGAGCCGGGAGGAAAAACAGCAGTTTCTTACTTTTTTTGAAAACGCTCTAAAAACGCGATCATGGCCTGCTTCAGATCATCGTCAGCATGGGAAAGAAGCTCCCTGAGCTGTGCGTCGAGCGGGTCCTCCTCACCGGACGGTGCGCCGGTGGGGAGCATTTTTTTATCCGTCGCGCCGGTGAGGTAGGCGGGCGTTGTGCCGAGGGCGGCGGCAACGATCTGGAGCTGGTCGGCGCTGGGCTCGGATTTGCCGGCCTTCCAGTCCTGGCAGACGGTCGGCGTGCGGCCAATGCGGCGGGCGATGGACGCCTTGGTCACGCCCGTCTCGCGGATCAGCGCTTCGAATCTGCTATAAATAAACAAAACAGACACCTCGCATTTGTGCAAAATAGAGAATCAAATAAAAATGCGACATACCTCCCTTGACAATCGCATATAAATGCGATACACTCAGGGGGCAGATGCGGAGAGCGCTGCGGGCCGGAAGCAAACAGGCCCGTGGGCCAGGGAATCAGAGGGAGCGGCGCCGCAGCCGGAGATTCATGCAGATTTATTGTATCCGGCGCGGCGCGTTTTGTCAACTGCGTATCGCATAAAAATATGATTGGGTAACCGATGATTCAATCGACCAGAGTTATCAGTGAGAGATTTTGCCGCAAATGAAAGTTTGAAAAACACAGGAATACTTTGTGTATTTCAAGTTTTTCAAACTGCACAGCTGGGGCAAAAGATCCGCTGAGAACCGCAGACGATTGATTCAATGGTTACCAAGGGGGGCGAGGGAAGATGATGCGCGGCTGTGTCTGCCGGTGGTGCGGCGAGGCTGTCACGGAGGCGGACGAGCGGTATGAGGCGATGGACGGCACGGCGGTGCACGCGGAATGCATGGAGGCGCTTTTGCTGGAGACGGTGGGGGTGGAGGCACTGGCGGAGCGCATGGGGTATGAACACAGACGGGAGGTGGAGATGGATGCAGAACGGAGAGAAGGGCTTTGAGCCGGTATGGTGTCCGTTTTACCGGGAGGACAGCGGCAGGAGCATTTACTGCGAAGGGATCACGGACGAGAGCTTTCTGCGGCTGACGTTCGCTTCGGGGCGGGCAAAGCGGCAGCAGATGGAGATCTTCTGCCGGACGAAAAACTGCGAGAAATGCGAGCTTTATACGGCCATCAACGCGAGGTATGCGGATGACTGAGGAAAAGGGCGGAAAGGCACGCCGGGATCCCATTGAAAAGGCGTCCGGAAATCTGGAAAAGGCGCTGGAAACGATCTCGAAGCGGCTGCTGGAGCAGATCAAGGACGGCGAAACGCCGAGCAGGGAGCTGGGCGAGCTGGCAAAGGTGATGAAGCAGGCGGTCGAGATCCGGCAGGAGCTGCAGGAGGAGCACGGCGGGCAGGAGACGGGCGTGCGCGTGGTATTTGAGCGGGAAGCGGAGGAATTTTCGGAATGACGGAGCTGCGGATCGGCGCGCCGAATGAGAAGCAGAGGCGGTTTTTACTGGACCGGCACCGGCACATCGCCTACGGCGGGGCCAGAGGCGGCGGGAAGAGCTGGGCTGTGCGCACAAAGGCGAAGCTGCTGGCGCTGCGGTATGCGGGGATCAAGCTTTTGATCGTGCGCAGGACGCTGCGGGAGCTGCAGAACAACCATATCGACCCGCTGCGGCAGGAGCTGGCGGGGATCGCGAAATATAAGGCGGCGGACAAGCGGTTTGAATTTCCAAACGGGTCGACGATCACGTTCGGCTACTGCGCGTGCGACGGCGATATGGGGCAGTATCAGGGCGCGGAATACGACGTGGTGTTTCTCGACGAGGCCGGGCAGCTGCAAAAGGCGTGGATCGACGCGATCAATGCCTGCGTGCGCGGGACAAATGGGCTGCCGAAGCGGACATACTACACGCTGAACCCCGGCGGGCCGGGGCACGGATATTTTAAACGGCTGTTCATCGACCGCCGGTTCGAGGCGGGAGAGGAGCCGGAGAATTACAGCTTTGTGCAGGCGCTGGTGACGGACAACCGGGCGCTGATGCGGCAGCAGCCGGAGTATTTGAAGCAGCTGGAAACGCTGCCGCCGAAACTGCGCGAGGCGTGGCTGTATGGGTCGTGGGACGTGTATGAGGGGCAGTTTTTTGAGGACTTCCGCGACGTGCCGGAGCATTATGAGGACCGGAAGTGGACGCACGTGATCGAGCCGTTTGCGCCGGACAAGGGGTGGACGGTCTGCCGGAGCTATGACTTCGGGTATGGAAAGCCGTTTTCCTGTGCGTGGTGGGCGGTCGATTACGACGGCGTGATCTACCGCATTCTGGAGCTTTACGGATGCACGCGGATGCCGAACGAGGGCGTCAAGTGGACGCCGGACCGGCAGTTTGCCGAGATCAGGCGGATTGAGACGGAGCATCCGTGGCTCAAGGGCCGGGAGATCACGGGCGTGGCGGACCCGGCGATCTGGGACGCCTCGCGCGGGGAAAGCGTGGCGCAGACGGCGGCGCGGTACGGCGTGTATTTTACGCCGGGCGACAACGAGCGCATCGCGGGCTGGATGCAGTGCCATTACCGGCTGCAGTTCGATGAGAACGGGTACCCGCGTATGTATGTATTCAAAAACTGCAAAGCATTTATCCGGACGGTGCCGCTGATGCTGTATTCACAGACGCGGCCGGAGGATCTGGACACGGCGATGGAGGATCATGTGTGCGATGAATGGCGGTATTTCTGTATGTCGCGGCCGGTGAAGCCGATGATGCAGGCGCAGACGGCGGCGGTCTGGTCAGACCCGCTGAATCAAATCAGAAGCTAGGAGGAAGCAATGGAGGTACGGACAACAGGCGTTCCCGTCATTGGGGCGCGGGAGCTGCGGCGGGCGGCGGATATTCTGCGCCGCTACAAGCAGGGCAAGCAGAATCTGGAACGGCGCATCATCGCCGACGAGGACTGGTGGAAGCTGCGGCAGTGGCGGCAGTTTTCGGATAAGGGAAACCCGAATGACGACCGGCCCGCGTCCGGGTGGCTGTTCAACGTCATCATGGGCAAGCACGCGGATGCAGTCGCGGCCTATCCGGGGCCGGTCATCCGACCGCGCGAGCCGGACGACCGGCAGGAGGCGCAGATGCTCTCGTCGATCATCCCGTGCATTCTGGAGCAGAACGACTTTGAGGAGGTCTATTCCGACACGTGCTGGCAGAAGATGAAGCAGGGCACGGGCGTGTGGGGCGTGTACTGGGATCAGGAGAAGCTTGGCGGACTGGGGGATATCTCCATCCGGCCTGTGAATGTGCTGAATCTGTTCTGGGAGCCGGGCGTGACGGATATCCAGAGGTCGCAGAATGTGTTTTATCTGGAACTGGAGGACAACGAGACGCTGCTGGCGGCGTATCCGCAGCTGGCGGGGAAGCTCGGCGGGAGCAGCGCGGTGCTTTCGCGGTACCGGACGGACGATGCGGTCGATCTTTCGGAGAAGACGCTGGTGGTGGACTGGTATTACAAAAAGCGCGTGGGCGGCAGGACGGTGCTGCACTACTGCAAGTATGTGGGCGAAACGGTCCTGTACGCGACGGAGAACGACACGTTCATGCCGTCGGTCACGCGGGAGGCGCGGGACCCGGAGACGGGCGAGACGGTTCTGGTGCAGACGCCGGTGCGTGCGCCTGCGTGTGAGCGGGGGCTGTATGACGACGGGGAGTATCCGTTCATCTTTGACCGACTGTTTCCCATCGAGGGCTCGATCTGCGGGTACGGCTATATTGACATCGGCAAGGGCGCGCAGGAGCAGATCGACCGGATGGATCAGGCCATCGTGAAGAACACGATCATGGCGGCGACACCGAGGTGGTTCCGCCGCTCGGACGGGTCGGTCAACGAGCAGGAGTATGCGGACTGGACAAAGCCGTTTGTGCACGTGGACGGGAATCTGGGACAGGATTCTCTGCAGCAGGTGCAGGTCAATATGCTGCCGGGCATCTGCGTGCAGGTGCTGAACAACAAGATCGAGGAGCTCAAATGGACGACGGGCAACACGGACGTGACGAACGGACAGGTTTCGTCCGGCGTGACGGCGGCCTCGGCCATTGCGGCTTTGCAGGAGGCGTCCGGGCGCAGCTCACGCGCGTCGACGCAGTCGGCGTACCGAGCCTATGCGCGGCTCATCCGCATGGTGATCGAGCGCATCCGGCAGTTTTATGATCTGCCGCGCAGGTTCCGCATTGCGGGTCTGAGCGGGGCGGAGGAATTTGTGTCCTACTGCAATGCGCGGCTGAAGGCGCAGAGCATGGGGCCGGAGGCGCTCATGCGGACGCCGGTGTTCGATGTGACGGTCACGGCACAGAAGCACACGGCGTATACGAAGCTGGCGCAGAATGAGCTGGCGCTGCAGTTTTTCCAGCTGGGCTTTTTCCGGCCGGAGATGGAGCAGCAGGCGCTGGCGTGCCTCGACATGATGGATTTTGACGGCAAGCAGCAGATCTTGCAGAAGCTCCGTTCGGGTGCGGATGCGGCGGCGTGGCAGCGGATGGCGCTGACGCTGGCGGGACGGTATGAGCCGGAGCTGTACGAGCGGCTGGCAGGACAGCCCTCGCCGGAGGCTCCGGGGACGGTTCGGACGGCGAAAAAGCAGGACGCGGAACCGGCCAGAGTGCAGCAGGCGCGAAAACGCGCCGGAGAGGCGGCGCAGCCGGGATGATTGAGGTATGGCGGGGAAAAACGGCGCTGACGGTGCGCGGGCACGCAGGGTTTTCGCGGTATGACAGCGATATCGTCTGCGCGGCGGCGTCAATGCTGGCGTTCGCGCTGGCGGAGGCGGTGCAGGCGGCGGGGCTGAAAACACCGCCGGTGATCGAATCGGGCTGCGGAGGCTTCCGGCTGGAAGTGTCTGCGGACAAACGGGAGCAGGCGCGGCTGGACGGCATGTTTGAGACGGTTCGCGCAGGATACCGGCTGCTCTCAGCGCGGTATCCGGACTATGTGCGGGTTTTGGGTGAACGTGACCCTGAAAATATGATGCAGAGACCCGAGCGTCGCCCGCTTGAAGGGCAGAAGGAGGAAAAGGATGAAAAACTTTGATTGGCTGCAGGCATTTGCGATGGAGCAGCAGGAGCAGCCGGAGCCGGGCGTATCGGCGGACGCCGCGCCGCAGGATGAGCAGGAGCGCGCAGAGGCGTTCCGGGCGCTCATCCAGGGATCGTATAAGAAGGACTATGACAGGCAGGTGCAGATGATCGTGCGCGAACGGCTGAAAAACTGCGCGAGAAGCGAGCAGGTGCTGAAGTCTCTGGGGCCGGCACTGGAAAAGACCTTCGGCGTAGATGCGGCACAGCTCACGCCGGAACAGGCGGAGCGGCTGGCCGCGTGCGCACCGGAGGGGAAAGTCCCCGTGACAAAAGAGCAGCGCGAAGAGGCGATGCGGCAGGGGTATGAGGCGCTTCGGGAGCAGTTTGCGGCGGTGCGCGAGGCGTATCCGGGCGCGCAGCTGCATGAGGAGCTGGAAAGCCCCGTGTTCATGCGCCTTGTCATGCGCGGCGTGGATGCCAGAAGCGCTTACGAGCTGACACATTTACGGGAGCTTCGTGCAGGCGCGATGGCATACGGCGCAAGACGCGCACGTGAGGAGCTGACGGCGGCCATGCAGGCGGGTTACCTCCGCCCGCGCGAGAGCGGCATGGCCCCGGCAGCGGGCGGCGCATTTGCCGAGAGTCCGGAGCACTGGTCCAGACAGACGAGAGAGGAACTGAAGGCGCGGGCCAGACGGGGCGAGACCGTCCGGCTCTGAGAAAAGGAGAGATTTTAATGAATCTGAAGCAGGAACTGAATTTGCAGCTGTTTGCCGACGCGGGTACGCTGGTGAACGCCAGCGGCAATTACGTGAACGCGTATTCCGGTGAGACGAGCGCGTTCCCGGATGGCGGCGGTATGACGGCGTCCATGAAGACGTTTTACGACACGGAGCTGCTGGAAAACGCGCGTCCGGAGCTCATCCACACGCAGTTTGCACGCAAGCAGGCGCTGCCTGCCGGACGCGGCAAGACCGTGGAATGGCGCAAGTGGAACACGCTTGAGGACGCGGGCGCGCTGACCGAGGGTGTCATTCCGACGGGCCAGAAGTTTGGCCAGAGCGCTGTGACGCAGGCGATCACCCAGTACGGCACGTATGTGTCCGTGTCCGACCAGCTGGAGCTGCACGCCATTGACGACGTGATTCTGGGTGCGGCGGAGGAGCTGGGCGCGTCCGCCGGTACGACGCAGGATAAGCTGGTGCGCAATGTCGCCGCAGCGGGCACAAATGTGCAGTACTGCGACAAGGTCGGCACGAACGGCGCACATACCGCCGTGACCAGCCGCGCAGGTCTGGACACCACCGCGAAGCTGACACCGGACGAGGTCAACAAGGCCGTGACGCTGCTCAAAAAGCTCAAGGCCCCGAAGATCGACGGCAAGTACATTGCCATCATCCACCCGTCCGTGGCATACGATCTGCGCTCGTCCGAGGCCTGGATCGAGGCGCACAAGTATGCGGGTCTGACGGAGCTGTTTACCGGCGAGATCGGCGAGCTGCATGGCGTGCGCTTCATCGAGACGACCGAGGCCAAGATCTTCAACGGCGAGGGCTGCCCGGTCAAGACGGAGGCGGACGAATCCAAGGGTACGCCTGCGGTGTATTACAGCGTCTATGCAACGCTGTTCCTCGGCAAGGACGCCTACGGCATGATCGACCCCGAGGGCGGTAATCTGGAGATGATCATCAAGGACAAGGGCCAGGTCGGCGGACCGCTCAACCAGTTCTCGACGCTGGGCTACAAGTTCTCCAGCGCGGCGAAGATCCTGTATGAGGACCGCATGGTGCGTGTGGAGAGCTGCGGCGCGTACTCTGCCGAGGACGAGGCAAACTGAGGAAACAAGATGGAGACCGGCGCAAGCCGGTCTCCGGAAAAGACGGGACAGGAAGGGAGAATTGTCATGGAAAATGCATTTGCAGGTATGAAGACCATCACACTGCCGCGCGCGGGCGGCACGGAGCAGCAGTCGGTGTTTGTCTGCGTCAACGGACGCACGTTTCAGGTGCCGCGCGGCAAGGCGGTCGAGGTGCCGGAGCCGGTGTATGAGGTGCTGGAAAACGCAAGACGGCAGCTGGAGGCGGCACGGAAGCTCGAGGATGAGCTGGCCGCCGGCTGAGGGCTGCGGACAGAAGAAAGGAGGCGGGGCGCATGACCATCCGCGAGGCGCTTGAGACGGTCGACCGGCTCAAGCCCAACCAGTATGGGAGCGCGGACAAGCTGCGCTGGCTGTCGGAGCTGGACGGAGCGGTGTACCGCGAGATCCTGACACAGCATGAAATGGACGTTCCGGCGTTTGCAGGCTATACGCCGGAGGCGGATCTGGACGGGACGGTGCTTCTGATCGAGTGGCCGTATGACGAAATTTACCGGTGGTATCTGGAGATGAAGATCGACGACGCCAACGGGGAGATGACGAAGTACAACAATTCCGCCGCCAAGTACAATATGTACTATCAGGCGTACCAGAACGCGTACAACCGGGCGCATCTGCCGAAGAGCGAAGCGGCGTATATCAAGCTGTAGGGGGGATAGCGGGATGTTTTATCCAAAGCTGACGGAGCAGCGGCAGCAGACGCTGACGACCGAGGCGTTTCTCGGCTATGACCACGATCTGAAGCTTTCTGACGGGGAATTCTACGACATGGAGAATCTGACGTCGGACTGCTATCCGCTGCTTGCGCCGAGAGTGCGGCGGGGGACGGTGCAGGCGCTTTCAGGGGTGCAGGCGATCTGTGCGCGGGACAGGCTGTGCTGGGTGCAGAATCAGGTTTTGCATATCAACGGCGCGTCCATGGAGGCGTATATGCCGTCGGTGAACATCAAGGCGGGAGAAAAGCAGCTCGTGTCCATGGGCGCGTATCTGTGCATCTTCCCGGACGGGATCTACTTCAACACGGAAAAATACTCCGACAACGGGTACATGGGGCAGGAGAATACGGTCGACGCGGCGGAAACGCCGATCAGCGTGTCGCTGTGTCTTGCGGACGGGCAGGCGCTGACACTGAGCTTCTCGCAGGCGGCGCAGCCGGAAAGCCCGTCGAACGGGCAGTATTGGCTGGACACGTCGGGGAGTCTGCACACCATCAAGCAGTGGGCCGAGGCCTCGGGGCAGTGGGTGTCCGTGCCGACGGTGTATGTGAAGCTGGCGGCGAACGGCATCGGCAAGGGCTTCAAACAGTATGACGGCATTGAGATCTCCGGGCTTTCCGGGAACGAGCAGCTCAAAAAGCTGAACGGCAGCCAGATTTTATACGGCGCAGACGAGAGTTCTATCGTCATCGTGGGGCTGATCGACCAGGCAGCGGAGGTCACGAGCGGGACGGTGAAGACGGCCCGGCGCGTGCCGGATATGGACTTTATCACCGAATGCGGCAACCGGCTCTGGGGCTGCAAGTACGGTGTGGCGGACGGGAAGACGGTGAACGAGCTTTACTGCTGCAAGCTGGGCGATTTTAAAAACTGGGCGTGCTACCAGGGGGTGGCGACGGATTCGTGGCGGGCCAGCTGCGGCACGGACGGAAAGTGGACGGGCGCGGCGACGCTGGCCGACAGTCCGGTGTTTTTCAAGGAGGACTGCTTCCACCGGGTATATCCGTCGGCGACGGGCGCGCATCAGGTCGTGGTGCAGAAGTGTGCGGGTGTGCAGAACGGGTCAAGCAAGAGCCTCGTGGTGGTGGACGACCGGCTGTATTACAAGTCGCGCATGGGCGTGTGCGTGTACGACGGGAGCCTGCCGCAGGAGATCGGCGGCTGCTTCGGCACGGTGCTGTATGCCAACGCGGCCGCGGGCGGTGTGCGCGGGAAATACTTCATCAGCATGGAGGATGCGGCGCACAGCTGGTCGCTGTTCGTCTACGACACGCACAAGGGTCTGTGGCACCGGGAGGACAGCACGCACGCAAGCGAGTTTGCGCGGGTCGGCGACGAGCTGTATTTCCTTGAAAATGGAACGCTCAGGACCGTTTACGGCACAGCCGGGACGAAGGACGGGCCGGTCGGGTGGATGGCGGAGACGGGGATCATGACGTATGGCCTTGTCGGAAAGAAATACGTCTCGCGCATCAATCTGCGGATGCAGCTGCCGAAGGGGTCGAGCGTCGATTTCTGGGTTCAGTATGATTCGGACGGCGTGTGGCGGCACTGCGGGCACATCGAGGGCCGGGGACTGCGTACCTTCCTGCTGCCGGTCCGGCCCGCACGGTGCGACCATCTGAAGTTCCGGCTGACAGGAAAGGGCGAGATGAAGCTGTTCAGCCTAGCGAGAGTCCTGGAGGCGGGAAGCGATGCGTAAGACGGGAGGTGCAACATGGGTAGTCTGACACTGGCATACCCGTCCATCGCGGGGAAGACGACGCAGGAGCAGCTGGAGAGCATGCGGCGGTATCTGTGCGGGATGACGGAGCAGCTGAATCTTGCCGACTGGTCGGCACGGGCGGCGCTGACGGAGATCGCACAGGTCATTGACGCGGACGGGCTTCCGGAGGAGGAAAAGAAGACCACGCTTTCCGGCTATGCGGCTTTAAAGTCCCTCATCATCAAGACGGCGGATTTCGCGGCGGCGAATTCGGAAACGTGGTCAGCAAAGCTGTCCGGCAGCTATGTGGCAATCTCGGATTTTGGAAAGTATCTTGAGAAGACGCAGCTGACGATCGAGGGAAACTCCGTCGGAATTAAACAGCTGTATGATTACACGGCAGGCGTGAACAATGCGTTTTCCGTGAATGCGCAGCAGTACATCAAGACGGGGCTGCTCTACTACAACGACGTGACGCCGGTGTATGGCGTGGGCGTGGGCAATATCGAGACGACCGTAACAGACGGCGGCGGAAGGATCGTCGACCGGACGAAAAACGAACTGCTGACCGTGACGCCGAAACGCATTTCCTTCTGGCAGGAGGGGATGGAGGTCGCATACCTGTCGGGCAAGAAGCTGCATTTCCCGTCCGGAACACTGGAGGCGTACAACGCGAAGCTGACCGGGACGATCACGGCGGCGGCAGGCTCGGCCTTTGGGCCGTGGACGATTGCGGACGGGAGCATCTACCGCGTGGAAAACGTGTTCGGCAGCAGCGCGGGTATGTATTTCGGGACGGGCGGCCTCTCCGTATCAGACCGGTTTCAGGTGGACGCGAACGGATATCTGACGTGCTCGGGCGCGAGTATCTCCGGCGCGATCAGAGCCACGAGCCTGAATGTGACGGGCGCAACCATCACGGGGCTTACAGTCGATGCGGCAAACGTCACTGGCAATTTGTCTGCTTCGCGTATCAACGGCGGCATTCTGGATTTCAACAACTTTTCGGTCAATCACCTGTCGGCAAACGACATTACAACGGGGCTTTTATCGGCGGACTATATCAAGCTGGGCGGCGATATGGCGGTATACGATGCGCTGAACAGCGGTACTGTCGGCGGATGGCTCGGCTATACGACGGGCGCTTACGGCGGCGCGGGGATCCATATGCAAAGTGGGCTTGGCGAGGTCGTGGCGACGGCAAGCGGCGCGAAGCTCTGCTATGGCGGCAATACGCTCTCCGTCACGGAGGGCGGCGCGCAGACGAACTGCCGAATGGCGGTAGGCGGCGATCTGGTCGTGAGCGGCAGTGCGGCGCCGTCTGTTGACGGCGCGGGCTCGCTCGGGTTTTCCGATTACCGGTGGTCGGTCGTGTACGCGCAGACGGGCACGATCACTACATCTGATCGGGAGAAGAAGACGGACATTTCGTATGCGCTGGAACGCTATGACGCGCTGTTTGAGAAGCTGCGTCCGGCAAGCTACCGGCTGAAAAGCGGCACGTCCGGCAGGACGCACACGGGGCTTGTTGCACAGGATGTGGAGCAGGCGCTGCGGGAGTGCGGATTGACGGGAAAGGACTTCGCGGCCTTTGTGAAAACGCCGAGGGAAGACGGCGGCGCGGACTACGGCCTGCGCTATGAGGAACTGATCGCCCTGTGCATCCGGCAGATCCAGATGCTGCGGGAAAGAGTGAGGAAATTGGAGGAAACGGCATGAGTAAGCTTTCGAATGCGATCGGCGCGCTGCGTATGGGGCTGGTGGAGGCGATCAACGCCTCCGGGCTTCCGCCGTGCGTCGTCGGAATGGTGCTCGATCAGGTGCGCGAGCAGGTGCGGCTGCTCGAGGCGCGGGAGGACGCGGAAACAGAGGAGAAAAAGGAGGAGGACAATGGCGCTTTACAGAGTGCAGGGTAACGGAAAGGCTCCGGCAGGGCTGCAGGCGGGCGACGAGGTCGTGACGGGCGGCGGCACGTACCGCATTCTCGGCGTAAACGCAGACGGCAGCTACCGCAGCTCGCTCAGCAACAAATATCAGACGATCTATAACTATCGCGGCAGCTACGGGACGGCTCCGGCCGGTCAGACGGACACAGCGCAGGTCAGAACGCCCGGCTATACGCCGTCCGGCGCGGCAAGCGAGGCGAAGGCGGCGCTGGACCGGGTGCTGTCGGAGAAGCCCGGCAGCTATACGTCCCGGTGGGACAGCGAGCTGGACGCGCTTTATGATCAGATCGCGAACCGGAAGGCGTTTTCCTACGATCTGGGGGCAGACCCGATGTACCGGCAGTACCGGGAGCAGTACCAGAGCGCGGGACGGCTGGCGATGGAAAACACGATGGGCGCGGCGGCGTCTCTCACGGGCGGCTACGGCTCAAGCTACAGCCAGCAGGCAGGGCATCAGGCGTACAATGCGTATTTGCAGAAGCTCAATGAGGTTGTGCCGGAGCTTTATGCGCAGGCGCGCAGTCAGTATGACCGCGAGGGCTCGGCGCTTTCCGAGCGCTATGCGCGCATCAGCAGCCGTGAAAAGAGCGACTATGACCGCTACCGCGACCAGGTGTCGGATTATTACGCGGCACTGTCCGACGCGCGCAGCGCGTATCAGAGCGAGGCGCAGCGCAGCGAGAATCTGGCGCTGCAGTACGCGAAGCTGGCGAACGACAATTACTGGAACGAGCTGAACTATCGCTCCGACCGGGAGGACGCGGCGAACGCGCAGTACTGGAAGCAGCTCGCCTATGCGGACAAGCAGGCTGCGGCGGCAGAAAAGGCGGCGCAGGCCCGGCAGAAGGCGGCGCAGGCGGGCACGGCGAAGGACAAGCAGACAAAGCGCTCGTCTTCCCTTGCCAGAGGCAGAGGCGAAAAGCGCGGCAGAACGGCGCCCGGCACGGCGCGCCGCGATGAGATCAACTGAAAAGGCCGGAAGGAGGAGAACAGATGACAAAGCTTCCGGGCGCAAAGCCAAGCCCGCGCATTGCGGGCGGCGTGCTGCGCTGGTACGCGGGCGATACGTTTTCCGTGACGCTGGCGCTGGAGCTGCGCGATCAGGACGGCGATCCGGTCACGGTCGGCGCGTCCGACAGTCTGACGGTCAGCTTTTTTGACGCGTCGCACGCGCCGGTGCATACGTTTCAGTTTGACCGCGTGACAGGCGGGCAGGCAACGCTGACGTTTGACGATACGGTCAGCGCAAAATTTCCGAAGGGTGCGTATTTCTATGACATTTTATATACGCACGGCGACAAAACAACGCTTGCGCGGGACAACCGCGCGGCGGCAGAGTGAGGTGCGGATATGCGGGTAGAGATTCCGAATACGATCACAGCAACCATTGGCGGACTGATCTCCAGAGGCGTGAAGGCGGTTGAGGTCACGGACGGGGGACGGCTCGTCTTCACGCTGACGGACGGCAGCACCGTCGATGTTGGAAGCGTCGTGGGGCCGCAGGGCGAGAAGGGCAGCACCGGCGCGCAGGGCCCGAAGGGCGATACCGGTGCGCAAGGCCCAAAAGGCGAGACGGGTGTACAGGGGCCAAAAGGCGAAACAGGCGCGCAAGGGCCAAAGGGTGAAACAGGCGCGCAGGGTGAGAAGGGCGACACCGGCGCACAGGGTCCGAAGGGCGGCACCGGCGCACAGGGCCCAAAGGGCGACCCTGGCGAACGCGGCCCGAAGGGGGAAACCGGCGCACAGGGTCCGAAGGGCGAGACTGGCGCGGGCTTTCTCGTGAAGGGGTATTATGAGACGGCCTCCGCGCTGGAAGCGTCTGTGCAGACGCCGATGGCGGGCGACGCTTACGGCGTCGGTACGTCGGAGCCGTATGACATTTATATTTTCGACGGCGTAACAGAGAGCTGGATCAACAATGGGCCGCTTCAGGGCGCAAGGGGCGAAAAGGGAGACAAGGGCGACCCCGGCGCGGACGGTGCGCCCGGAAAGGACGGCGCACAGGGCCCGGCGGGCGCGGACGGTACGCCGGGGCAGGATGGCACAACGTTCACGCCGTCTGTTTCTGCAGCCGGTGTTCTCAGCTGGACGAACGACGGCGGGAAGCAGAACCCGGCCAGCGTCAGCATCAGAGGCCCGGCGGGGACACCCGGGCAGGATGGGTCTGCCGGGCCGGCAGGTGCGGACGGTGCGCCGGGACAGGACGGCACGACCTTTACGCCCCATGTTTCCACAGCTGGTGTTCTCAGCTGGACGAACGACGGCGGAAAACAGAACCCGGCCAGCGTCAGCATCAGAGGCCCGGCGGGCGCAGCGGGCAAAGACACGGAGCCGTTTTATGTGACCTGCACGCTGTCGGGGCAGGATGTGTACGACGAGGGTGCTACACATGATAAGTCATTCGCTGAGATCCTTGCCGCCCATCAGGCAGGGCGGCCATGCCGTGCAATTTTGAAGCTGGACGGGGGCACAGGTGATGATACCGTGCTGCTTCCGCTGGCAGAGCTGAATGCGGACGCTTCGGACGGGTATGCAAAATTTGCGCTGACAGAAATGACGCAGGGCGATACGCCGGAGGAACTGAGGGTCTGCTATGCGTGGATCAATTCGGCGGACGCCGCAGAGGGCTTCTGGGGAACCAGATATACGCTGTCCGGCGATGAAAAATTCCTGCCGGATGTGACGGCCTCCGACAACGGAAAGTTCCTGCGGGTGTCTAATGGCGCATGGGCGGCGGCGACGATCACGAACGCGAATGGAGGCAGCTTCTGATGGCGGAATTTTTGACATTTGACACCGACCTCACGGCGGTCGCGAACGCGATCAGAGCCAAGGGAGGCACATCCGCGCAGCTGATCTATCCGAACGGCTTTGTGTCGGCGATTCAGGCGATCCAGACCGGCATTACGCCGAAGCTGGTCGTGACCACCTCTGCCGGGGCGGCAGTCACGGCAGTGAAGGGCTCCAAAACGGTCACGGGAACTGCCGGGACAGACGGAGTGTGCACGCTGGAGCTGCCGGAGGCGGGCGCGTGGAGCGTTACGTCGGCGAAAAACGGGGTGAATGCCGCGCAGAGCATCGTGATCGGTACGCAGAGCATGAAAATGCCCCTGTATCTCGACAGCTTTGCCGACAATACATGGGAAGAGATCATCGCGGTGTGCAGGACCGGGATCGCCCCGGACAGCTGGGCCGTGGGCGACAGCAAGACCATGAACATTGGCGGGACGGCCTATCAGGTCGATATCATCGGCAAGAATCATGACGAGTATGCGGACGGCTCCGGCACGGCTCCGCTGACGTTCCAGCTGCATGATTGTTACAGCGAAGCAAAGCAGATGTACAGCACCAACCTGAGCGGTCTCGGCTGGAAGAACACCGATATGCGCCTGACCTATCTGCCTGCGATTCTGGCGCTGATGCCGGCGGAGGTGAAGAACGGCATCCACGCGGTAAACAAGAAGACATCTGAGGGGGGCAACAGCACGACGATTGAGATAGTATCGGACACGCTGTTCCTGCTCAGCGAGGTGGAGATTTTCGGGACTGCAAGTTCTTCCGTAGCCGGGGAAGGAAGCCAGTACGACTATTACAAGGCAGGCAACCCGAAGATCAAGAAGAGAGAAGGCGTTGACGAGTTCTGGTGGGAACGGTCGTCAGCCAGCGGCGGTATGTTTTGCAGAGTCAGAGCAAACGGCCAGGCGGGCGCGTCCAATGCCTCAAGCAGCCTCGGCGTAAGCTTTGCGTTCTGCTTCTGAAGGGAGGAAGCGTATGGAATATCTGAAGGTAAACGGAACGGAGTACCCCGCGCACTTCTGCGGAAAGCAGATCGACCGCGAATGGGATGGCCGCGCGTCGAAAACCGTCACGCTTGCCATGCCGTATGCACAGGCTGTGCAGCTGTTTGTGGATGGGCTGCGCTGGGTCATCGTCCGGCGTGAGGCCGGCGCGGATGACGCGGCGCAGGAGCAGGACTGCTCCGGCTACTGCGTCGCAGGCCCGATCACAGACAACCGGGACGGGACGCTCAGTATTAAAATGGGCAGCTATACGCAGCTGGAGCAGGCGCTGCGGGAGCTGGAGGAGGCGCTGGCATGACGAGACTGGAACGGGAACTGCTCACGCGGATTAAAGCGCGGCTGGACGCGCTGGACCCCGGCGCGGCGGAGAAGCTGGCGGCCCTGCTGCCGGTGCTCAGGCGCTTCGCACAGAGCTATGCGGCGCTCGGGCCGGCAGCGAAAAAGACCATCGAGGCGCTGCTGCCGGAGCTGGCGGCGCTGCTGGAGGCGGCGGAAGGAGCGATGCAATGAGTGCGGAGCAGACGGGCGCATTCTTCGCGCTTGTAAGCGTGTGCAGCGGGCTTGGTTCTGTGCTGAGTCTGCTGCTGCTTCTGGCAAAGCCGGTGCGCGAGCGGCTGTTCGGCCTCAGCGCGATCCGGGAAGGGCAGCGCTGTATGCTGCGCGCGGATATGCTGGCGGCATATTATAAGCATAGGGAAGAAAAAACCATCCGGCAGTATGAATATGAGAATTTCCTCTATGAATATAAGGCTTACAAGGCGCTGCGCGGCAATTCGTTCATCGAGCGCATTGCCCGTGAGGTCGCCGAATGGGAGATCGTGACATAGGCACAGGTACAGGAAAGGAGCTTTGGAGGTATGGAACAGTTTTTGAAGCGCATCGAAAATCTGCTGACGGTCAAGTCGATCGTGACGCTGGCGCTGACGGCGGTGTTCGCCTGTCAGGCGGTCAGGGGCGAGGTCAGCCAGGACTTTATGATGATCTATACGACGGTCATCGCGTTTTATTTCGGGACGCAGGCGCAGAAGCTGCAGAGCGGCGCGGAGACACGGCATGACGACGGCGCATCCGAGTAATTACACGAAGGGCCGCAGCGCACCCATCGAGTTTCTTGTGCTGCACTACACGGCCGGGCGCAACGACTCCGCCGCGGCGGGACTCAAATATTTTGAGTCCCCGCGCGGGGCCTCGGCCCACTATTTTGTCGACCGGAACGGCTGGCTGCAGTCGGTCAGCGACGAGGATACGGCATGGTCGGTCGGCACGGCGGGCGTTTATACGCAGAAGCACCCGCGCTGCCGCAACGGCAACTCGATCTCCATCGAGATGTGCTGCCGGTATGACGCGGGGCGCTACTGGCTGGAGGACGCGGTCGTGGCGAACGCGGCGCTGCTGACAAGAAGGCTGATGCGCAAGTACGGCATTCCGATCGAAAACGTGCTGCGGCATTATGACGTGGTCAGCAAGCGGTGCCCCGCGATGTGGGTGGACGATGAGAACGCGTGGTTCGCGTTCAAACGGCAGGTCATGGAGGTGATGGAGATGACGAAGGAGGAGTTGGTTTCTCTGAAGGACACTGGCGACTATCCGTCCGACTGGGCGCGGGAAGCGACAC
>OJKC01001004.1_pt1 | contig 19406 bp, 30 predicted proteins | sample 1596401 | NCBI WGS metagenome assembly OJKC01 (sample SAMEA4350162, study PRJEB24818) | metagenome | biome: human; feature: gut; material: faeces | place: Denmark | collected 2013-09 | reverse complement strand
GGCGGGAGATGCACAGCTTGATTTGTCGAGTGGGAAGCCGCTGAACGTTTAAGCCGACGACGTATTTGCCGGATAATTATCATTTATGACATTGATGGTGCCGGAAACTGCTTGGGTTGCATCTGTGGCGACTGAGCAGAATAAAACAGCAGAGAAGAACAATTAATAGCTAAAGGCATGAACGATCATTTGAATGTGACCCAGGAAGGGTTTGTGTGGTACGTGTTGGACGGACAATCGGCTCTCAGCTTGTGGAGTTGCGGTAGTGTAAGTATCTATGTGTTAAGGGACGACAATACGGAGGTGATGGTGGACTCTCGCGAAGATTTGGTTGCATATTTATCCGAAGGCGCAGTATTCGGCATAGAAGTTGGGCATATCGCTGACATTCCAGCGGACAGTTTTTTTAATAACTTGCAAGAAATTTCGACGCAAGCTGTTGTAAGGCTGACAGATTCCAGAGATTGCTCTCGACAAGAAGCATTTCGGGAAATCAGAGGTTGGGTGAAGGAGTTTTGCCAGAATTATGAGCCATTCATCAAAGAGGGCGAATATTATGAGGCGGTAGACAGATTCATTGAATATCACATTTTCCCGTACGACGGCGACGTCGCTGCGAAATTAAATCGCATCAAGAGCCAATACGACTCAGACAAAACGGAGATGAATGTATTGCTCTCATCAAATACCGCCAATGGATTGACGCTGGAAGAAGCTTTTAAGCTCTATGTGGAGGCGATGAGCTATGCAAGGGAAAGCGCATTGAAACGCCAACACAAGAATGACATGTGGAAAACACAACCTGCTCAAACTGGTCAGGGTAGAGAAACAGTGAAATATGGTGATGAAGAGTTTCCCATCAGACGTGTCCAGTTACTCAATGGCGAACAGGTGACGGTGTCTGTCGAGCGATTGGCAAGGGTACTTATTGATGCTGACGGCTCACCTGTAAGCGCAGAAGCGTCACGGTTGGATGACACTATTTTCTACTATCTGGACGAGGAATCATTTAAGGCTCCCGACACAGAACTTTCCCAGCAATTAAGTAACACAATAATGTAATCAATTAATCTAATAAATAAACAATTATGGCAAGATACTTAGGCAGATCTCCCAAGATTAGCATTTCAGACTTCATTTTTAAATTTGCAGGCGCAGGACATTATCGTGTGACATACAGTTCGCCGACAACCGGCAAATCCTGGACAACCATCATCAAGGATATGCCGCTTATTGATTGTACATTACACGCAGAAGTGGCAATGCGTAAGGATTTGGAGAAGTTGAAGTGGATGTGTAAGAACCGTTGAGCGTAGTGGAATCAAAATCAGAGAAAATCATGAATAAAGTAAGAAGAACCCGTTTCAATGAAGTAATTGACGTTTTGACGGAGGCTATTGGCGTCCTGGATGACATTCGTACGGAAGAGACGGAAGCATACGACAGCCTGCCCGAAGGTCTCCGGTTTGCCCCTGTTGGTGAGCAGATGATGGAATATGTTGATTTGATGGATGAGGTGGAAGACAAGATAGACAACGTGGTCTTGTTTATCGAGGAGCACTTAATAAAACCATAGGTAAGTTTGCCGTTTTATCGGAATAAACCTACATTTGTCCGGTCATTATGAAGTTGAATCCATAAACTGATTAGTTATGCTTGCATTTTGCGTTATCACGCTGATTATCTCAACCATCAGTATCTGCCTGGTGATTTTAGGAGTCCGGGAATTTAAGCCTGAACAAAATTTTCGTTGGGAGACCGCCAAACTAGCGTTGTTTATCAATATTGCCTATCTGATACTTCCGGCTACATTTCTGTTTTGCCATTTGAACGATTGGTATCCCCAAGATACGGTGAGTGCTGTGATGGAAGTCGTGGCGTGTTTACCTCCATATATTTGGGCTGCTAACGCATGGACGCTCGGCAAACCTAAATCCCCTGAAGCCTCGGGTGCCTGGAAAATCACAGGTCCCCGACTGGCTGCCATCCTGGTGGTGCTGGCCATCGGAATCTCTCCTTACATTGGGCACGACATCTATGCACAGTATCGGGAACGTCAGCGAATTGCTGAAGATTATGACCGTTGCCTGCGGAATGACGATGCCTTGCAATGGACCGTGGAGAAGGTATTCCGGGGAAACGGTGACGCCACCTTGTCTCGTGTCAGTATCAAAGCTCCCTACCGAATCCGTTATATCTATTGGACAGCCGGCGATGACACGATGCACGTCCGTGTGGTGCAGAAAGACGGACAGTCAGCGGATGTCTGGAGATGCAGCCCGGGTAAAAACAGGGCAGAATTCCTGCAAAGAGGTTTGCTCTTCCAGTCCACCCCTCTCACGTCGGCTACCCTCGAAGTCGCTGCTCCCGAGCGGTGGGCAATAGCTTTGGAAGTTCCTTCCTTCAAACCAGAGTATGCCGAGCTGGCGCGTGCAAAGCTGGACACGCTAGTGGCGATGGGAGCTGTCTCCGATGATTGGGCACGCACTGACATGGACAGCATCCTCCTCCGGGTGGTTGCCTATAATCGGAAGTATGGAGTTCCGGAGAAAGATCGTGCAGAGAAAGATTCGCTCTTGGAGCGAGTTTTGCTGAGTGGTGATAAAGTTGAACGTTAAAGAATGATTGGTTATGCTTGACTTGGTTTGTATTCTATTGTTGATGGGGTCAGCTTTCGCTGTTCATGACACGGCACTGGACAACCGCAGGAGGGATGGTGGGAAATACCTGCGCAAATCGTCCATCATCCTATGGTCCATCTGGCTTGTATTTTCAGTCTTACTGTGCTATATGCTGTTTGAACACAGGGACCTGCTGATACAAATATTCATTGTGACAGCCATTATCCTGGTTTTTATTTATGGCATACTGACCGGAGGAGGCAGGCGCAGGTAAACAACTATGTTTTTGGCGCAGCTTAGGTTGCACCATATTATTAGAAAAGGCACGTTTTCGAAAGGAAGCGTGCCTTTATTGTATCTACTCACTAAAACTTACACATCATGAAAAAGGAAATAGTTACAATTCAGTTCCGATACCACGATGAACCGAATTGGAGTAAAGACTCAGGATACAGAGAAGAAGAGTTGCTGATCGGTGTATTTGATTCTTTGAAAGATGCGGTGAATAAAGGCAATGAAGTCATCAAAACATTGTCTGCCCACTTTGAGATAAGAGATATGGATCGATTCAATACGAATGGAATTTTCGGATGTCCGGTCAGACTTGTAAGCAATTGTTGCTATCCGACAAACGGTGTATCATACTTTGCACGAATCATTCAAATGGATACAAGTGATATAGAACCGGTAGTTGGTGAAATATTTGAAGCAACGAATCGGTATAGAGCGTGGAAAGAAAACAATGACTAAGGGAAGGCTATCATAAATAAACAATCAAAAATATTAATGCTATGACATCAAATTTAAACGTTGCCCATGCTTGGGCGCACGGTATTGACAAACATCACTATGGTAGCAATATGCACCATGATAACGGGCGTCTATATTCCTACAGCACCTGTATCGGACAAAGGATTTTGCTGGGAGAAAAGACAATCTTCATAACGAACAGTTTCCATTATTCAAGCTCTACTAGCAAACACCAAGGTTATATGAATGGTGCGATACCCAGAAATGACAAAAACATCTATGTGTTTAATATTCGTCGGAATCAACGTGGTGCTTGGGAACTGTTGTGGCTGGGGCACGCTGGAAAGAAAGACCAAAAGCAAATCGTCAACCAGCTATTAAGATTCGGATTTTATTGGCTTGCTGAAGATTATGCCGATTGCGTAGGAATCAAAAAATGTAACAAACTTGACAATGGCTTCAATCGTTCCGGATTTCGGCAATTCGTAAAATGGCTGGAAGTTACAGAATCCTCAACGATAAGCAAGCTCTTAAAATTGAGCGGCAGTAAATTGTTAGAATATGCAAGAGCATCGTTCAGTTATGACTTAAAGGTTGATGCAAAGAAATTCAAGACATTTTTCCGACTCTTGGCAGAAAACACAGATGATGAGAAAATCGTTGATGCTATCAATGGTAAAGGCACATGGAGCGATTACCTGGAGCGTACAAAGGGATTTCGACTTGCTCGGAAAATGCGCAGAATAACCAAGGTGTGCGGTTATGCCAGTGTCGGATGGGATAATGAATTCACAAGTGTGCATGGCCGCTTGATGCCGCAAAGAATTGGCTCAATCACAAGCAAGACTTACCAAAAACTGCAAAAGGCTGGCAATCTCATAACAGGACTGTACGCAATCAAGAAAGAAAATATCGAATATGCAATCAAAGTTGATGAAGTAAATCAACGGAGAAGTAGAAAAAAACAAGCTCGCAGACGCTTGGAATTACATTGTGGATTGCGTGGTTGGGGAAATGATTACGTGAACTGGAACCGTAGATTCCAGACATTTGATTATTGCGGCACAGTTATCAGATTCTCAGAGTGCTTCGGATACCATGAGCGTGAAATATCTTCTGAGGAATACAATGCCTTTACTGCTTTGTCAATGGCTGAGCAAAAAGAATGGATAGCGAACAAGAAACGGTGGATGCTCGAACAACTCCAGCGTGACCGTATTGAGTATGAAAATCGTCAGGCACAATACGAAGAATGGGAACGCAAAAGAAAATTTGAACAAGCCAGACAAGAAGCGTTGGAGAATGAAAAGGCTGCATATAAGGCTGCGTTGCTTGAACAGGGAGAATCTGGATTGCGTCAGGCGTGGCATGAGGGCTTTAGAGTTTCTGTATGGAATCAGGATTCATCTTTTTACTTCGGTGGAAATGTTCTGTTGCGTGTCGTAAATGGTGAATATGTCGAAACATCTAAGGGTGTCAGAATATCCAAGGATGAATGCCAGCGTCTTTGGCTGATTATAAACCGCTGGCATAACAACAAGACCGAGTTTGTCGGCACTGAACCAGTCAATGCAATTAGAAGTACATGGAAGATTTCCAGATACCAGAACGACATTATGACGGCTGGATGTCATTCCATTGCCTATTGCGAAATGGAGTATGTTGCAAAACAACTTGGTCTGGTAGCGTGATATGGAAGACAAGTATGATTTCATCTGGGTCGGTGCCAAGGTTAGATGGAACGACCCAGGAATCAATGATTACGACCCAGAAGACAGAGATTGGAAAGCAAACATCGAATGGACTGTTGACGGAATTGTAGGAGCGGATGAAGATGTTGTGACTTCAGACTGTGACATCATTCTCATATCTTCTGAATATTCCGAAGCTGAAGTCTATCCATCAGAGTTAGAACCATATAAATCAAATTCAAAACATAGAAAATATGAGCAATCTTAATGAAATGCAGAGCCTCTGTTTTGCTATAATCAAGGAGGTAAACTACGATGTAGAGAAAGCAAAGAAAGTTTGGGATTTTGTAATGGATTATAAGGAGACCGAGCCTGTTAATCCATTACTGAAGACTGTAAATCAACAGCGGAAGAATGGAATCTATTACATTTTGTCTGGTGGCATTCCTGTACATAAGTCAATGTTTACGAAAGATGCAAAAGATAACTGTATCGGTGTGGGTGTTGTAATGGGCGATAAATTTGCAACTGTGGCTCTTTGTGATGTTGCCAACGGTGATGATGTTGCATTGGTTGATGACAGTAAGGATTATTCTGGAAATCCTGAGCGTTACAAGAAGAATTTTTGGGATGCAATATATGATTGGGATGGGCAAGGAAATACGGACAGTATAAGAGGCTATCTAAATCCTCAGATAGAGCTTGAAGATTTTGAGTATATCCCTTCTGTGGCACAGCTTCATTTGATTTTGATGAACATAAAGGAAATTAATCAAGCACTGGAGAATGTGGGTGGAACGCCGTTAAGTGATAATTATTACTGGTCATCCACCGAGGGCAGTTCCAGCAGCTCGTGGTACGTCAACTTCTACTGTGGCTCCGCTTGGGCCGACCGCAAGTGCCACAGTGGCACTGTGCGGCCCTCTGTAGCGTGTGAGCTTTAATCTTTGTTCTTTAACGCCCTCCGATTCTTTGAAGCGGAGGCATATAAACAACACTAATTAAATTCAAAAAGAAATGAAAGGGGTAGATTTTTATAAAGTTGGTAAGCACATCAAACAGATGGAGATTGCCGAGCTAAAGGAAGCTCTTAAAGCTCATGGTGGCTCATATACTTGGTATGACACAGAGCAAGACGAAAATAGTGATGATTATACCCCTATTTATGAAGCGGACGATGTACCTATTGTCACGGTAAACCATGAATATTCAGGGCCGATAGATGTGTATATCTGTAAGGCATGGATTAATCAATATGGCGATATTGAGATAGAAGCCTTGGGAAAAGAATATGCAACTGAACTTGGTGTCAGCATTGATGACATTGCGATTTGTCATACTTATTTCTTGACAATGTACATGAGAGATATTGATAGCGTGAAAATATTTGGGAAACAACACTTATATGCCTTGGAAGACAACCAAGTCAAATGCCTAACTACTCCGCAAGAAGAAACAAAGACGCCACTGTCCGAACTGTTGCGTGCCATACCGTTCATAGAAATTATGTTCGAGTTTGAAGGTGAACTCTATGTACGTCGTATTCACACCCAGTTAATAGACAAAGACCATTACGAAGATATGTGGGATTGGTGGACTGCTGGGACCACACGTCCGGATGGTAGTAAACCGATTTTTGAGATTCTGGCAGATAAGGATAAGAATGGCAATTTTACAGTGAACAATATGAAAATATCGGCATTTGCAAATGAAAATGGTGATGCGTTCACAATGATTACAGACATCCGTTACCGTACTTCAGAAGAAGAGCCTTTTAAAATAACAAATAAGAACATATAACTTGTCTTATGGAAGCGCGCTATATTTCAAGCATGGGAGAATTTAAACATGATATTGTGCTGAAAGGTGGCTGTTTGATTTGGTGCAGCAACCACCTTCCTGAAAATTAATAATCAAATGAAGAAAGAAAAGATTTATGACCTGTTTGCCCAAAAGGTGGCGGACATTACTGGCATACCTTATCCGTATATCATCCAATTTCGTGATATGGGTATGATGGATCAGACTGAGGTTCGTAATATTTTGGTAAGGTATGACTATTGGAAACTATATAAAAGTCAAAAGTTGACAAACCCACAAATACTTGTAAAGCTATCTGGAATCTATGGCATTAACGTTCAAACTATTAAATCAATTATCAAGAACAGAACAAAAAAATTATGTTACTGTACCCAGTGCGGAGACAGTATGCCTAAGAAAAAATATGTATTGAACGAAGGGGTTTGTGACAAGTGTATTGCTAAAACAATAGAATTATAAATATGAGTAATGTCCTGAAGGCATATCGGTTCTATAAGAGCCTGTATGCAAATAACATGATATTGTTTCGTATTATGCGATTTTTCGAAGCTTATGAAGATGACGCTATATTTTTGGCGTCATTTCTTCAGTTGAGCGATGTATCTTATGATATTGATGCAAAGATATTCAGATTTGATGCTGAGCGTTTGGATGAAGTTTTGCGTGCACTGAAAGAAAGTGACGTTCCTGTAACTATCGTGTCATACCGTAACACAAATGGCATTTTCATGGTAAACAAAGTGAAACAAAAATCTGTCTAAAAAACGTACACAATAGAATTTTGGGTACTATTTCTAGTTGTGCTGTAAGAGCTTAAACTACGGTGCATCCACAATTTTCAGTACTATCATTCGTTTGTCGTAAAAACCTGAACAATAAATAATTAACTAATAAATTATCAATAAAAACATGCAAATATATCTCTTAGGAAACAGTACTTTTGTTGCAGCCAAACCACTTGGAACCGGTTTGGGAATAATGCAATTGACTATGGAAAGATTCAAAACAAAATTGAAGTTTAAGAGGTCTAGCCGTTCAGGTAATTGGGTGGGGTTTGTGTTGTACAACCATAAAACAGGGAAATTACGTGGTGTACGTGAAGAGTCTTCCTTACCCAAGCAAGTGTGTGTAGTGACGAAAGAATTGGCTGACAAGATTGAGCCAAATGTTTTGTATGACGTGGAGCTAATACCGATGGGCGGTGAAAAGTATGGCTGGATAGTAGTAGAAGCTACGCCGCACGAATGGGAAGCAACAATTGTTTCAACAATTGTCAAGAATGCTGTATACCGAGTAGAAGCTCTGTTTGGTGGAAAAAGGATACTTTTCGACCCTATGGACGGAAAGAGAGATTCAGTAAGAAGTATTACTGGAGCTATTTCCGCCTTGTCTGCCAGAAAAGATATAGCTAATCTTCCGCAGGTTATTCAGGACTTCCATAAGACGGCGAACATTATCTTGACTCATTACGAAAACGACGGTAACTATGTCCCGAAGAAATTCAAGACCACACCCAAAGTTACCGCGCAAGCGTAAAAAGGCCTGCATTAAGGCGCAAGGTAGAGCATCGTATCATAGTACGGTGAAGTTAGCCAAACTGGAAGGTGAGTTGAGGTGTAAGTTTTGGGTAAACTCTACTGTTACCTGGCAACCAACTGTTTTGCCTGGAGGACTAACCGTGATATTGCCTACTCCAGTTAGGTTTTGGTAATAAAACGTCTAACATGATTGACAGACAAGTTATTGAAATGCCTACTTCAGGTGTTGCAACTGACGCAGCGCATTCGCTTAAGAATAACATCACCGAATATCAGGGGGTGGATTTAAGAACTGGGAAACGTCTGTTTTATCGTAATCTAGGCAATAAAACAGTGAATATTGGAGAATTTCTAGGAGTTATAGAAGCAGCCAAATACATCATTGAGCACAACTATTCTCCAAGAATTATTTATACCGACAGCCTTACCGCGATCACCTGGTTCAAGGACAAACAGACGGCATCGAAGAAAAAAAGCAAGGAGCTTGTTAAGGCGGAGATTTTCTTAAAAGCATTGTCGTGGGATGTGGATACTATTGAAGTAAGGCATTGGAACAATAAACAATGGGGCGAGATCCCAGCGGATTTTGGAAATAAATGACATCACTCCAGTTTGCATAAGGTGGTATGTGAAGAGCGGATGGTGACGCAACTGGGTAACCAGAGATTGGAGGTTCGATTCCTCCCTTCACAGCACAAGCCCGAAGTACAAGGGAGCGTAGGCAAACCACATTTAAGAAAGTAGGAGCAACCGGTAATACTCCTGAAGTGTTGGGTTTCCGAAACGTAAGTCGGCGGTGTGGCACCGAGCAGGGCAAAATTCGGTGTAAACAAAGAGGCTCGTAGTCCAACTGGTGAAGACGCAATGAAATTCCGGTTCGAGTCCGGACGAGTCTCCTTCATTTGAGAAATAGATTGATTACTAAGTGGCATTTTACAGGGGAGGATTGGTTTGTGGAAATAGTTCCCCCTAGGTCAGGAAGCATCATTGGTTGGTGCCGCAGACATTGTCTGTGCTGTGAGTTCAAATCTCACCCTGACCACTACAGTAAGGTGTTTAGATTAGTACATAAGTCCCCGACGGTTTGTGAAAATAGACGGGACGGGGATGTTGGCGCAATGGAATGCCTCCTGTTTATCAACGGGCTATGTGGGTTCGAGTCCCACCATCCCCCCACTCATTAAAAATCACGATACATTATGAAATCAAATTCTTCAAGTTCAGGCGGAATAGGATTATTTACCGCCTTAGGGATTGTATTTGTTGTTTTGAAGTTGTGCAATCTCATCACGTGGTCCTGGTGGTGGGTATTGGCCCCCTTTTGGGGTCCCGCAGCACTGATTGTGCTTGTATGGGTTACGGTGACGACTGCTATCATTATCGGAGACTTTAAATCAAAACAATAGTATGGAAAAATATATTGGCAAAAAAGAAGTTGAAGCCTTGCCTATGACCATGGGCGAAGCTTATAAGCGTGGATTGTTGCAGGCAGGACGTGTTCCCAGTGCAGAACATGAGTCAGACTTGGGCTATTGTGTTCGATACCCAGGAGGGTACATGAGTTGGTCTCCAGCAAAAGTATTTGAACAATCATATCGGAAAGCAGAAACCTACAGAGACCGTATGCAAATTGAGATGGATGAATTGTCTGCGCGAATCTCTAAGTTGGGGGCATTCATGGATGCGAAATTTTTCCAAGGTGTGGTGAGCGATAGCCCTCTTGGCGCAGCTTTTCATCTACAATATATCGTTATGAAACATTACCTTGCGCTACTAGAGTACCGAATAGTAAATCATGACGATAATGAGGATTACTTAAAGAATATGTCATTCTCCATGGTGATCGAGGCATTAAAAGCCGGGCGTTCGGCAAGACGTGAGTGGTGGAATAATAGCTGGATAGAGCTCTATACACCCAATCCAAATGGCCCATTAGTCACATTAGTTTTAAGCAGAGAATCAAAATCCGTAGAATGTTGGTATCCTACGGTAGACGACTTGTGTGCAACAGATTGGATTATTCGTTAACCACACAGAATTATGCAAGCACCAAATAAAACTATAGAGAAAGCTAAGGCTAATGGGTGTTTAGACCAAACAAACCAATTGCTGTCTGCCGCATTCCTACTAAACTCTGAAGCTTACAGGCTGGTGGACGAAGCCTCTGAATTGCTTAGAAAGAATGGCATGTTAATGGGCGAACTCAAACAACTGCATGGGCAATTTACAAAAATCACGGATCGCTATTTTAGAGAATTTTCCTCTATGATGGTTGTGAAAGAAAGTAAGATGAATTATCTGGTTGATTTGGACGATTTTGATTCAGTGTTTCGCAAATGGATGAAATTGGACCACGGATTAACTGCTGCGTTACCTGATAAAAATTAACAACATTGTATAATGAAGGGGTTCAAATTATGAAAGAGAACATGTTGGCGGGAAATTGCCTTAGGATAGAACCACAGAAACCGGTAGCATATTTGCTGCATCAGCCTACCAAATCCATTATACCTGTTTATCAGCCAATCCATAAGTTCCACAGATGGTTTCTTAGATGGTTACTAGGACTAGAATATCAATCTGCAAAGATGTAAATATATTGAGTGTGTGAAATGTCAGGCTCCCCTATATTAGTGCACTTGGAGCCAGGCAAATTGTCAAACAAAATTCAGTTTCGTATAATATGGATTTTTCTGTATTACAAGAACGTCAGGGATGGACATTAGAACAAAAGATAGATCACGCAGTAGCAACCGTAGAAAGCTATATAGCGCGAACCGGGCAAACACCTTACGTCAGCTTTTCCGGTGGTAAGGATAGTACGGTTTTACTTGATTTGGTACGCCGCTTTGTCTGTCCAGATATAAAAGGTGTTTTCTGCAACACTGGCAATGAGTTCCCTGAGATTGTGCGTTTTGTGCGTTCAACGCCAAATGTTACGGTTATACACCCCAAACAGACCGTAAAAGCGGTTTTGGCAACATACGGTTTCCCATTGATAAGCAAGGAACAGGCTCACGGGATAAGGCAAGCAAGGACAACTAAAAGCGAAAAGCTGCGTAAGATACGTCTTTATGGAACGGATAGGAACAAAGGATATGTTGCCGGGAAAATATCTGATAAGTGGCAGTTTCTTATAAACGCACCGTTCATGGTTTCAGAACAATGCTGTGAGTGCTTAAAGAAACGACCGTTTAAACAGTATCAGAAGGAAACGGGAGAAGTCCCGATTATTGGAACGCTGGCCACTGAAAGCGTAATAAGGAAGCAACAATACGTTAGGCGTGGTGGATGCAATTCTTTCCGTGAAGGTCATTTGGGAAGCTACCCGTTAAGCATTTGGACGGACTCGGATATATGGGCATATTTGAAGAAGTTTAACGTACCATATTGCGAATTATACAACAAGGGAGCGGTTAGAACCGGATGTATGTTTTGCGGGTTTGGTGCACATTTGGAACAGCCTACATCTTCACGGTTTACCATGCTTTACGACTGGCACCCAAAAGCATACGAAGCATTCATGAAGTATGAGAATAACGGGATTACCTACCGCGAAGCATTACACTCCGTTGGTATAATATTGCCTGATGATGTGTAACTTATATATCTGTACCCAACAATGAGCCATAAATATTTATCACATGAAGAAACCAACTCGTCGAAACTAAAATATTTATTGTATGAAGAAATCTGATGATTTAACGCGTTTAAATTGGTACGTGTACGACCGTTTGAAAATGATTAAAGACCGTTTGCCGTTCATGTCTTATAGGGAATTAGGGACACTGTTAGGGATGTGCCCTGAAAATGTACGTTATCATGTAAAAGCCTTGGAAGGGCACGGCTTGGTAACAATAGAGTATGTCAACGCTAGAAGGGTGATAATCCGTGTAAATGAAAATAGCATGAAACACGATGGAGAAAGTACACTTAGCCATAGCAAGGCAACGTAGGATATTGTACGGCGACGCACAGAAGCCGAAAGAAAGAACATTGTTTTAAGCCATAAATTCCTAGAAAGATGAAAAAGATTTTTTTGTACAAACTTCTTGAAGACCAAGAAACGGAACTTATAGGACGCTTTGACACATTGAAAGAAGCGCAGGAAAAAGTAATCGAACTGACGGAGGAAGACGAAGGCACAACCGTTTTTGATTTCTATACAGATGAACAGGAATACGAGAAAATAACCGACCGCGTGAAGTCATACACCGATGCTTGCAACGTGTTGGGAATAGAATCAATGAACGAACAAGACATGAAGGAACAGGGGTATAGACCGGATGAAATAGCCCGGCGCAAGTTGGAAACAATTACGGAAGCACTTAACGAGGGGTGGAAGCCGGATTGGAATAATACGGACGAATATAAGTATTACCCTTATTTCTACATCAAAGAAAACGCCAAAGCGCAAGGTACTGCCGGGCTTGCGTCTGCGACTGTGATTAACGCGGCTTCGGATACGGCTGCGGACTTCGGCTCCCGGCTTTGCTTTCACGACAGCGAAACGGCACGATACGCCGGGCGCACATTCACGGAATTGTACGAACAAATTTTAATTGAGAAGATATGAGACAGCCCGAAAGATACAGACACGCAAGGACGAAGGCTAACTTCTATGAGATGGCGGCAATTTATCGTGTATACAAGTTGAGTGCAGTGGATATGTGTATATTGCAATACATTTGCGGCTATTGCAACCATTTAAACAGCATGATAAATTACGTAGGTGCCCCAGTTTGTCCATTATCATATAGTAGCATAGCCGCTAAACTCTGTTGTTCGCTGGCACAAGCAAAGAAGTCTATTAAGCGTTTATTAGAGCTTAAATTGATTGAATGTGTTAGTAAGGGCAAAGGGCATAAACATAGTTGTTACGTTCCGAACTACACGCTAATAAGGAAGTTAAAAAAGGAGTACTTAGAAGAAGTCGAAAGAGATAGAGAAGTTAATCCAAAACATTTATCGATAGAACCAAAGAAACCAAAAGGAGACAAATATGATTAAGCTATTATACATAGACCTATTCTGTGGTGCCGGTGGAACTAGCACTGGCGTAGCACATGCACGTTACGCAGGTGAACAGTGCGCAAAAGTTATAGCATGCGTTAATCATGACGCCAATGCTATTGCTAGCCATGCAGCTAACCATCCGGATACGTTGCATTTTACGGAGGACATCAGAACACTGGAACTTTCCCCGCTCATTGCTCACTTGGAGAGCTGCCGCCAGCAGAACCCTGGAGCATTGGTCGTGCTGTGGGCTTCTCTTGAATGTACCAATTTCAGCAAGGCAAAGGGAGGTATGCCGCGCGATGCGGACAGCCGCACACTTGCCGAACACCTCTTCCGTTACATTGAGGCAATCAAGCCGGATTACATTCAGATTGAGAATGTGGAAGAGTTTATGAGTTGGGGCGAAGTTGACGAAAACGGCAAGCCCGTTTCAATGGATAAGGGCAAGAGTTATACCCGCTGGGTGCGCAATGTCAAGAAGTATGGCTATAAGTTCGACCACCGCATATTGAACGCTGCCGATTACGGAGCGTACACCGCTCGCAAACGGTTCTTCGGCATATTCGCAAAGAAAGGTCTACCGATTGCCTTTCCTGAACCTACTCACAGCAAAGACGGGAATACGAATATATTAGAACGGAAGAAGAGATGGAAGCCGGTCAAGGAAGTGCTGGATTTTTCGGATGAAGGTGAAAGCATCTTCTGCCGAAAGAAACCACTGGTCGAAAAGACTCTTGAACGCATCTATGCCGGACTGATTAAGTTTGTGGCCGGGGGGAAGGAGGCTTTCATATCACGATACAACACAGCAAGACCACAAGATACGGCCAAGTCAATAGACGAGCCTTGTGGCGTACTGACAACAGCAAACCGATTTGCGAAGGTTCAGGTTTCTTTTCTCTCCAAATATTTCAGCGGGCAAAACATATTATCTGTGGTAGGCCCTACAGAAACGATCACCTGCAAAGACCATCATGCTTTCGTATCGGCCTATTACGGGAACGGGCATAATCATTCGGTAGAACAGCCTGCGCCAACAGTAACAACAAAAGATAGGCTGGCATTGATTAACTCTGTTTTCATAGATAATCAATACGGTACTGGGAAACCGACATCCATTGAGCAGCCAGTTGGTACAGTAACCACGGTGCCAAAATTCAATATGGTAAGCTGCAAACCATGGATAATGAATACCGCTTTTTCTAATATCGGCAGCAGCATAGAGCAACCATCACAAACCATTACTGCAAATCGAAAATGGCATTACCTGATGAATCCTCAATTTGCCAGTGTGGGAGGCTCAGTAAATAATGCTTGTTTTACTCTAATAGCAAGAATGGACAAAAGACCTCCTTACCTGGTGGAAGCTGATGGTGGCATAGGTATACAATTCCTTCCCGACGACAGCCCTATGACTGTAAAGATTAAACAATTTATGGTTTTATATGGCATCATCGACATCAAGATGCGTATGCTGAAAATTTCCGAGCTGAAAAGGATTATGGGATTTCCGGAGGATTATGTACTTATCGGTACACAAGCAGATCAGAAGAAATTCATAGGCAATGCTGTAGAAGTGAACATGGCGTGTGTGCTTTGTGAAACTCTTTATAAGGCAATTATAATGAAGCAAGAATCTGTTATGGTAGACAGTTCAAACTGGGTAAGGGTATAACGAAGAAACAAAAATCCAAATCTAAAATAAAGGAGGACTAACAATGGAACGAAAGATCGGTGAAGTGTTTGAATATGAAGGCGAGTGGTATCAGTGTGTGAAAGGAGACAGTTGTGGTGACTGTTCTTTTTTAAACACAGCTTGTGCCACTGGCATTAAATACGATAAAGGTTTTATTGGCGAATGTAGTGGTGCAAGAAGAGACACGTCAGTCATCTTCAAGAAGCTCGAAAAGTTCGGGACACCTTTCTCGTGCAGTTGTCATGGTGATAACAGGCTAATAATGATGCAGGAATATAGGGCGTATGATACTCATATTATACCCCCTAATGGCATTTCGATGTTTGTTACAGACTATCAGCATAAAAGAGTAGCAATAGAAATACAAAAACAAGAAAATATGGAAGAAAAGAAATTGACTTACAAAGAATTGAGGCATTATTATGATACTACTGTTGGATTGTGGGTGATAGACAGAAGTCCGCAGGAGGTTGATTTGAAGTGGATAGTTGAGAATGCTTTTCAGTTGTGTATTGACACAAAGCATTCCAACTCTGAAAGTATTGGAAAGAATTTGAAACCGTTTGATTTGAAATCCGCCAAGGCAGGCAAGTCCGTCTGTACACGTGATGGACGAAAGGTGCGTATCGTGTGCTTTGATGTAAAAGGCTCAATTACACCAATTATTGCACTTGTTGCAAATGAAGATGGCGATGAGAGTGCCTGCCTATTTCACAAAGATGGGAGAGTCTATGATGACCGTAACAACGATTCTGACCTTATGATGCTCCCAGAAAAATACGAGGGATGGGTGAATGTGTATAAAGTATCAAACGGATATGAAGCTCGCAAGATATTTGAGACAGAAAATGAAGCTAGGGGTTGCGCAGGATGTGGTTGTATTTCTACCATCAGGGTTGAGTGGGAGGAATAAAGTATGAGACGCTACACAATAACCCTCAATGAAGAGCAATTGCTACTCATAAGCCACTGTGTCGAGGATATTCACCGCTTTCTTGCAGGAGATACCGAACTCTTTCACACCACATCTATTCTAGACAACAGGAAAGACCTGTTAGCCAAATTGAATGAACTGCAACCGCTCGTTACCCCCGAACTTGAAAGAAGCACCAACTATGGATGGAATGGAATTCACTGCCCCAACGAACAGCAACGCTGGATAGTAGCTCAGACCTATTACCTGTACCGTGAGATGCGTCACCAGTATACGCTAGCCAATAATTTTGATAACGTATACGCCTCTCCGACACTCACTTGTAAGAACAGTGGAGAAGCAATTAAAGTCACATGGGAAAATAAAGATTAAAAACTGCGCAATAATGAACAACGGACCACTCCTAATAAAGCCAGATTACGTAATAGCGGCTTACAAACCCCCATTAAATATCGAACAAGTGAGGATTGTCGTGACAGACGGAAACCGGTTAATACTGACCGATACCCTGGTCCGCGATGTCTGTACCTCACTTGCCATTTATACACCAAATTCCGACCAGCTCATTCTAGAACCGCTCGAAACCATCTATATGAAAGACCTTCGCCCCGCGACGGACGAGGAAGAGCAGGTGTTTTGGCGCATGCTGTTCGACCACGGCTGGCGGTGGAATGAAGAGCGAGGAGAACTGGAAAAACGTCCCAGATGTGGCGGAGATACTTACTATTACGTTGCCTCTTGTGGGGAGGTTCGTGAGGCATTCGACCATAAGATGTGGATAGACGAGATGCGCTATGCTGACCGTAACTACTTTTTCAGTAAACGAGTTGCGAGCAAGGAGGCTGAACGGGTAAAGGATGCCCTGAGAAACGGAGGATACTTCTGACAGCGTTAGTGTGAAGCTATAACAAAGAAGTTACAGTGAAGAGAGTTATGACTTTAATAACCCATTATTATTAAACATACAACATGAAAAAGTTTCTTTTAAGACAAAAAGGCATTGAAAAAGCCATTGGAAAGTTTGATTCAAAGGTTGAAGCCGTTGATGTGATGGACGGTTACATTGAGGACAACAACGAAGATTTGGATTCGGACGATGAGGGGTATTTGACCCCGTTTGATTTCGAACTGGATGAGTTAGAGACAGTGGATGTTAGCGAGCGGATCATCAATTATGATGAAGCTCGAAAGCGTCTCAATTTCAAGGATGTAAAAGCATCTGACATTACGCAACTTATCAATGAAATAAATCCGCGGCACATCAAGGCTCTCATTGCCCTGAATCGATTGTTTACTATCGCAGAGGCATGGAATAAGGAAGATGGGTTCGTTCCTGATTTTGGCAATAACAATCAAATAAAGCATTATCCTTATTTTGGGTATGAACTGGGTGCTGAAAGGTTAGAATTTATAGGTTCGGCTGAGGAGGTTACAACGATAAAAGCAAACATCGGCTCTCTGCTTTGCTTCCAGACTTCAAAACGCGCCCGTAAATTTGGAGAGATGTTTTGGGAACTATACAATGAAGTATTTTTGATGGATTAATAACACTTACTATGGACTTGAACTTACTAGCTAAAGAAGCCTACAAGTGCGCCAAAGCACATGGGTGGTATGACGAAGAACATTGCCGCGAACACTTTTTCATGATGGTGATTACAGAATTGTCAGAAGCCATTGAAGCCGACAGGAAGGGCGAATATGCAAATATTGACAGGTTTAACGATTGGATGGAAAGACCTATAGTTTTGGCGCAATACACCGAAGACGACCGCTTCAAGGATTCCTTTAAATGCTTCATCAAAGACACGGTTGAGGACGAACTAGCAGACACTTGCATCCGCCTCTTCACCATTGCAGGCTCCACAGGTGAAGATTTGAAGGAAGTAGATGAAAAATATGTTGATTACATCGCGAACAATCTGTCCAAGATGAAAGACTTCACCCAGCAGATATATCATATCATATATGATGACCTTGCATTTATAGCATATGGTGTACATAAATCATTGATGTCCATATTTGCCTTGTGCCAAGCCCGTAACATAGACATTGAATGGTTCATCGAGCAGAAAATGAAGTACAACGAACTGAGACCTTATAAACATGGAGGCAAGAGATACTGAATTTTGATAATCAGCTTATATTTGAAAAGGAATATGATAAGCGCACCTGAAATGTTAAACCAATATTTTTCAAGAGTGCTTGGATTCTTATAGACAATCAACTATTTTTGCTCTTAAACTAGTAGACGATATTTAGTGTATGATTATTTATACACTGCATCGTTTACATTTAATTACACGCCGATTAGTATAACATATAACACAAAAGACCATGACACAGTTTGACAATACATCAAAAGAATTGGGGTTATCTCCAGTACCAACAAATCACGGGCAGGCATGGGTTGGATGCCCTAGTTTTCCCCAAGCCCAAAAGGAGGTGGAACTATTAGGAGACGATTATCAAATTGTCTCATTGGCACAGCGTAATGGGGAAAAGATTTGGCGTATTGAGGGGGAGGTATATTCACCCTATGATATGGTTGAGATTTGGACAGAAAGAGGAGCTGAATGCTACACGTGCACTGATTACAGTTTGTTCTTAGACAATCTGAAAGCCTCCTTGGATGGCATTGAAGAAGAAGACCAAGAAGCTTTTATGACCCAAGGAATGGAAACCGCAGATATTATCAAGAATTTAAACGAAGAAGATGTCCTTATCATAAAAGACGACCGTGAACCGTTTATTGTCAAGCGTTTTACCACCGAATGGAACGATGAAGATAATGGTATACATTATACAATAGCTATTATCAAATATTGATGAAACAAGCCTAGTTAGATTACACACACAGACGACACACTTCGATTGTTTTCTACTTTCTTGGTGTGTCGTCTGTATTGTCTTATAGGATATGGTTCAATCTATCAAATTCCCTGTCTACATCGTAATGGCATATTTTAGCATAAAGCTGTGTGGTTTGGATATTTGTGTGTCCCAACATTTTGCTAATGATTTCTATTGGAACCCCATTGGCTAAGGTAACCGTAGTGGCAAATGTGTGTCTTGCAACGTGACTGGTCAGCTTCTGCTTTACGTTACAGTAAGCTCCAACCACTTTCAGATACATATTATATTTTTGGTTGGAGATTACCGGAAGAAGGTAATTATAACGTTTTAAGATATTCATAGCCTTATCAATCGTAAGCATTCGGTAAACCACGTTGCAAATTTTGTGAATTAGTTCCGAATCGGTGCTATTCGTAGTCGATTCGGAACTAATAGTATCTATTCGGAACAAGTTTGATTGGATTTTGCCCAATTACGTGG